>ODAI012328583.1_pt1 | contig 17902 bp, 10 predicted proteins | sample 1539321 | NCBI WGS metagenome assembly ODAI01 (sample SAMN02144231, study PRJEB22623) | gut metagenome | biome: sheep rumen | host: Ovis aries | place: New Zealand | reverse complement strand
TGGAAAGAACATATTCGGAAATCATGCGGCCGATCACGCTGATATCCACACGGCCTTTGAATTCGTATGTGGCGGTGAAGCCATTTGCGAACATGATGACCAGCTCTGAATCCGGAACGAGCTCCGCAAATCCGGGCGTCTGGATCGCGAAGAACTGGATCTTGGAATAGGGAAGAGAGGTGAAAGATTTTCTTCTGCCTGTAATGCCCTGTACATCAATGGAAATGATTCTTTTGTTCGTGAAGACCAGCTGATCACGGACGGTCTTAAAAGCCATGACCGGCTGCTCGCCGTTCACGAGAAGACCCATGACTTCTCCGCGGACCTGATCTAACGGAATCGGAAATAAATCCCATGCGCTGTTCTTGTTAAAATTAATCATGATACCCCTCCTTATGAATAAAGATAACGGTTGGAAACCCGGCGCTTTTAATAGTTGGAATGCGCGGGTTTGGATAGTGAAACTGGGATTGATTATAGCATAGATGTGGAAAGTATATTATGAAGATTGTGTGAAGGGGGGATATGTATGGTATAGGTCTCAGTCTGAATTCTTGAAGACAATAGAATGCAGGGATTTTTTAAGTACATAATTCTATTATGCGTCAGTTTAAGCGCATGTTAATCTCGATATTGAAATCACAGTTCTAGTTAGATAAAACGAAAAGATTTCTGTCTGTATAATCAGAAATGTTTGTAGTAAAATATGAGTATCAACAGGGATGAGGGGCCTTGTATATCCAAAAATGATATTAATTCTCATCTGTTGAAGACTGCGGTATATCTGCGGTCTTGTTTATTTTGAAAAAATGACAGAATAAAATACAACAAAGATATTCTTATGGAATGCTTTAGTTGAGTTAACGTACAAAAAGAGCATGGCTTACATCGTAAATATGATGCTGAAAATGGCTATTGTAATTAGATGTGGTAATAATAGCTGATTATAGGAATGGAGGATGAAATGAACAATTATACTGCAGAACTTGATGAGTTAATTAAGTTAAAAAAATCAAAAGGGCATAAACTATCTGAGAAGGATCGAATAGCTTACACAACTACTTGGGAAAAATTGATTTTGGAAGAAGCGGACTTTACTGAGACAGTCGAACGATACTATTACGATGGATTTACTTTTATGGGAGCAGAGCCGTTAGTAAAATGGTTTTTTTCTTTCAATAACCCTATAGATGCTATGGAATCGTTTTTCAAAGGAAAACGATATGGAAAAGATAAAAGTTTAACATTTAGAATACTTGTAAGTATCCTAGCACAATTACTTTTATGTGATTATCCAAGTGAAAATCTCATATGTACCATCATAAAAAGATTGCCTGCTGCCAGTAAAAACAAAGAAATGAAAACAATTGGCGACGCTCATTTGATAATGACAAGGAATTTTATTAAGGCGCTGAACGATGATGTGATCTATCCAGAAATTAATGAGATGGGACTTCAACCTGGTTTTATTAAAGAATTTGTTGCGCTTATGGATGAATTGATGGGAAAAATTGACATCATGAGTCTTGCTCCGGAAGAAAGAGCGGTTGCAATTGCTGTTAATCGTTGGGTGCATCCTTCTTCAAATAGCGATGATCAGGAAACTGTAAAATCAGAGCACAAAAATGAAATGTTGCAAGAGACTTTGCTCTCATCATACGGTATAGAATCCGAGTGTATTGAGGATGAATCTGTAGAGAAAGTTGTAACTGAACCACTGTATAGTGTAGATGAGCCAGAAGGTTCATATGATAAGTTAATAGATCTTCTCAAACAAGCAGGTGTATTAGCACAGGATCTTCGTGATGAAAAAAGCGAATCTGAAAAAAGAGCTGAAAGTGAAATTTCCAAATTGCAACAGGAAAACTCAGCTCTGAAAATGCAAATTGAAACAGGTAATAAAAAGATCGCAAGTCTTGAAAGCCAGCTCTTAGACTTAGAAGTAAGAAACACTGAACTGAGCAAGTCTGAAAGAGAAGCGGTACAGACTATTGATACGCTAAATACTATAATCGCGGATAACAAAAATGAAATAGATCAGAGAACACAAATGATGGAGGCTTTGAGTCGAGATAGATCCCGCCAGTCAGATGAACAATGGAAACGTCTGTCTTCTAACTTGAAGGTGGAATACAGAGACTTTAAAGATGCGGAGTCATTAACTATGGATAGTGACTTGGGGGAAAACATGAGAGAGCAGTTGAAAAACATCTTTGCGATACTCATAAAGGCGGGAATAGAGTTGGACTGAGGTAAATATGATGGGAAACAGACTAACTAATTATTTTGGCATAGATTTTGGCACTACCAGTAGTGCTACTGTAGGCTTTATGGTTATGGATCATAAAGCAGAGATGTTTCTTTATGGCGATGATGAGGGGCGTCCGATACCTTCAGTAGTTGCAATAGATAAAAATACAGGAAAAGTCTTTACAGGTCGTGAGGCCTGGGACAGAAAAATGGAATTAAGTGAATCCTGTGAGTACATTTCATCAGTTAAAAATATACTTGATAAAGAGACTGTATTTAATATTGCAGGAAGAGAGTGGAGTCCCGTTGATATTGCAGCCGAACTTTTTAAGGCGTTGAAAAAGAATGTTAACGAACGTACGTCAGTAGCAATGGACGAGGCAACTGTAGCAATACCAATAGGGTTCAGTCCTGAAAAACGTGAAAAATTAAGGAAGGCTGCAAAGCAGGCAGGTATAAAAATCAGGTCATTCATCAGTGAACCAACAGCAGCTTTTTTTGCAAATTATGATGAACTTAGAAGCTCAGAAATAGTTGCAGTATTTGATTGGGGTGGTGGGACACTGGATGTTTCGGTTCTGCGGAACTCAGGTGGGAAAATTTCAGAACTATCAACAACAGGATCAAATATTGCCGGAGACTATATCGATAATAAAATTGCCCAGAGAATACATGCAAAGGTTGCTCGTAAAAAAGGAAGAGAGATTGCGTTTAGAGATATGCCATCTAACGCGCAAGATATGATGCTTGTACGTTCTGAACGCGCAAAGCGTGCATTAGGTGATGACGATACAGCTACAATTTCTATTAATAATTATGGCCCTTATGGTGCATGCAGGGAAATTCTTGATTACGACTGGTTTGCAGATATTGTGGATCCTGAAGTAACAATGGCGATGGAGTGTTTAAAAAAAGCCATCGATCAGTCAGGCGTCGGACTTGCTAATATAGATAGGATTGTTCTCGTTGGAGGAAGTAGTAACTTAAGACCGCTTCTTGAACGCATGGAATCTGTTTATGGTGATAAGCTATTTTTTCCTGAAGAAACCATGTGGAATGTGGGGCAGGGAGCTGCCTGGCTGGATATGACACCTGGTGAGTATTGTTCTAATCAGTCAGTTGGTATTATATTGAGTGACAGGAGTTACTTTGAGCTATTGGCTCCGAATACTCCTCTAAGCAATTGGAGGATGAAGTATCACTTTGGCATAGTAGACACAAATAAAGAAGCAAGGTTCGTGTTTGGTGGCAGTCCGGATATAGAAGAATCATCTGAAAGATTTAAGGTGTTATCGGTTCCAGCATATAAATTTCTTCAGGAACAAATTGTTCTAAACGTATTAGTTGATGAGGATAAGGTTTTTAAGGTGATTGCAGGTAGTACAATGCGGCCAAGGGAATTTAAACGGGTATGGGAATATCCTCAACTAAAATGCTATTATAAGCTGCCTAAAAAACGGGGGTAATTATGGGCGATAATATAGCTGTCAGTACGGTAGCTTTTACGAGTAATTTACAACCTATCAGAGGTTCTTTTGTAGAAGATAAACATTTCTTGTCTTCTATTCATGATCCGTTTGCCCTTGAAGCAATGGATAAGGCCGGATATGAGATGATTACTAAAATCCAGAGAAGCGAATATAGGAACGCCTCACTTCACTGTATATATGCATATGAGGATGATTATCCGTGGGGAACGATTATCAAAAATGATGGGAGTCAGCGAGTTGTTTGTAAATGTACAAATGTTAATTGCATAAGATTCTCACACTGCAGGCCGGACTTTGATGATAGCGAACTTGATGCAGAGCGAGAGAATATTAAGTATAGAACATATATAAAAGATAGCAGAGATGATGTTAAGGGTGAGCAAAAATTCAAAAGTGAACCTTTAAAAAACGGTGATACCGAAGCCGCATCAGATATTTTGGATAATGGTATTCATCCTATTGAAAATATGCCAGCGGTGACAGAACCTGAGCAGAAGAAAATCCCTGCTACAGAAATAGGCGAAGTAGAAGAGCGAATAGTAAAAACATCTGAGTTTACATCAGAGCCAGTAAGCCCGCAAGCTTCATTTGAATCTTTTGAAGAGGTTATTCAAACAGATATTATTACATCAAATGTAGCTGAAAGGATTGTAGTTAATGCAGGTCCAGGGACAGGCAAAACATGGACATTAATAGAAAAAATAAAATACATGTTATCTGATGTAGATGTTGATCCGGAAAACATTTTGGTTTTGTGTTTTTCAAGGGCTGCGGTAGAAGTTGTTCGTAACAGATTGGAAAAGGCTGCGGACAGGGACGAACTACCTTTAAACTGGCATGAAATCGATGTGAGGACATTTGATTCTTTTGCCACCTATTTGTTAGCCTGGGCACAGGAAAATGAGCCTGATATGATGCCGCAGGGCTTTTCTTTGGAGCTTTCCAATTATGATGAGAGAATAATAGCAGCTACTTCCGTAATTACAGAATTCACAGATTTACTTGCTGAATACAGACACGTTATAGTTGATGAAGTTCAGGATTTAGTAGGTGTACGGGCTGAAATGGTTCTTGCTATGCTTAAGAATTTGCCAGAAACATGTGGATTTACTATACTGGGCGATTCGTGTCAGTCACTGTACGATTATCTTGCAGTAAATGACAAGAGTGTAATGGACTCTGCTCAGTTTTATCAGAACGTTTTTCAGACATTCAAGTTGGCTAGTTATTATTCACTTTCCCATAATTATCGTCAGGGGGATGAATTTGGGACGCTGACTGTTCCATATAGAAAGGCAATTCTTACAGGCGATGCGGAATCCAGAACTGTAGCAGCAAGAAACTTGAGCTCGACATTATCAACATCAAGTGTAAATCTTAAACAGATTACAGCTGAAGATGCGAAAAGGCTATGTAAGAGTGGATCACTGGGAATTTTAACCAGAACAAATGGCCAGGCGCTTCAAATCTCATCTTGGCTAAGAGCACAGGGTATTGAACACATTCTTCAGAAGCCTCTTAACTCACAGTCATTGGCTTCATGGATCGGTCAAATGCTAATGAATACAGAAACCGATATGATTGATTTTAACGAGTTTAGAGAATTGTTTTCAACGAGATATCCACTAAAAGCGGGTTCTGTAGAGAGGTACTGGAGAGCCTTGATTAGTACTCAAACTGACGAAACGAAAAGACATTTCGAAATTGAGGATTTGCTACGAGGATTGCTGCAGAACGCCAGAAATCCGCTTTTATTTGAGGAACCAACAGAAAAGTTAACGCAGATTACTGTGAGTAATATCCATAGAGCAAAAGGCCGCGAATTTGATTCCGTATTGGTGCTGAATGATGTTTTGGAAGCTATGGCTGATGATGAAACCGATGATATCTTGGAACATAAGGTGTGCTATGTTGCTTTAACAAGACCTAAAAAGAGGCTGGAAAAAGTTGAGCTGAAAAATTCGTATATTTATATATCAAAAGATGCTATCAGAAGATGTTTTAAAGCTGGAGGTAGACCGGGACACAAATACCTGTCTCACTTTGAAGTTGGAGATATTTCTGATATTAATGAGAGATCATTTGCTGTAGACAGTACAACACAGAGATATATTCAGAGCCTTCCCAAGGATACCAGATTGATGTTTATACGATGCCCCGAAGGGACAAAATCATATGTCGTGTACAGAATTGTTCCGGAAGAGGATGAACATAGAACACTGGGATATACTACATCGGATTTTGCACGTGATATAGAACGGTCTGTTCAGAGAATATATAAAAACAATAAAAGGATAGCTTACAGTTATTATCCGGAGATATTCAGTGATATTTATTTGAATGGTTTGATTACTTGTATATCTGCATCAGACATTGATATTGGAGGGGCGAAGAAAATCGGAAATATGTATATGTGGTTTGGCCTTGAAATCAGTGGATTTGCACATCGCGAAAGCACGCGCTATTAATGCAGGAGACAGAATATGCCGGACTATTACAAGTTTTATGAAGCAAGAAATATTATAACAGATATCCTTTTTAAGGACTTAGTAGGACCGGTTAACCCGGAAGAAGTTCTTACAGAATTACCCACACAATATTATATAATGGGGAAATTGTATCCACAGAGTGAAGCGGAGGAAGTGATAGATCTTGCAAGAAATCCGCTTCTTGAAAATGCAATTGAAACCTATGATGCGTCAATATCTTTGAGTAATCAGAAAAATCCATCGTCGATGGGGATTACGTGTACATTGAAGGCTGGTGTAGATTCAATCGTTCTTTCAGGGTCATATGCATTCTATTCTCCGCTTAATCTTGAAGAAGCCTGTAGTCAGGGAATAGATATTTCCAAATGGAAGACACTGGAGAAAAAGCCGCACGAAATATGGCCAAGAAAAAGATACACATTTTATAAAACAATTCATTTGGGTGCAGGAAAAGTCGAAGAACCAATCTCTCTTGATAAAGGCTTACAGCTTCAGATATATACACATAATATATTTGAAGATGGAGAGCGCGTTATTACTGTTGCCATGGTAAACACAAATCAAGCTGGAGATGATGTTATAGAAAAGGCAGGTTTGTGTGCTTTTCAGCCAGTTTTGAAAATAGAAGGTGAGGATCATAGATCTATTTTTACTAACGCAAACAGACAGGAGCAATTCGCAACAGATGAAGAATTGCTTGAACTTGATCTTTTGTATTCTGACATAAATTGTTATGGACAAGGACATGGATGTTCTGTCGAGTGGGATACTGATAGCGATGACCCGCTGTGGGTTTCATCAGCTTGGCTTCCATCATATAACTTGCACCAGATGATGGCGGCTCAGATTGAGGACAAACAGGTTCTCTCGATGAAATATCTTTCAGAAGCGATGCCTGTCGCAGTTATCCAATCTTTAAGAAAGTTTATTCAGTCATACCGTGATTGGATTAATTTGAAAGACGAAGAAGCAGAGGACTTGGATGAAAGATTCAAGTATAGTGCAGATAATAATATACTAAAGTGCCGGAAAGCATTTCAGAGAATGGAAGGATCCATTGATTTGCTGGAGAAGAGTCTGACGGGGAGTTGCGATGCAATAAAGGCTTTTCAAATGGCGAATGAGGCAATGCTTTTGCAGCGCAGGCAGACGCTGCTTAAAGCTGAAAAAGAGTTTATTCCTGAGACAGTTACCTGGTATCCATTTCAGCTGGCATTTATATTACACGAATTGTCATCATTTATTGAACCTTCAGGAGAAGAGAGGAATATAGTAGACCTTCTCTGGTTTCCTACTGGTGGTGGGAAAACAGAGGCATATCTTGGGATCACTGCGTTTGTCATTTTTCTGCGAAGGATTCGTAAGAGTACAGATGATGGTGTTACTGTAATTATGCGGTATACATTGCGGTTGTTGACAATTCAACAATTTGAACGTGCCAGCATGCTTATTTTTGCATGCGAATTACTTAGAAAGAAGTATCATCTTGGAGGTAGTGAAATATCAATAGGCCTTTGGGTAGGAGGTAAACTGACACCGAACACGTTGGCGGAGGCGCGTACTAGTATAAATAAACAGCAGAGAGGAGCAGCGATATCAATAGATGATTCTAATCCCTGTCAGATACAGGTTTGTCCGTGGTGTGGGCAAAAGATATCAGAAAATGAATATTCAGTTAGATCCAGTGATAAGCGCATGATAATTAAGTGCAAAAATGAAAGCTGTGATTTTCATGGGGCTTCCAATGGTTTGCCAATGCACATTATTGACGAGGCTATTTATGAGCACTTACCGGCTTTTATTGTTGCAACAGTGGACAAATTTGCACAAATACCGCTTAGTGATAAACCGGCAGCTTTATTTGGGATATCAACTGGGAAGAATCCGCCTGAAATGATTATTCAGGATGAGTTGCATCTAATATCAGGTCCATTAGGTACTATGACAGGAATATATGAAGCAGCCATCACAAAACTTTGTGAACGTCACGGGGTTCCTGCAAAAGTAATCGCTTCGACAGCAACAATTAGAAATGCGAAAAAACAAATTATGGCACTATATGGACGAGGATACTCACAATTTCCTCCACAGGGACTGTCATCACGCGATTCGTATTTTGCTATTGAATCATCTACTGATGATCGTCCAGCTAGAGAGTACTATGGGGTTATGGGAATTGGAACGACTGCAACAACAACGTTAATTCGTGTAAATGCAGTATTACTGTTTGCCTCAAGGTATCTTGCAGCGCTTGGATTTGAAGATAAGGTTATTGATAATTTCTGGACTATTACCGGATATTTTAACAGTTTACGAGAACTAGGAGGAGCAAGTACACAGATTCTTGATGACGTCCAGAGCAGATTCAGCTATCTTGCAAAAACGAAATTTTCGTCATTAGTACCAAAGCTTGATCCTGCAGCTAATTACGACAATATTGTAGAGCTGACAAGTAGAATGAATAATTCTGATATTACCAAAATAATACAGGATCGTTTGAAACGTGGATATCGAAACGGACAGCACAAGGATGTTTATGACTATGTCCTTGCTTCTAACATGATTTCTGTAGGTGTTGATGTTGGTAGACTTGGGGTAATGGTTGTAGCAGGTCAGCCGAAGACAAATGCAGAGTATATCCAGGCAACCAGTCGTGTAGGGCGAGACAATCCTGGCTTGGTTATTACTGTTTATAATTCTACAAAATCTCGAGATCGATCACATTATGAGCAATTTTTGAAATATCATTCTGCTTTGTATCGATATGTCGAAGCGACAAGTCTTACACCATTTGCAGATCGTGCGCGAGACAGAGGCTTACATGCATTATATGTTTCATTGTGTAGGTACCTTGTACCTGGAATGCTGGAAAATGCCTGTGCTGTACGATATAATCCGGAAAATCCTCATGTTAAAAAGATAAGAAATCTTATTTTGGATTATGTTGAAACAGTTGATCCAAATGAAATAGATGCTGTGATGAATGAATTGCAGGATATAGAAGATGAGTGGGATATAGAAGCAACCGGGACGCTTGTATATAGAAGTTTTAAACGTGAGAAAAAGCTTTTAAAGGGTGAGACAGAAGATGATCGATTCAGAACGATGAATAGTATGAGAAGTGTAGATGCTCAGGCAGGCATTTATTTGCTGGGGAGGTAATTATGGCACTCCATTTTGGAAAAAAAGGAGAATATGAGAGTAAAAAGATAGTAGGCCAGCTTCGACGCACTCAGTTGGTGACAACCTTTGGTAGCGGTTCCATTGTTGATATGCCTGATTATTCTGTAATTATAGCGGCAACTAATTATTGGAAAGATCAGAGTCCGATTTTACATGAACCAAATCTTGAAAAACTGCTTAAAGTGTCGTACTTTAAACAACCGTATGTAACAGAGAATACAGAGGAAAATAAATCTCCAGATATTCCGGCATTTCGTTTTCCAATTATGCATTTTTGCCCTGATTGTGGAAGATTAATGCCATACTGGGGATTTGGAAGCGAATCTGGAAATAAGTGTACTAAGTGTAATAAGGCCATTGTTCCGTCTCGATTTGTTGCAGCATGTGTTAATGGCCATTTAGAAGATTTTCCATATAAATGGTGGGTTCATAATGGCGATTTTTCTGAATGCCCTGCAGATGATCGTGACGATAAGCTTAAAATTTCATTCTCAGATGAAACGGGTGGGCTTGAAAGCATAGTTGTGACATGCACACAGTGTGGAAAGTCCAGAAGTATGGCAGGGAGTATGAGCAAAGAAGCGCTAAAAGGATACCATTGTCGTGGTAAACGTCCGTGGATTGGCTTAAAAGCAATGTATAATGATCCTATTCCCTGTTCAGCTCAGCTTCGAGGGCTTCAGCGAGGAGCTTCCAATGTTTATTTTTCACAGACAGTAAGTGCACTTACGATTCCGCCATGGAGTAGTAAGTTAAATCAAGAGATACAATTGAAGTGGGAAAATCTGTCCTCGATTCTTAACTCAAATCCAACAGAGGAAATCTTAAAAGAAGTTATAAAAGGAGTATTCTATGAACTACTTCAACTCGGGACATATTCTGTTGATGATGTTCTTCGTGAAATTCGAAAGCGAGACAATGAAGATCCGGAAGAAGAGTATACAAAAAAGAACTTGTACGAGGACGAGTATCAAGTATTTTGTCTGAGGGATTATGAGCAACCTGATGATTACCAGTTCAGAATTGAAAGTACAAATGTTTCTGAAAGTCTTTCAGACTACATCGAAGATGTAATTATGGTAAAGCGTCTAAGAGAAGTTCTCGCATTAAAAGGATTTCGAAGAATTTCACCTGAAAAACCCGAGAACGGAAATGAAAGATTTATCGGATATCATCTTGATGGAGATTGTGTTCCGCTTAGTGAGACGCCTTTAAATTGGTATCCCGGAATTGAAATGCTTGGCGAAGGGATTTTTATAAAACTTCGAGAAGATAAGTTGTCTGAATGGGAAAGTCGCAATAAGGAGCACTATGCTCCAATGAAGAGGCGACTGGACGCAAGTAATGTTGAGTGCGAGAATTTTTCTCCAAGGTACGTTTTACTTCATACATTGTCTCATCTACTGATCAGACAATTGTCTGTGGAATGTGGGTATTCTGGGGCATCGATAAAAGAGAGAATATACAGTACATATCCAGATTCTTCGTTGAAAATGTCAGGTATTTTAGTTTACACATCATCTTCTGATTCTGATGGCAGCTTAGGGGGGCTTGTTAGAAACGCGTTGCCTGAAACTTTTGAGATGATATTTCGGAACTTACTTCAGGAAGCTTCATGGTGTTCATCTGATCCTATATGTATTGAATCAATGGCCCAAGGTTATGATTCATTGAACTATGCAGCATGTCATGCATGCACACTTCTTCCTGAAACTTGTTGCGAAATGCGTAATTGTCTTCTTGACCGTGGAGCAGTAGTGGGATCTATTCTTGACAGATCCAGAGGATTCTTTGGAGATTTGTTTAATTAAAGGGAGAATGTCAATGGTTGAAATGATACCAGACTGGCTGGCACCGGAGATAAAGAGTCAGGCAGAGATAAATCTGTTTAATGAATTTAAAAATTATCAGACCGACCAACAATATATAATACTTCATTCACTAGGCCTTTCAGAACATGTAAACAATATCTTTGGCGAAATTGATTTTGTTGTTATCTGTTCAAATGGAGTTCTCTGTGTGGAAGTCAAGGGTGGAGAAGTCAGCTGTACAAATGGCGTCTGGGAGTTTGTGAATCGATATGGTAAAAAAAACAGGAAATCAGAAGGGCCGTTTCAGCAAGTGCAGGGCAATATGCAATCTCTTAGGGCATACTTGCTAAAACGACTTGGAAAATGGGATCCATTAGTTTCATGTCAATATGCATCTTGTGTGATAATGCCAGACTGCTATTTTGAGTATCAAGGAGTTGAGATTATCCCTGAAATACTTTTTGATAAATGTAGTTATTGCAGTCTCGATGAAACGATTAATAAAAGTTTTGAGTACTGGAGAGGAATTCTCAGAAGAAAGCATGGGTTTGAAGGTACTTGCTTAAATAGTGAAGAAATAGTAAGACTTGCAAGTCTTTTACGTGGTGATTTTCGCTTTGTTCCATCTATGAAGGATGTAATAGATAAAACAGCAAAAGCATTGTGTGTGCTTACAGATGAACAGTACGACATTCTGGAGTCATTATCAGACAACGAAAGAACGCTTGTTTCTGGAATGGCTGGAACTGGGAAAACATGGTTGGGAATGGAGCAGGCAAGAAGGGTTTACTGGGCTGGACAAAAAATCTTATATATATGTTTTAATAAATCTATTTCTGAGTATGTTAGTTATCAATTTGAAAAAGAGGGCTTGGATATTGATGTAAGTACGTTGCATTCAAAAATGTTGAATGGTACTGCTATTGAAGACAATTCGCAAGAATTCTTTGAAAAGATTTTACCAGATCGTTTTTTGAGAACAGCGTCAGAATTTGAATATGACTATTTAATTGTAGACGAAGGCCAGGATTTGTTTCGTGAAGCATATCTGCCCTGTCTTGGGAAACTGTTGAAGGGCGGATTGGAAGATGGTTGTTGGTTGTTTTTCTATGACCAAAATCAAAACCTTTACAATAATAATGATCAGTTTGATTCCAGCATTTCCAAGTTAAAAAGATGTGGTGCTGCTTCATTTAAGCTTTCTGTTAATTGCAGGAATACGAAGCAAATTGCGGATGCGAATACTTTGATGACTGGTATACATAATATTGGTCGACCAAAAGTGAGTGGACCTAAACCCCAATATATAAAGTATGCTGATAAAGATGAAGAGCATAGAGTTCTTGAAGACTTAGTTTTAACTTTGAGAAATGATGGGATTTATGGAGGCGATTTAATAATCCTTTCCAGATACTCCCTGAACAACCCAAATAATTGTCTTTATATGAAGCCATTATCAAAAGCTGCAGGAAGGATGAAAACAGGGAGCCAAATCTGGAGAGCTACAAAAACAGAGGTGCGATTTTCAACTATTTCCGGATTTAAAGGACTTGAATCAAAAGTTTTGATTCTGATAGATGTAGATGGTTTTACAGCTACATATATGAGACTTCTAAATTATGTTGCAATCTCAAGAGCAAGTTCACTACTGTATGTCCTTTATGATAGTTCCAAGGAGAATGAAAGGCAAACAATGATACTCGACAGCTTCACTAAATTGCAATAACTGGGAATGCTTATTTACCAATAATGTCCCTGATTCTTGAGAATTATACCTGAATATGGTATTATATGGGATATATTTGGTATAAAATTATTCCCGGAGGAGAAATATGGCTAAGCAAATACATGTAAGGCTTGAAGACAGTTTATTTGAATCACTGTCAGAATATACAAATACTAACAAAATATCAGTAAACGACTTTATAGTCAGTTCAATTATGCAATCCCTAAGTAATCAAATGCAGATTACCAAACATGATGCTGAGTTTACGTTTATAGATCTTTTTGCAGGCATCGGAGGGATGCGAATTGCATTTGAAGCTAACGGTGGTAATTGTTTATACTCTAATGAATGGAATAAATATTGCCAACAGACCTATTTTGCAAACTTTGGTGAGCAACCTGATGGAGATATTACTAAAGTGGATGCGAGAATAATCCCTAATCATGATATTCTCGTTGCAGGTTTTCCGTGTCAGCCGTTTAGTATTGCAGGAGTTTCAAAAAAACAGAGCCTTGGTAGGGCCACAGGTTTTGAAGATAAGACAGAAGGGACGTTGTTTTTTGATGTTTGCAGGATAATAAAAGCCAAACGTCCGAAAGCGTTTATGTTGGAGAACGTTAAAAACCTGAAAAGCCATGATAGGGGTAATACTTTTAAAGTTATTATGGAGTCTTTGGATGAACTTGATTACAAGGTCTTTTATGCTGTACTCGATGGACAGAATTATGTTCCTCAACACCGTGAAAGAATTTTAATTGTAGGTTTTGACAGGGAAAGATATGGCTCAGATTTACAGTTTGACTTTTGTATCAATCCAGTAGAACCGAAACCTGTAATGAGGGATATCCTCGAGGAAAATCCTGATAATAAGTATACGTTGTCTGATAAACTGTGGATATATTTACAGAACTACGCAGCAAAGCATAAGGCTGCAGGAAATGGATTTGGATATGGGATTGCAGACTTGGATGGCGTCTCCAGGACTTTGAGTGCACGATATTACAAAGATGGATCAGAGATTCTTATAGCTCAGGAAGGGAAAAATCCACGGAGATTGACGCCAAGAGAATGTGCACGCTTACAGGGATTTCCAGATACATTTAAGATAGTAGTATCTGATACACAGGCATATAGACAATTTGGAAACTCTGTAGTTGTTCCGCTTATGACTGACGTAGCAGGATTGATAGTGGATAAGCTTAGAGAGCTGGATAAGGAATAAAAATGATGGATACAGTATCGAAATCTATACAGGCTGTGATGGATGGGAAACTTACATTTTGTAAATTTCTTTCTGCAAATGACACTGGACAAACAGGTGGTCATCAGGCAGGAATCTATATTTCTAAGCCTGCAGTTCCAATTCTATTCACATCTCCAGGCGAAAAAGGTGAAAATAAAGAAAAATGGGTGAAAGTTAAGTGGCAGGAAGATTTCGAGACAGATACTCGTTTTATTTATTATGGTAAAGGCACTCGAAATGAATATCGGATCACCAACTTTGGAAAGGGTTTTCCTTTTTTAAAACCAGAATATACTGGAGCATTGTTTATCCTCATTAAAGAATCGCCAGATGATTATAAAGGATTCATATTAAATACTGAAGATGAGATAAATGAGTTTTTAAATGCATTTGGACTAACACCTGCTGAAACCAATAGGTTAATTGAGTTAAGTAGAACTGATGCAACTCAAAGAGAAAATAAGGCAATTGATGAATTTATCAGTTCTCTTAACGTAGAATTTCCTACGTCAGATATAATGTCATCAGCAGCACGGATGATTTCATATAGTGCATTAGGTAATAAAGCTTCTGCTATCATAAATCCAGACAAGGCACTCATCGATTGGACAGATGAAGAATACAAGCTGTTTCGCGCTCTGGAACAGGCAAGATATGGACGTCTCATTCAAGATGGTTTTACTACCGTTGATGACTTTGTATCTCTGGCTAACAGAGTTTTGAACAGAAGAAAGAGCAGAGCTGGTAAAAGTCTGGAACATCACTTGGCTGCAATATTTGATGAAAACCAGGTTTCATATGTTGCACAAGCGATCACTGAAGGAAATAAACGTCCAGATTTTGTCTTTCCTTCAGAACAGGCTTATCATGATTTTGCTTTTCCGACGGATAAATTAACCACTCTTGCAGCAAAAACTACTTGTAAGGATCGTTGGAGACAAATACTTAATGAAGCGGATAGACTCAGAGATGGAAGAAAATACCTATGTACTCTACAACAAGGAATTTCCGCTGCACAGATGGATGAAATGGATGCGGAACGAGTAATTCTGGTTGTGCCACGTGCATATATTGGTACCTTTCCGAAAGATAGACAAAATCGAATATGGACTATTGGAAAATTCGTTACATACGTAAAGGGACTCGAACGTGGCTGATATAAAATCACCTGAAGCGCGAAGCAGAAATATGTCTGCTATAAAGAGCAAAAATACAAAGCCGGAGATTTTCCTTCGTAAACTATTATTCTCATATGGGTATAGGTACAGAATACATACGAGTGCTGTTATAGGGCATCCGGATTTGTGGCTTCGAAAGTATAATACTGCAATTTTCATAAATGGTTGCTTTTGGCATCGACATCAGGGATGCAAATATGCGTACAATCCCAAAACGCGAATTGAGTTTTGGAATAATAAATTTGAGCAAAACGTTAAACGGGATAATACTGTGTGGAAAGAACTCGAAGAAAGAGGAATCCGTTGTTTGGTTATATGGGAATGTTCCATAGAAAAAGCCCGGAAAAAGACAGGTGACCCGCAGGCTTTGCTAAATGAAGTCACATTATTTCTTCACTCTGATGCAACGTATGGAGAGATATAATTACTTCGTGCTTTATAGCGTCTTTGATATCTGTTTGTATGACTACATTTCAATGTGGGAGAAGACTTACCAGATTGGAATTGATAGGAATTAATGCAACAGAAAACATACTGGCATGAGGAAATAAATAATGGCGAAACTTACAACAGAAGTTATTAAAGAGCTGTATTTATATGGAAAAAAGGTTTATGCACAGGAGATTGGAACCCAAAAAGCGGCAGATTTTGTCATACAGAAGTTTTCTGGGCAAATATCCAAAACATCTGCTGAATTCTATATCAATCTTTATTCTGAGCTTGTTAAAGGAAAAGGTTCAACATGGAATCAGAATAGCGAATTACTATTGTACTATGTTGAAAATATTACACTTGAGAACGGCATTGATGACGGAAACAATGCTATGGCAGCAGCATTAAAGTTTGCAAAAGGTAAGACAAAAAAGCAATTGATAGTAGATTTGCAGTCTCTAGGAAATAGACTTGGATTGAAAACAGATACTTCTTTGGGGGATGAAGAAGATGCAGAGTGGGCTCCAACACTTTCCGACTACAATCCTGCCATTACCAAGGACCAATGGATTCAACTTCTTGAAAATCCTAAAATAATTGATCCATTGTGGGCAGCAGTTCTCGCCGCGTTTCACGCTGAAGGCGATGCTGCAACTTGTACTCGGTTGGCAGAAAAATACAATAAAGAGGCTCCTTCTATCAGCGGCTCTTGTACTGCGATGGCGCGAAAAGTTGCTGAAATCACTGGCTGCCCACTTATAGAAGAAAATGGTTCCACTCAATACTGGTATGTTTTATTTCAGGTGAAAACTGGAGATAGGTACAAGACTGGAACAAATATCTGGAAGCTGCGTCCTGAACTCTCAGCTGCCATTGATGAAACAGACATAATGGATTATCTGTGGAAGGTTGGAGAACCCCCAAAGGTTCTTACGCCTAAGGAAGCCCTTGAAAGCATTAAACGCTATATTGATAACAAAGGCTTTACTTATGATAGTAACTTGATTGAGAATTTCTATCTTTCCCTCAAATCCAAACCCTTCGTCATCCTCGCCGGCACCTCCGGCACCGGAAAAACTCGCTTGGTACGTCTATTTGCAGAAGCCATCGGAGTTACTTCTGCAAATGGCCGATACTGCCAAGTCGCTGTCCGCCCCGACTGGTCCGATTCCACGGATTTGTTCGGCCATGTTGATTTGAATGGGAACTTTGTGCCGGGCGCAATCTTGCCATTTCTAAAAGCGGCAACCAGTCATCCAAATCAGCCATATATCTTATGTCTCGATGAGATGAACCTTGCTCGTGTCGAATACTATATGAGCGATTTTTTGTCGATCATTGAATCGAGGGATCTGAAGGATGGGGAAATCAACTCTGACCTGATTATGACTAATGATAAATACGGGAATGACAAAGAAGCCGTTGCTACATACGGCGAGATCGGATTCCCACAGAACCTATATATAGTCGGTACGGTCAACATGGATGAAACGACATTCCCGTTCAGCCGCAAAGTGCTGGACCGTGCCAATACTATAGAATTCAATTATGTTGACCTCGGTCTCCATTTTTCGGAGCCCATAGATGCTGTTAAACCTTATGAGGCTGACAACAGTTTTCTTATGAGTGAGTATTTGGTCCTTAACAGAGACTGCCGCGAGTATTTTGATGTGATAGGTCCCATTTGCTCTCAGCTCGAAAGTATAAATAAGATTCTGCAGAGGGCGAATGCCCATGTCGGTTACCGTGTGCGCGATGAGATTGTATTTTATCTGATCAACAATATGAATGCCGGTCTGCTTACGGAGGACGAAGCATTTGACAACTGCGTAATGCAGAAGATTCTTCCGCGCATCCAGGGTAGCTCCGCTTCCATAAAGGAAATGCTGTGTCAACTTTTTGAGCTATTGTCCGGCCAGAAGATTGATGCAAATGCCTCCGACAGCAGCACAGCCGCTGCCATGCAGAAGATACTTGACGGAGGAAATGCTACATATCCGAAGAGCGCTGCCAAAATAAAATTCATGGTGCAGCGATTCGAGGAAGACGGATTCATATCCTATTGGTTATAATGTTCATAGAGATATTTGTGAGGGGCAT
>ODAI011294411.1_pt1 | contig 17902 bp, 13 predicted proteins | sample 1539321 | NCBI WGS metagenome assembly ODAI01 (sample SAMN02144231, study PRJEB22623) | gut metagenome | biome: sheep rumen | host: Ovis aries | place: New Zealand | reverse complement strand
TCGGCTTCGTTCACCAGATACCCGACAGAGCAAGAGAGCGTATCATAGATATCGCTTCCACTCAGCTCCCCGACGGCGGCTGCTATCACCAGTATCAGCCCCTCACCAAGAAGGGTAACTCCGCTATCGGCGGCGACTTCTCCGATGACCCGCTGGGGATGATCCTGTCCGTTTCCGCATACATCAAGGAAACAGGCGACTGGGGGATTCTGGAGGAGATGGTTCCTTACGATAACGATGAGTCCAAGGCTCAGCCTATGCTGGATCACCTGAAGGTATCCTTCTATCACATCGTAAACAACCTCGGTCCTCACGGTCTGCCTCTGGCTATGCGTGCTGACTGGAACGACTGCATCAACCTGTCATGCTACTCCGATACTCCCGGTGAGAGCTTCCAGACTTACACCAATCCTAAGTTCGCTGCTGAGGGCGGTTACTCCAAGGTAGCTGAGTCCGTAATGGTTGCTACACTGTTCACCTACACAGGTCCTAACTACGTTGCTATCCTGAAGCATCTCGGCAAGGATGACGAAGCTGCTGCTGCACAGGCTGAGATCGACAAGATGAAGAAGAACGTTATGGAATCTGCATGGGACGGCAACTGGTTCCTCAGAGCTTATGACGCTAACGGCGAGAAGATGGGCTCCAAGGAGTGCGAAGAGGGTCAGATATTCATCGAGCCTCAGGGCTTTGCTATCATGTCCGAGATCGGCAAGGAGCAGGGTGCTGACAAGAAGACTCTTGCTGCTATAGATGAAAGACTCAACACCAAGTTCGGTCTGGTACTGAACAACCCTGCATTCACAAAGTACTACATCCAGTACGGTGAGATCTCCACATATCCCGGCGGATACAAGGAGAACGCAGGTATCTTCACACACAACAATGCATGGATAATCTGTGCTGCTGCTTATGCAGGTGAGGGTGATCAGGCATTCAAGTACTATTCCGAGATCGCTCCTGCATTTACTGAGGATACTTCCGATATCCACAAGACCGAGCCTTATGTATACGGTCAGATGATCGGCGGTAAGGACGCAGGTGCTGATATCGGCAGACCCGGTAAGAACTTCGGTCAGGGCAAGAACTCATGGCTGACAGGTACAGCTGCATGGAATATGGTAGCTATCTCCCAGTACATTCTGGGTGTACAGCCTGACTTTGATGGTCTGAAGATCGATCCTTCCATTCCTTCTGCTTGGGACGGCTTCAACATCACAAGAAAGTTCCGCGGCAACACCTACAACATCACCGTTAAGAACCCCGATCACGTATGCAAGGGCATCAAGGCGGTTACTGTTGACGGTACCAAGATCAATGGCAACGTAATGCCAGTATTTGAGGCTGGTTCTACTCACGAAGTTGAAGTAGTAATGGGCTGATACAAATAAGTATAATAAAAGAGCGGTCGGTGCTGACCGCTCTTTTTTGTATACTGTTGAATGCAAACGCAAAGCCCCGCATATCTTCGCAGATATGCGGGGCTTGTTTAAATGCGCCCGACAGGAGTCGAACCTGCGGCCTTCAGAGTCGGAGTCTGACGCTCTATCCAGCTGAGCTACGGACGCGGAATTAGTGAAAAATGAATAGTATCGGTGCCGCCCAAGACGTTTTTTGGAACGCGGGCGGACACCTTTTCTATTCTGTTATATGGTCATATTTTTTATCTCAGCTTAGCACCGTTAGGCAGTGTCTGGTCGGGGAATATCACCCTTGCAGAACCGTCGGGAGCGTCTGCTGCACAGATCATTCCGTTGGATTCAACACCGCAGAGTGTAACAGGCTTCAGGTTTGCCACGATGATGACCTTCTTGCCGATAAGGTCTTCGGGCTTGTACCATGCAGCTATACCGCTGACTACCTGTCTGCCGCCGAAACCGTCATCAAGCTGTAAGCAAAGGAGCTTCTTGGACTTCTTTACCTTCTCACATTCCTTGACCTCTGCCACTCTCAGCTCGACCTTTGCAAAGTCATCAATTGTGATCTGCTCTGCAAGAGGTACAGGCTCGAATGCGTCAGCAGCTTCTTCAGCCGCAGCAGCTGCTGCCTGTGCAGCCATCTTAGCTTCAGCTTCTTCCATGAACTTAGCAGCGTCTATTCTTGCGAACAGCGGAACAGGATCGCCCACACTGCTGCCGACTTTCAGTCCGCCAAATTCGTTCAGGCTGTCAAAGCCCTTTACATCTGTGCCGATCTGAGTGAGTATCTTCTCGCTTGTCTCGGGCATGAATGCTTCGAGTATAACACCCAGGAAACGGATAGTTTCAAGCAGGTTGTAGAGAACTGTGGAAAGTCTGCCGAACTTGGCTTCGTCCTTGCCCAGTACCCACGGTTCTGTCTCGTCGATGTACTTGTTTGCACGTCTTGCCAGTGTCATTATAGCTTCCATAGCGTCAGCCATACGGTACTGGTCGATAAGGTCAGCCACCTTCTTGGGAGTTTCAACTGCAAGAGCGATAAGCTCGTCATCAACAGGCTCTTTCACCTCGGGCTGACGTATCTCACCGCCGAAATACTTCTTGGTCATGGCAACAGTTCTGTTCACCAGATTGCCCAGAGTATTTGCAAGGTCGGAATTGTATCTCTCGATAAGTGATTCGTAAGTTATTGAACCGTCACCGTTAAGACCCATCTCGCTCAGCAGATAGTATCTTGCGCCGTCAACACCAAAGGTATCAACAACTTCATCAGCATAGATAACGTTACCCTTGGACTTGCTCATCTTGTCCTCACCGAAGAGTATCCAGTTATGACCGAAGAGCTTCTTGGGTATCTCAACGCCCAGTGCGTGGAGCATGATAGGCCAGTAGATAGAATGGAATCTCATTATATCCTTGCCGATAACGTGGCAGTCGCAGGGCCAGTACTTCTTGAACTGCTCGCTGCTGCCGTCGGGATCATAGCCCAGTGCTGTAATATAGTTTGAAAGCGCATCTATCCATACATAGATAACGTGCTTGGGGTCAAATGTAACAGGTATCGACCATGTGAAAGTTGTTCTCGAAACACAGAGATCCTGAAGACCGGGCTTGATGAAGTTGTTGAGCATCTCCTTCTTGCGGCTCTCGGGAACGATGAAATCGGGGTGTGTCTCGATGTAATCTTCCAGCCACTGCTGATACTTGGAAAGCTTCAGGAAGTATGCTTCCTCATGTGCAGGCTTTACTTCACGTCCGCAGTCGGGACATTTGCCGTCAACCAGCTGTGACTGTGTCCAGAAGCTCTCGCAGGGTACACAGTACATACCCTCGTAAGAACCCTTGTAGATATCGCCCTGCTCATAAAGCTTGTTGAATATCTTCTGAACTACCTTTTCGTGCTGTTCATCGGTAGTTCTGATAAAGCCGTCGTAAGATATATTCATGCACTTGCAGATATCCTTTATCTCGCCTGCTACCTTGTCAACGTGCTCCTTGGGAGAGATACCCTCTTCCTTAGCAAGACCTTCTATCTTCATGCCATGCTCGTCCGTACCTGTGAGGAAGAAAACGTCATAGCCCTGCATCCTCTTGAAACGGGCGATAGCGTCGGTGAATACGACCTCATAGGTGTTGCCTATATGGGGCTTTTTAGACGCATAAGCGATAGCTGTTGTTATATAAAATTTTTCCTTAGCCATAAAAAGACCTCCTGTCAAGAATGTCACTATACTATTATACCACATAATAAAATCAATTGCAAGCGTTTTTTGCCAAAAAAGAAAAGCTGCACGATATGGTTTGATTCGTGCAGCTTTGTTGTTAGTCTTTGCCTACGGCTTCGCTGAGAGTTTTGCGTACAGCGCCTTTGCCTGCCAGCATTTTATCGAGGTAAGATATGATCTTATCCGCAAGACCTGCATTTACCAGATCGGTACCGAACAGGGTGCTGTTTTTCAGCACTTCACGTACTTTTATGCCATCGCATACGTTCCCGTACCATTCCTTGCGGACGGTCTTCTGCATATACTCCAGCATCGGGTCGGAACTCAGTTCCATAGCTTCGCCGTTATCGTCTGTACCGGTCAGGTACCTGAACCATGCCGCTATAACCAGTGGTATAAGTTCAAGTGTTGAGGTATCGCCCTTTTCTTCATAAGCCTTTATCGTTTCACCGAAGCGTATAGCAAGCTTCTGGCTGGTATCGGTGGCTATCCTCTGGGGAGTATCGGGCAGGTTGCCGTTTGGCAGACGTTCTTCCAGCACTTCTCTTAGGAAATCCTCGGGACGGATTATACCGGGGTCAACAACTACGGGAAGACCCTCGTTGTATCCAAGGCGGTATACCAGCTTTCTGAGGTCGGTGTCCTCCATTTCCTCGGCTATTTTTTTATGCCCCAGCAGGCAGCCGAATATTGCAAGCGCCGTATGCAGGGGATTAAGGCAGGTCATTACCTTCATCTTCTCTGCGCGGTCAACGGTCACGCGGTCGGTCAGATATACTCCTGCCTTTTCAAGGGGCGGTCTGCCGTTCGGGAAATCGTCCTCTATCACGAGATACTGAGGCATCTCGGCATTTACGAAGGGGGCTATGTAAGTTCCGCGGGCGGTCCTTACAGGCTGCATTCCCTCAATGCCCATAGCGGTCAGTTCATCGCATATACCGCTGTCGGGACGTGGAGTTATCTTGTCTATCATAGACCATGGGAAGCTGACCTTGCCGCTTTCAAGATAAGTGATAAAGTCTTGGCTGACAAGACCATTTTCAGCCCATGCACAGGCTATGAACATCACCCCTGCGCGCAGCTTGTCGCCGTTGCGGCTGCAGTTATCCATGCTGACCAGAGCAAGTGGCTTTTCGCCTGCTATGAACCTGAAATACAGCATAGCAGCGATAACAGCCATAGCAGAGTTCAGGCTGCCCTCGGGTCCTGCGCTTATATCTTCCTTCACAAATGGGAATACATCACCGTTCATATCCTTTACAGCGTAGCCTTTTTCGGTGATGGTGAATGATATCATCTGCAGGGAACTGCTTTCGGCATATTTTTTAAGCTGACCGAAGCCTTCACCCTTAGCGCAGAGCGCGCCGCCGATACTGCCTATTACACGCAGATATCTATCGCCCTGAGCCCGAAGTCCCACCAGCAGCACCAGGTCATCGAATGGATCGTATATCTTCTCGATAGTCTCGGTATTAAAGCTGTCCACCGTGATAATGCCGCTTTCAGCCTCGCCTTTCTTTATCAGTTCGTCCTGAAGGCAGGCGATATATCCGCGGAATATATTGCCGCCGCCGAAGTGTATCCATGCAGGATGATCCAGCGTGCGCTTTTTTACAGCCTCCGTATCATATCCCGGCATTATGAAGCCCTTGTCTTCCCATGCCTGTTTGTTGTTGACTATGCTTTCCGTTGATAGCTTCATGATGATCTCCTTATCTTTGTACCTGCGCTGAACCGCTGCCGAATGCCAGTGCTTTTACTTCATCTGCGCTTATGATGTTGCAATCGCCTTCCACCGAGAGTTTAAGACAGCTTGCAGCAGCTGCGAAATCAACTGCAGCCTGTGTGTCCATACCCTCACCGAGTGCATATATCAGTCCTGCAGCAAAGCTGTCGCCGCCGCCTACACGGTCAACGATCAGCGAACGGTATTCGCGGCTGAAACAGTGGTTTGTACCATCGTACAGCAGTGCAGCCCATTTGTTCTCATCGGATGAAAGTGTAGTCCTCAGGGTTATTGCGACTTTCTTGAAGCCGAATCGTTCTTTCAGTTTTTCGGCTACAGCTTTGTACGCTTCGTAGTCGCTGTCATCGCTGGCATTGGTCGGTATGCCAAAAAGTTCCTCCGCCTGATCTCGTCCGCCGATGTATACGTCTGTATACGACAGTATACCCGCCATGACCTTTCCTGCGGTTTCTTTATCCCACAGCTTGCGGCGGAAGTTTATATCGCAGCTGACTGTTACACCCAGCTTTTTCGCAGTCTTAACAGCTTCAAGCGAAGCCTTTGCACACTCTGCCGAAAGGGCGGGAGTTATACCTGTTATGTGGAACCAGTCAGCCCCCGAAAGCAGCCTTTCCCAGTCGAATTCTTCTGCCTTGGATGCCGCTATGGATGAACCTGCCCTGTCGTATATCACCTTTGAGGGACGCTGTGCAGCACCCTTCTCCAGATAGTATATACCTATCCTGTCACCGCCGCGGAGTATCTCGGAGGTATCGACACCGTACTGACGCAGTGTGTTTATGGCTGCCTGACCTATTTCATGGTCGGGGAGCTTTGTGACGAATTTGGTATCACACCCGAACTGTGCCAGTGATACAGCGGTATTTGCTTCTCCGCCGCCGTATACCGCTTCAAAGCTGTCTGCCTGCAAAAAACGTCTGTGTTCCACAGGAGATAGCCTTAGCAGCATCTCACCGAAAGTTACAAATCTCATGCTGTCACCCCCGTATTATACTTATGCCTGTGCCGATATGACCTCTGCGTGCCATGTGATATAAAGTTCTTTCGGGCTTTTTGGCAGCAAATACGCTTGCACCCTCTTCATCTGTACCGACATACCTTACTTTCAGCATAATGTCCACAGCTGATTCGGTCGCTTTGCGTACAGCTTCAAAATCCCCTGCGGCTATCCATGCCTTGTTCACCATGAAGCTTCCGCCGCAGGCTATGACCTCAGGGGCATCAAGGTATTCCCCGATGTTCTTTGTATTCAGTCCGCCCGTAGGCATGAACTTCACTCCGCCGAAGGGCGCAGCCATCGCCTTTATCATGGCAAGTCCGCCTGCCTGTTCCGCAGGGAAGAATTTAACCTCTGTAAGTCCCATAGCAACTGCCTTTCCAAGTTCCGAGGGCGTAGCTATGCCCGGCAGTACGGTGACGTTCCTTTCAAGGCAGAACTTTACTACCGCTTCATCAAAATTCGGTGAAACGATGAACTTCGCACCTGCCGCAAGTGCATCCTCAGCCTGTTTTACTGTCAGCACTGTGCCGGCACCGACTATCATTTCGGGGAAAGCTTTGCACATAGCCGCGATAGCGTCCTTAGCCGCCGCTGTGCGGAAAGTTACCTCAGCCGCAGGCAGACCGCCCTCGCATAAAGCTTTTGCCAGCGGTACAGCTTTTTCGGCATCCTCTATCACAACCACGGGGATTATTCCTATTTTACCAAGTTCTTCCAATATCTTATCCATATATCATGTACCTCTTTTATGATCTTTGCTATGAATGATGATTCGTTTTATCCCAGCCCGAAGAACTTCATGGCATTGTTGAAGCTGATGTTTCTAACGATCTCACCAAGGTTTTCTTCGTCCGGGTACAGTTCGCCGTCAGCGCAAAGCCTGCCTATGTATGCGCATAGTATACGTCTGAAATATTCGTGCCTTGTGTACGAAAGCATACAGCGTGAATCCGTCAGCATACCGATGAAATTCCCGAGTACGCCTTGTTCGCACAAACTTCGCAGATGATCTTTCATGCCGCCAAGATTATCATTGAACCACCATGCCGCGCCGTGCTGAACTTTTCCGCATACTCCCTCATCATTGAAGCATTTTGCCAGTACATCAATAGCGGTGTTCATTGTAGGGTCAAGGCTGTAAAGTGCTGTTCTGGGAAGATCATCGGTCTTGTCAAGTTCATCAAGAAAAGCCGCAAGGCTCTCTATGGGCGCATCACTGTGTATGCGGTCGAATCCCGCATCTCTGCCAACGGATCTGAACATACGGGTATTGGAGTTTCTTGCCACCCCGAAATGCAGCTGCATGACCCAGCCGTGACGGCGGTATTCCTTTCCGAGGAACAGCATGATCTCGGTAATAAATCCAAGACGTTCTTCCTCGGTGAGGGCTTCATTTGCCATGCCCTTGCGGAAAATGTGCTCGCATTCGGTCGCATCTGTTGGTATGCAGGGGAACATCACCGTACTCTGATCGCTGCTTTTGCATCCCATGCTTGTAAAGAAATCTATCCTCGCTGACAGAGCTTTTTTCAAGTCCTCAAAGCTGTTCACCTCAACGTCAGCAGCTTTTCCCAGTGCACGTACATAATCGGCAAAACCGCTGTCTTCTATAAGCAGCACCTTGTCGGGTCGGAATGTGGGTATGACTTTGCATCCGAGCGCTTTGTCCTCGGCTATAACTTTATGCCAACGCAGGTCGTCGCATGGATCGTCCGTTGTACCTATGACTTTTACCTTAGACATACGTATTATCTTCTTTGCCGAGAGTTCTCCGCTGTGAAGTTTCTTATTGCACATATCGAATATTTCATCTGCGTTACTTTCGTTTATGGCAAGTTTGCAATCGAAGTACCTCTGCAGTTCCAGATAGCTCCAGTGATACAGCGGGCTTCCCACAGCCTGCGAAAGGGTTCTGCACCACAGCCTGAAACGCTTGCGGCTGTCCTCTTTGCCTGTTATGTATTTCTCGGCTATGCCGCACTGACGCATGGCACGCCACTTGTAGTGGTCGCCTCCAAGCCATAGCTCGGTGATGCTGTCGAAGTTTCTGTCCTCTGCTATATCCTTTGGGTCGATATGGCAGTGGTAGTCGATTATAGGCATATTCTCAGCATACTTGTGGAAGAGTATACGCGCTTCTTCGGTATCGAGAAGAAAATCTTTATCCATAAATGGTCGTTTTGCGTTTTCCATAAAATACCTTCCTGTATCATTTAAGGCAGGGTGTCCCGCATAAGATACGGAACACCCGATTCATTGATTATTTTCCGTCCAGCTTGTCCAGCATATCCCATACACCCAGTATGTACATTATGCCCAGTGCCCTGTCATAAAGACCATATCCCGGACGGCATTTTTCATTCCAGATGTGTCTGCCGTGGTCAGGGCGGATATATCCGTCAAATCCGCCGTCGTGGTAGGCTTTTATGATATCCAGTATACCCACATCACCGTCGCAGTCGCGGTGGGATGTTTCGCTGAAATCACCGTTGTCAAAATGCTTCACGTTGCGTATGTGTGCGAATGCTATGCGGTCGCAGTGCTTTCGCACGATGTCAGCTACATTGTTATCCGGGTTTGAACCCAGTGAACCCGAACACAGTGTCAGGCAGTTATAGGGATCGTCTACCATATCAAGAAAACGGTCTACTGCAGCTTCATCGGTCAGCAGACGTGGCAGCCCGAAGATATCCCAGGGCGGATCGTCGGGGTGTATAGCCATTTTGATATCACACTCGTGACATACAGGCATAAGCTCTTCAAGGAAGTATTTCAGGTTTGCCCACAGAGTCTCCTTGTCAACATTCTTGTAAAGAGCAAAAAGCTCTTTCAGATTTGCCAGTCTTTCGGGTTCCCAGCCGGGCATGGTATATCCTTTTGTTTCCTTGAGGATGTATGCTGCCATTTCCTCGGGATCCTGTTTTATCTTGCTTTTTTCGTAATATAGCGCAGTTGAACCGTCGGGCAGGGGGTGAAAAAGATCCGTCCTCGTCCAGTCAAAAACAGGCATGAAATTATAGCAGACTACCTTAACACCGAAATCCTTGAGATTGCGGAGAGTCTGCTTGTAGTTCTCTATATAAAGATCCCTGTTCTTGCCTGCGGTCTTTATATCATCGTGAACGTTCACGGATTCTACCACGCTCATGCCGAAGCCGTACTTGTCCAGTTCGTCCTTGACAGCCTGTATCTCGTCTTTTTCCCAGACTTCGCCTGGCTGCTTTTCATGCAGTGCCCAGACTATCTCGCTGACGCCGGGTATCTGACGTATCTGCGAAAGAGTGATGCTGTCATTGCCTGTGCCGTACCAGCGGAATGACATTTTCATGTGCGTTCCTCCTATCATTATTATTTATCTGTATTATACTACACTTATGTTGCGCTTTCAAGTGAAGTTTAGCTTTTTGTCCGTATGCACGATGACGCCCATAAAACCGATGTTATGGGGTGTAATCGACTACTATGAAAAAATGAACTTACCGATTATTGCGTTTTTGATTAAAGGTTAATTTCGCAGCTAATATTACCGAGATAAAAATTACTTATGCTGTTTATTAAATTTACTGTACTGATATCCTTGCATGATGATTTATCTTAAAGGCGGCTGATCCTGCACAGTAAATGGCATAAATGCAAAAGCGGCTGTGACGGTATATCCGCCGCAGCCGCTTTGTTTAGTTTTCAGTATCAAGCCTTGGCAGCAAAGTGTGCGTTGAGCTTTTCAACCAGTGCATCGGGGTCTGTGCCGTGTACAGCGCAAGCCTCTTCGATAGTTTCGCCTCTGGATGCGGGACAGCCAAGACAATGCATTCCTATTTCGAGAAACAGGGGTGCAACATCAAAATCTGTATCGAGGATATCGCCGATAACAGTATCCTTAGTAACTGAATATGCCATTTGAAATTCCTCCTTTTCGGTCGTTTGATACATTATAACATATATTTCTGCAAATGTAAAGATACAGGGATACAAAATTTGGATAATTTCAGTAGACTTTATATATTTTGTTCACAACCGTCCGGTTTGAGTGCGTATTCAGATACTGTTGCAGTCCATGCCCCACTTTGTCATGCACAGGCGGATATAATATCCCTGAGGTACACCGCAGACGGGGCATTCTTCGGGGGCGCTGCTGCTTGAAAGTATAAATCCGCAGTTCATGCATACCCAGACTTCTTCTTCATCACTGCTGTAAAGCTGTCCTTGGCGGATAAGCTCTGCAAAAGCTGAAAATCTTTCGGCGTGGGCATTTTCTATCTTTGCGATGTTCTCAAAATCACGGGCGATGTCGGCAAAGCCCTCCTCGCGGGCGATGCGCGCAAATTCGGGGTAGATAGTCCCTGATTCGTTCCGCTCATGTTCTGCTGACATATCAAGCACCGTAAGGAGGTCACTGCTTATATCCACGGGATAGTCTGCACATATCTCCAGCTGCTGCCCCGAAAGATCTTTCAGATGATCGTAGAACACCTGTGCGTGGGCACTTTCCTGGTCGGCGGTGAAACCGAACAGCTCTGATACTGCGTAGTCCTGTGCAGCGAACTTCTTCTGTGCAAAGGTGTACCTGTTGCGTGCCTGACTTTCGCCTGCAAATGCTTTCATAAGGTTTTCACGGGTCACGGAATCTGCTAAATTCATATCATTGTTCCTTTCTGTATCCATTTATATGGTCAGGGTGCCGTTCTCGTTTTCTTCAAGCAGAAGCACACGTTCCTCAGCAGCGGTTACTGCGTTGATATAAACCAGTACCCTGCGTCCGCTTGCTGCCTGACAGGTGTATTCGTAGCACAGTACTTCGTTTCCTCCGTCAGTGGGTATGACTGCCATTCGGTCGCTCAGTACCCTCAGCCTTGGAGATATCTCTTTTTTCGCACGAAGGACGGAGCATATCTTGTCATTGTATTCGCGCTTGCGGTGGTTCGTCAGGAATCCCCTGGCATCATAGCCGAGTATATCACCGTTATCCATAGCCACCGATACCTTTACAAGATCGGGATATATACGTCTGCCAAGATCGCTGTAGCAGAAATTCACGGTCATAACATTGTCCTGTATCTCATAGTAGGTCTTCTCCATAGACAGTATACACAGATCCTGTAGGCAGCTTTCGGCTTTTTGTACGGCAGTGTCGTTATCGAGCTTTGTACTGTCAACGTTGCGCATTTTCAGAAAATATGAGATATACCCACCATTCTTTGTTACCTCGCAGAATGCTCCGCCTTTATCGTCGGAGAATCGCCATGCAGGCATTTTACCCTCTGACTCTGCTGTGTCGGTAAGGTCTGATACGCTGATATCCAGTGCCGAAGAAGCTTTCTGAAGGCAGTAGTCCTCGCTGACTTCTTCGGCATTTGCTGTCATGTGCGGTGTCTGTTCAAGTATATTGTCGGAGAAAGGTCCGTCATAGATAAGCTTGGGGTAATCGTCAAAGCTGCTCTCGAAGTCGGTGAAGCCCTCGGTGACATGGGGCGGTTCTTCGTCAGCCATAACGCCCTCAGCCTGTTCAAATGATAGTCCGCCTGCAGCTACTTCCCCTTCCAGCTCCCACAGCCTGTCGCTCAGTGCCTTTGAGAACCTGCAGAGGTCTGATATGCTGCTGTATTCCTCAGAGGATAGCTTTTCGCCGTCTTGCAGTTTTTTTGACAGTGCCATAGAATAATTTCCGACCTGTGAGAGAAACTTGTTAGTGTTTTCAAGATCGAGCTGACTTACGGGAAGTCTTGCAAGGGCTGAACGGGCGGCGGAAGCATCGCGGCAGAGGTCGGCTGCGATAGCCTGCTGCACTTGTCCCGATGCGGAATACAGCTGTTTTTCAAGTGAGTTTGAGATGTTCTCGCAGCTGCCTGCAAGCTCTTCGACAGCGGCAGAGTAAGAATTGTTCACTGCACGCTGAGCAGTATCTGCACGTTTTGTCAGCAAAACATTTTTTACCGATAGCGCAGTGATCGCTGATAATGACAGCAGGGACATTTTTATCAGTCCGCGTTTTGTTATATGCATAAGCATCATTCCTTTACATGATCTTGAATATAGTATGTCACGATGCAAAAGGATTATGCAAAACAAAACGGACGGAGAATACGTGTTCTCCATCCGTTTGATGATAATTGTTTTATACGGAACGTCTTGTAAAGCTGTCCCATGCTGTAAGCAGGAATACTGCCATGTGTGCGATGATAACTATGAGTGCAAATCCCAGGGAGTGCTGTGGGAACACCGATGTACCTTTGTAAATGTTAATCAGATCGGTGTTTGCGAATATAAGATATCTGCCCCAGTCCAGATTGAAGGAATACATTACAGATACCAATGCAACGTCTATGGAATTTAGTATGTAGCCTGTGACCACAGCAAGTGCGGTGCTTCTTACTAATGAGGACAGCGTGAATGCAAGTGTTGTGGATATGATAACCTGAACGCTCTTCAGCATGAAAGACTTTATAAGATAAACGAATGTGCTTTGTGCAATTACCTCGCCGTCAATGACACTGATATATGGAGCAGTTATACCCTTGAAGCTGAACAATAATCCCGTGATAGGTATGTTTATCAGGAACATTACCAGCATCATCAAAAAGCCCAATGATATCACGGTGAAATATTTTGCCATAAGTATCTTTTCACGCTTGGCAGGGCTTATAAGCAGAAATTTTATAGTGCCCTGGCTGAATTCACTTGATACGATGCCGCCTGCTATCACGATCATGATGATTCCGATAAAGCTTTCAACATAGGGTATCTTTATCATTACATCCCAGAAATCAAAGTGCTCGTATGGGGTGATATCAAACAGAGAACTGGGTTTATACGAGGTGTCTTCGTATACCTCATGTTCAAGCTGATACATACCTACCATAACGATTTCCTGCTGAGATCTGCCGGTAGTGTCGTACGCTTCTCCGTTCATGCCGTTTGCAATTTGATTTATTATCTTATTTTGTTCGTCGAATTTGCTGCTGTAGTCTATATTGTGTTCAAGCCTGTAATTGCAAGCCCAGCGCTCACCGGTGGAGGCATCCATGCTGTTTGCAGTGTATGTCATGAAACCACGCCAGTCATCGGTCTTGCAAAACATAGTCATTGTCTGTATCTCACGCTTGGAATCAGAGTACATACCTTGCGTGCAGGCTCTATACTGCCAGTCCGATGCCGGGTCGAAAGCTTCGATAAGTTCCAGCTTGTAATTGCGAAACGGGATATCGGGTGAGTTTTCCAATTCCAACTTTTTATCTTCCATACTATTCGCATAGTGCTCGCTGTAGTCTGTTGTTTTACTGTCGATATCCCCGATAGCGTAATGGTCTATCAGCTTCATCATCGGTGCAAAGCACAGGCAAGCCGCCAGGAAGATCACCAGCAGTATCCTTGTTGAAGGCTTTTTGTATAACTTTATATACTCGTTTTTAACGAGTGCAAAAAACTTACCCAATCTGTCCATCTCCTTCCGTTCCTGTGAGCTCTATGAATACCTCTTCGAGCTTTTTGCTTTCCTTGGGGTGTACGGAGTAGATGTTCATGCCGTTCCCTGCCATCTTCTTTATTGCTTCAGCTATATCCGCTTTTGCGTTGGTGCTGTCAAGCTTGATATAGAGCATACTGCCCTGTGCGGTTATGTTGTCGGTGCCGAGTATCTCCAGCGCCTTTTCGGCATCATCGGTCTCAATTATGTATTCGGTGGAGTTCCCCTGTGATTGGGAGATTATCTCCTCCATAGTATAAGTGCCTATCATACTGCCTTTTGCGATTATACCAACACGGTCACACATCATTTCCATCTCGCTCATAAGGTGAGATGATACCACTACGCACACTCCGTCCTTGTGAGCAAGATCTCTCAGGATATCACGAAGTTCCTTGATACCCTGGGGGTCAAGACCGTTTGTAGGTTCGTCCAGTATAAGGAGCTTTGGTTTGTGCATAAGTGCCTGTGCAACACCAAGCCTCTGGCGCATACCCAGGGAGTACTTTGATACCTTATCGTTTATGCGATTGGATAGTTTTACCAGCTCGACAGCTTTGTCGATCTCTGAAAAGTCCAGTCCACGCATACGGGCGTACTGTCTGAGATTTTCTTTGCCCGTCATGAATTTGTATAACTCCGGATTTTCAACTATACCGCCCACATTATACATAGCAGCTTCAAATTCCTTGGTGATATCATGTCCGCAGATCTTTACATCACCTTCGTCCAGAAGCAGGAGTCCCACTACGATTTTTATTGTAGTGGTCTTGCCTGCGCCGTTTGGTCCCAGAAAACCGAAGACCTCGCCTGCATAGCACTCCAGATCAATATCATGTAGGATATGCTTCTTGCCGATGGTCTTGTTCAGCCCCTTTATACTCAGGACTACATTATTCTTGTCCATCAGCTTCACCTCCATCGTTTTGATCGGGATACTGTATATCGACATTAGGATAATCATCCTCGGATATTGATACTTTTACAACTTTCCAGTCCCCGTCTTCCTTCTGCATTATCATATTGTATGAGCCGCTGACAGTGATCTGCTTATTACAATCCCATTTGCTTTTGTCGCGCACTTCCCATGCGGTACCTATATTGTATGCAGGCAGCTGCAGGAACGGTACACCGTCGATATCACAGTTCATAGTGTATGTTACCCGGACGTCAGCACCGTCTATGCCCCATTTTGATACGGATGCTTTTAATTGTTTGTATTCTGCGGAGTTTACACGGTCGTTACCTGTATTGTCGGCGGTCGAAGATTCAAGATCTAAAAGCAAAGCAGATTTGTTCATTACAAGTCCGTTTTCTGCTTCATCGACGGTAAGCGAGTATGCTTTGTTGATGAAATTATCCTGTATACGGGAAGCCAGCATACGCTTTACACCCTCGCGGTTATCACCGATATTTGCCTCGGCTATCGTTCTTCCTATCTCCTCGGCACGTTCCTGTATCTCGGGGATATTGCTTTTGAACATAATGTTCTGAACAATAACATACACAGCGGTGCCTGCACCCAGCAAAATGCCTAGCACCACTCCTCGGTTCACGCGGTCAAGTCGTAACTTCATTTTCTAACCATCTTCTTTCTTTTGAAATTGTAAAATAAGGTTATCACACTGACGCACTGCACTGAATAACTTTTTGACAGACTGTAACAATGATCGGTGGTATTATATTGCCTCTGCTGCGGCATCGGAAGAATACTCATCAATAAATGTACTTCGTTGTATTGATATGTTAAGCGGTGTGCTGAAGTGATAACCACATTTTTGAACGAATATCAATAACGTTTATGATTATAACATGAACTTAACAAAAAAGCAATAGTTTTTTCTTGAGTTTAAGATAAATTTAAGACAAAATTTAATCAGTATATTATAGTTTATAAATATAGTAATAGGAAGAACGTTTAACCGATGATAGATAACAAGTCCGAATTTTTTCACTTTTTTATGAAAAAAGGTTGACCTGACAGAAAATAAGTGGTATAATAACTGTATATGACCGATTTTGTATAATTCGGTGAATTATTGAAATTTTTACATGGCGGGGAGTAGTATAACGTGGTTTTTGCAGATCTGTTTTTTCTGTATTTCTTTTTGCCTGTGTGTCTGATATGTTATTTCATCACACGCAACGCAACGATACGCAATATTGTACTAATAGTCTTTTCAATGATATTCTACGCATGGGGCGAACCTGTATGGGTCAGCATACTATGCGTATCAGCACTGGTCGATTACTACAACGGACGAGTCATCGAGAAACATCCCGAAGGCTGGCAGGCGAAGATGGCGCTTGCATGGTCACTTATATTCAATCTGGGATTGCTGTTCGGGTTCAAGTATACGGGGTTCTTTGTTGAAAATCTCAACAATGCCGCAGGACTCGGGCTGCCTGTGCCGCACATAAAGCTGCCCATAGGCATATCCTTCTACACATTCCAGACCATATCCTATACTATAGACTGCTACTGGGGCAAGGTAAAGCCGCAGAAGAGTTTTCTGAAATTCCTGATGTACGTATCTCTTTTCCCGCAGCTTGTTGCAGGACCTATCGTAAGGTACTCCGTCATCGCTGAGGAGATAGAGGACAGAAAGACCACCATAAACGATCTTTCAGAGGGATTCTCTCGGATAATACTCGGTCTTGGCAAAAAGGTGCTTATCGCCAACAGCCTGAGTACGGTAGTCACCTCGCTTTTCGGTGATGCAGATAACGGCTATTCTGCAATAGACTCGCTTTCAGTGCTGGGCACATGGTACGGCGCTATACTTGTGGGACTCTGGTATTACTTTGATTTCTCGGGATACTCCGATATAGCTATCGGTCTGGGACGTATATTCGGTTTCCATTTTGATGAGAACTTCAAGTATCCTTTTATATGCAAGACTATATCCGAATTCTGGCAGAGATGGCATATCTCCCTGAGTTCATTCTTCCGTGATTATGTGCTGTACATACCGATATTCGGCAAAAGGCGCAAATACGGCGGACTTTTCCTTGTATGGTTCCTGACTGGTCTGTGGCACGGCGCAAGCTGGAATTTCGTGTTCTGGGGACTTTACTACGGTTTGTTCATCATGATGGAGATGATGATAGGCAAGAAGAAAATGAAGAAAATGCCCGTACCTGCGGCACATATCTATACCAAGACGATAATATTCCTGGGCTTCGGCATATTCTATTTTGAAAGCCTGCCAAAGCTGTGCAAGTTCTTCAAGGGACTTGTGGGACTTAACGGCAATTCATTCTGTGATTCCTACACCGCTAATATATTTATGGGAAATATTTTCCTGTTCATTATAGCGATATTCTTTTCTATGCCGGTTATCCCGAAGCTTCGTGAGAAAGCTTTCAGAAAACCGGGAAGTGCTTATATTTTCCAGTCGGCAGGCGTTATAAGCAACGCACTGATACTGCTGGCGAGCAGTCTGCTGCTGCTTAACAACACAAACAATCCGTTCCTTTATTTCAGATTCTGAGCAGGTGAGTGACAATGATGGATAATAAGAATAACAAGCACTCTCCGGCATTTGATCTGGAGGCGCTTACAAAAGCGTATGAGCGTTCTCTTAACGATGTAACGCTGGGCGGCAAGGATATACCGACTCCTGATAATGTACGTGCACACAGGAACACCCAGCCTGTTGGTGAGCTGAAAAGTTTTGTCCCCGATGAGGGTGTTTCCGAGCACGATAAGATAGTAGATAAGATAAGGGCAGACCGCCGCAAGCGCAGTCACAGCGTATGGACGGACAACCCTTTGCTGAAGCCTAAAAAGAGCGTATGGATAGATGATGAGGCGGAAGAACACCCTGCTGAGCCTGTAAAGTATCATCAGCCTGAAAGACAGCAGCCTGTGCAAAAGCAGCTGCCGCCTGATTTCATAGCCCCGCTGCCCGTTATGACAAACCCTTCTGACCCCAAGCCGATACCGGATTTTGATGAGGTAGTTGATGCGGCTATGGACAGACCTGTAAGCAAGAGCGTAGTTCCGCTGCTGAATGAAAGACCACGCAAACAGGAACTCCAGATGAAGCT
>ODAI011990978.1_pt1 | contig 17904 bp, 13 predicted proteins | sample 1539321 | NCBI WGS metagenome assembly ODAI01 (sample SAMN02144231, study PRJEB22623) | gut metagenome | biome: sheep rumen | host: Ovis aries | place: New Zealand | reverse complement strand
TAGGGGCGGCTTTTGGATTAACTTTAGTTGTTGAGGCATTCTTGTCTCCCCTCCCTACGGGGGAGGGGGTGGGGGTGAGGCATAGTCCTTGGTCCACCCAATCCCAAATGGCGGCACCACAAATACTGCTATCTGCATAGATCACATCCCAATACTCTTGCAGATTGCCTACGGAATTCCCCATCGCATGAGCATACTCGCGCATCATGAAGGGTTTATCCTTCACCTGCTGGGCATTCTTGCGAAGCTCGTCGGGATATAGATAACTATCGTCCCAAATGGCCGAATATCTGCGGTCGCTATCGTAGAAGGGTGGGCGAGTTGTGTCGAGTTCCTTCACCTTATTATACATAGCCTCGATGTTCGGTCCCACACCACCCTCGTTTCCAAGACTCCAGAGAATGACACAAGCATGGTTGAAGTCGCGTTTCACCAACGACTCAGCTCTGTCCACATGTGCTCGCTGGAACGCTAAATCCTCACCCATCACCTTGTTCGCATAGCCGTATCCGTGGGTTTCGTGGTTGGCTTCGTCCATCACGTAGATGCCCCACTTGTCGCAAAGTTCATAAAGATACTCGCGGTCAGGATAGTGCGAGGTACGCAAGAAGTTGATGTTAGCTTGTTTCATCAGTCGGATGTCTTGCTCGTATGTGGCATCGTCCACATAGCGACCAGTACGGGGATGATGGTCGTGACGGTTCACTCCGCGAAGTTTGACATTCTTTCCGTTAATCTTGAAGACCTCGCCAACAATCTCCACGCGTTTCACGCCAAAGTGATATTCGAATTTCTCATTGTTCTTATTATCCTTCATGCCATATAATTCTAAAGTGAAGGGATAAAGCCAAGGTTTCTCGGCAGACCATAGGCTAGGCGGAGTGCCGTAGTGGAAACTGAGTTCAACAGTAATCGTATCGCCTGCAGGCAGTTTTGGAATACGATGGTTGGTTACATTCTTGTGGTGGGGATTGATGTTGACGCCATACAGTTCGGGACAAGCCATCTGCAACTGAACCAACAGATTCTTAGCAGTTTTCTTGCCTATATTGCAAATGGAAACGTGAGCTTTGACGGTGAAATCTGAGTAGTCGGCATTTGGAATGGCCTCAACATGATAGTCGGTAATGTGCACCAACGGACGCACCCACAGCTGAACGGAGCGGAATATGCCCGAGAGCCGCCACATGTCTTGGTCTTCCAAATAACTACCGTCGCTCCAACGATAGACCTCCACGGCAAGTTTGTTCTTTCCTTTGCGCATATACTTTGTCACGTCAAATTCGGCAGGCGACATCGAGTTCTGGCTATAACCCACCTTTTGGCCGTTAATCCAAAGATACATAGCCGAATGAACACCACCAAAATGCAGAATAAGATTATTTTTCAGCATCTCTTCGGTGACATCTACGAACGTCACATACGAGCCCACAGGGTTGCGGTTTTCGTAGGCCGTCCAGTCTTTTGGCGGTTCGCTGGTCACACTCGGGCGGTTCCTCATGAACGGGTAGTTGATGTTAATATAAATAGGTGTTCCGTATCCTTGTGTTTGCCAGTTGCCGGGTACGGCGATTTTGTCCCATTTGCTCACATCGTAGTCCTCCTGATAGAAGTTGGCTGGCCGCTCTTCTGGCTGTCTCGACCAATGGAAAAACCATTGTCCGTCGAGCGAGATGATTTCCTTACATTCCTTTTCTCGCGAGGGCAGTTGCAACGTGGCGTGATAAGGGAGTTTGTTGATTCCTAACACGGCAGGATTCTCCCAATCATGGGGGGCATTCACCTGATTAGGAGCTGACATAGAGGTGTTTACTTGAGCCATCGTCACCAACGTTCCCAACAAGAAAGTTGCGGTCGTCAATCCAAGTCTTTTCATCATCGAAGTTGTAGTTTTAGTTATTTGCACATATATGTTTGCAAAGTTAATAAAAAAAGATGAGAATAAAGAAATTATTATGAAATAACTATACAAATTGACGTTTTCGTTTTCTTTCATTCTAGAGTGAAAATACTCATATTTCCGGTTTAAATGTCTCATTTTCCGCACTTGAATTTGTCACATGTATGATGTGAGGCGCTCACAGTTATGCTCTGACCCGCTCAGATGATTACTCTGAGGGCCTCACTCATTATCTCTGACAGTCTCATATGATGCATGTGACAAGTCAAAAGCATTGCTTTGATTCTCTCTCAAAATGTAAAGAAATCGGAAGTGTTTGATAATCAGCCTTTTCCGACAATGCTGAAAATTCGTATATTTGCCCACGAAAAATGATTCTATTGAAAAAACACCCGTATTTTATAGTAAAAATTACGAATTATTTTGACAATCCCCATTTCTCCACTCAGCCTGTTCTTTTTAGGGATTAACATCAGTTTTTCAATGGAAAAACTATGTTTTTAAGTGTTTTTTAACAAAGCAAAGTGTTTTTCCTTGTATTAAGTTTCTATATCTCATTTCTTTTTTGTAATTTTGCACCGCAATTAAGCAGAAGGGGATTCTGCGAGAACAGCATAGAGCAAATAGACTTGAAATATCGATATACACACCCTATAGTACTAAATTGAATTAACTTCCTGATAGTGAGCGTTCTCCTAGATTGGTAGTTAGTGTGTTTTGTGGTGTTTCTGACGATTCGATGTTTTTGCTTCAAGCTACATTCTCTAAGGCGGTTTCCAGCTTCTACGACATGGTTTTTTGCGTTTTTGTCTTCTCGTGTTGTCGGTTTGTAATCATTCGGCGACAAGGGGAGGGGAGAATGTCTTTTGTCGTGAAGTCGGGATGGTTACAGCCATAGAATCTTCCTGTTAATAAACTAATGTCCTTTTAGACACTTTCACTCCCCTTTAAGCCCTTTATTCCCTTGAAGTGGAGTTTGCAAAACTTCAAATAATTGATGGAAAAAGAATTAACGATTGCTGTTGCTGGTACGGGTTATGTGGGCTTGTCCATAGCAACCTTGCTGTCCCGCCAACATCGGGTCATTGCTGTTGATGTGGTTCCCGAAAAGGTGGAGCTCATCAATCAGCGCAAGTCGCCCATCGTTGACAAAGAAATAGAAGAGTATTTGGCTTCAAAGGACTTGAACTTGACAGCCACGCTCGATGCAGAATCGGCCTATAGAGAGGCCGATTTTGTCGTTATAGCCACACCTACCAACTACGACTCAAAGAAGAATTTCTTCGACACGTCGGCTGTTGAGGCTGTCATTCGGTTGGTGATGAAAGTCAATCCCGAGGCCATTATGGTCATCAAGTCCACTATTCCTGTGGGTTATACACGTTCCATTCGCGAGAAGACTGGCTCAAAGAACATCCTTTTCTCGCCCGAATTCTTGCGCGAGAGCCGTGCACTATACGATAACCTTTATCCTAGTCGCATTATAGTGGGAACCGACCTCGATGATGAGAGATTGGTGGAAGCCGCAAAGACCTTTGCCCATCTTTTGCAAGAGGGCGCTTTGAAGGAAAATGTGGATACGCTCATCATGGGATTCACTGAGGCCGAGGCTGTTAAGTTGTTTGCTAACACCTACTTAGCGCTCCGCGTTAGTTATTTTAATGAACTCGACACCTATGCCGAAATGAAGGGACTTGACACCCGGCAGATCATCAATGGCGTCTGTCTCGACCCTCGTATCGGTTCTCATTACAACAACCCCTCATTCGGCTACGGTGGCTATTGTCTCCCCAAAGACACCAAGCAGCTTTTGGCCAACTATCAGGATGTGCCCGAGAATCTTATAGAGGCCATCGTGGAGTCAAATCGCACGCGTAAGGATTTCATCGCAGACCGTGTGTTGGCGAAGGCTGGTTACTATGACTATAACAATCGCGGCGATTACAATCCTGCCGATGAACGTGCCTGTGTCATCGGCGTTTATCGTCTCACGATGAAATCGAACAGCGACAATTTCCGCCAGTCTTCCATTCAGGGCATCATGAAACGAGTGAAGGCCAAGGGCGCCGAGGTCATCATTTATGAACCAACACTCCCCAATGGCACCACATTCTTCGGCTCCCGTGTGGTGAATGATTTGGAAGAGTTCAAATCCCTCTCCCAAGCCATCATCGCCAACCGCTACGATTCCGCATTGGACGATGTTCAAGAAAAAGTCTATACCCGCGATTTGTTCCGTAGGGATTAACTTCAGATATTTATATGTATGATAATTATTCAGACCTTTGGGTTAATTATTTCTTTCTTTCTTTTACGTTATATTCTAGGTTATGATAACGATTTGTAACAATAGTTGTATAAATGACATTGAACAATATATTGGCAACGAATATTATAAGTGCCTCTACTTGTATTTAGATTTAAAGCAGTTTGGTGCAGACAGTGAATATGTTACCTCATGGATCCAGTCTCATGAAGGCAATATTACTTCTGTCTGTTTAAAATATCATACAGCCCTTCATCTCTACTCGAAAGACAATGTGTTTGATGTTGATGAATTAGTTAATCACATCAATGAGGTCACTCCAACAATCATTTGTGCTTCGGCTGACACAATAAAAATCCTTTCACCATATGCAACAAGCAAAGGGTTTATTCCTGAATATGGGCATATAGGCAGATTTAAGAGTTTTGAACCTTCAGACCCGAATATCCAGATTACTGAGGCAACATTAGCTGATGTGGATGAAATTGCCAAATTGTTGTATGAAGATGAAGACATTGGTGCTTCTTATTCATTCGATGACCTTGTGGCACAAATGAAAGAGCGATTAACACAAGGATTTGTGAGAAGTTACATCATCAAAGATGGCAACAAAGTCATTGCCCATTTCGGTACAGGCGCAGAAGTTGGCAAAGTTTGCACTATCAACTATGTTATAACAGATAATGCATATCGTGGAAAAGGGTTATCCACAAATTTATTCAGGTATGCCTGCAAACAACTGAAAGAAGAAGGCAAAGAGATTTTTTCTGTCTATTATCCAGAAAACTCAAGACGTTTGCACCACAAGATGGGATTTGAAGATTGTTGCGAATGTGGAAAATTATTCATTTATACCAAATAAGATTATGTTGAATTTTACCGTAGGCCCTGTGATGTCCAGTCCCGGGGTAAGAGCCATAGGCGCAGAACAGGTGCCCTATTTCAGAACAGAGGAATTCTCTGACGTTATGTTGGAGAACGAACGATTAGTAAAAAAATTTGCCCATACCACAGAAGACAGCCGTGTCGTCTTCATGACTTGCTCTGGTTCAGGCGGTATGGAAACTGCCATTATGAACACATTGACCAAGCAAGACAAAGCCCTAGTTATTAATGGTGGTAGTTTCGGACAACGATTTGTAGAATTATTAACCCTCCATGAAATCCCATTCACGGAAATAAAAATGGAACATGGCAAGGCTTTGAGACCTGAACACCTTAAACCATATGAAGGAAAGGGGTATACAGCATTCCTGCTCCAGAAGCATGAAACATCAACGGGTGTACATTTTGATATCAACCTAGTAAGCGATTTCTGTAAGCGAGAAAACTGCTTTCTCATCGTTGATACCATTAGTTCATTCTTGACAGATCCATTTGATATGGCAGCGCTTGATGCAGGAATCATGATTACTGGCAGTCAAAAGGCATTAGCCTGTCCTCCAGGTATTGCAGTAATGGCACTTTCACCTTCTGCATTATCACGTATCTCGAATACGAAATGCTGTTGTCAATATTTTGACTTGAAGTTAGCACTTAAGAATCAGGAACGGGGACAAACTCCGTGGACGCCTGCTGTTGGTGTATTGCTTCAGATAAATAAACGCCTAAAGGAAATTGATGCTGATGGTGGAGCTGATGCTGAAATATCACGTGCAGGCAACTTGGCAAATTATTTCCGAAACAAGTTAAAAGAGTTAAATCTACCTTTTGAAATAGTTAGCGAAAGTCTAAGTAACGCAGTAACTCCCTTGCATCCTACTACACAATCTGCCTATGACATATTCCTTAAATTGAAAGACGAATATGGTATATGGGTATGCCCTAATGGTGGGGAAATGAAAGAAACTATATTCCGCGTAGGACATTTAGGATATCTCACAGAAAAAGATTACGACCAGCTAATAGATGCTTTCATTGATTTGAGAGAAAAGAAATATATCTGATATGGTAAAAGTCATCACATACGGCACTTACGACCTTCTGCATTATGGTCACATCAGATTATTAGAGCGCGCCAAAGCTTTAGGTGACTATCTTATTGTCGGAGTCACTTCCGACAGCTTTGATTTAACACGCGGTAAGATTAATGCCCAACAGTCATTGATGGAGCGTATTGAAGCAGTCCGAGCAACCGGGCTTGCTGATGAGATTATAGTTGAAGAGTATGAAGGACAAAAGATAGATGACATCAAACGCTATGATGTTGATATATTCACCGTTGGTTCTGATTGGAAAGGGAAATTCGACTATCTCAATGAATATTGCAAGGTTGTCTACCTGGATCGCACCCAAGGTATTTCAAGTTCAGACTTACGCGCAGAAAAGCGGGAACTGCGGTTAGGATTAGTAGGAGAATCCACGACATTAAACAAGTTTGCAGTTGAGTGCGGATTTGTGAACGGCATACGTATTGTCGGTTATTGTTCTTCTGATACGACTTTATTTTCAGATCAATTACTGGATTTAAGTATCAAAGCTAACACTTTGGAAGAATTATTGCCACACGTGGATGCCCTTTATATTTCATCACATCCATCAAAGCATTATGATTTAATCCGCAAAGCATTACTTGCCGGGAAACATGTAATGTGCGAATCACCAATTGCAACGAAAGTATCACATTATGAAGAATTACAGCAAATAGCTTTGAAGCAAAACTGTATTCTTATGGACGCTATTAAGACCGCTTATTCGTCTGCATATTATCGTATGCTATTGATAATTAAAAGTGGTGCTGTTGGGAAGGTTGTTTCTGTGGACAGTATTTGTACAAGTCTCTCTGACTTAGAATTGAAAAAAGGAAAAGATCTGAGCAATACGTGGAATAGTCTATGCGCATGGGGACCTATTGCCATGCTCCCCATATTTCAGATATTGGGGACGAAATATAACAGCAAAATGATAACCTCATTGTTGGATCCCAAGCACGTTGGTTTTGACCTATTCACAAAAATTGCTTTTGTTTATCCTCACGCTGTAGCCTCTTTAAAAGTAGGAAAGGGAGTCAAGTCAGAAGGCGAGTTAATTGTCTCTGGTACAAAAGGCTATGTTTGGATTCCTGCACCATGGTGGAAAACTGAATATTTTGAGGTTAGATACGAAAATCCTGCTGATAATAAGCGTTATTTCTTCCAACTTGACGGAGAGGGTATTCGCTACGAGATTGTCAACTTTGTCAAATCCATCGAAACAGGAAATCAACAGTCCCATATTGACGAGAACATTTCCAAGTCAATCATTCAGGTGGTAGAAGATAGCTCGTCTTCAGACATTATAACAATATAAAGCTTATTCTTGACATCACATAATAATATATTCACATAAGAAATATGGGAATAAAGCGCTTTATAAACGAAGGATTACATGACCTTAAAAAAGGGGGTAGTAAATATGCATTTCGTCAAAGTATGCTAAGGTTATTAGATATAGATCAAAGAATTGAGGCTTTAGAGTATTTTCTCAACCATATCCATTCGCCATCAGAACTACCTGCCGCATCAGATAAAGATTTAAGGATTCTACAAGAATGTGACGCTTTATTACTTCAACTTTTTCATAAATTATGTTTAAAGCATCATTTAACATATTGGCTTGACTTCGGCACATTAATAGGTGCTGTTCGTCATGGTGGTTTTATCCCTTGGGATGATGACCAAGATGTTTCAATGCCACGAAAAGACTACAATATAGTTATTTCATTATTAAAAGAAGATCTTGGACCCTACGGTTTTACTGTAGCTGAGACAAAGACAGCATGGAAGATCGACTTCCACTACAAACACGAGCAAACAGGAATTTGGCTCGACATTTTCCCTGTAGATAGTTTCTGTTCAAATCGTCCCAAAAGTCAAATACCAGAGACAGAGCGTAATACGTTAAGAAAAAAATATCACAAAGTATGGGAAAGGAATTACTTGTCAAAAGACGAATCATTTTTTGCTGATTTAAGACGATCCTCGTTTGAAGAACACTTTGAGCTTAATGGTCAATTCAAAATCTTTTACCATGGACAAGAATTTAACTATCCCAGAATATACCTAAACGAAGAGGATGAAATTTTCCCGTTAAGAATAATCAAACATGAAGGTATGGAGTTTTATGCTCCCAATAATGTATTTGAATATCTAAAAGAAATCTACGGTCCAAATTTTATGCAATTCCCAAAAGGCGGAATATTGCATCATGATTTTGGAAGAGGAAGACTTTCCACTTGGGCAAAACAAAATGGAGTGGATATGAGTGAGATAAAAACATATCTTATCCAAATTTTAAAAACTTATTCTAGTGGCAAAGAATAATATATCTTATTTGAAAAGGAAATTCTTTATCGTTGCTACATAATAGGATTTAGAACTCAATTTATATGACGAATGTAAAAAGTGAAACCCTGAAAGGTGTAAAATGGAGTGCAGTTGAGAAAATTATCTTTCAGGGTCTTCAATTTTTAATCGGCCTAATTCTAGCTCGCCTTTTATCACCCGAGGATTTTGGCGTAATTGGCATGATAACCATTTTTATTGCTCTTTCCCAATCTATTATTGACAGTGGGTTTGCTAATGCTTTAATACGTAAAAAGGACCGAACCCAAGAAGACTATTCAACGGTTTTCTATTTCAATATCATAGTCGGTATAATCTGTTATTGCATTTTATTCTTAAGCGCCCCATGGATAGCTGTTTTTTTTAATACTCCAATTTTAAAACCTGTCACACGTGTTGTTGCAATCAATTTGTTTCTATCATCACTCACAATCGTCCAGGTAGCACAATTTCAAATAAACATTGATTTTAAATCATTGGCAAAAGTTACCGCTGTTGGTGCTATTTCTGGTGGCTTGTTCGGTATCATTCTAGCCTATCTGGGATTTGGTGTATGGGCATTGGTTGGTCAAACTGTCGGTGGTGGATTAGTTAGGATGATCTTAATCTTTTGTGTTTCGAAATGGCATCCAAACAGAGTTTTTTCCAAGAAGTCTTTTCGTGAATTATTTGGCTATGGTAGTAAAATCATGTTAGCTGGCATAATCGGAACCGTTTATAATCATCTGACTACTCTTGTAATTGGAAAATTCTACACTAGTAAAGATTTGGGGTTTTACACACGCGGCAGTCATTTCGCATCCCTACCAAGTACGCTTATTACAGATGTCTTAGGCAGAGTTACCTTTCCGATTTTAGCAAAGTTGCAAGATGACACAGAACGTCTTGTCAGTGTCTATCGCAAATATATTCGTTCTACCTCTTTTGTTGTTTTTTTTTGTTTTATTATTCTCGCATCAATAGGTCACCCTCTAATTTTAATATTACTATCCGAGAAATGGGAATCGGCAGTAATCTATTTACAAATACTTTGCATTGCATATCTTCCAGATCATATAAGCAGAATAAACTTGAACTTATTACAAGTCAAGGGCAGATCTGATTTGTTCCTTCGATTGGAAATTATAAAAAAAACTATCTCCTGTATCATTTTATTTTCTTCTATACCTTTTGGGGTTATGGCTATATGCATGAGTAAAATACTTTATTCGATAATCGCATTAACAATCAACACATATTACACGGGAAAATTATTTAAGATGGGAATCTGGATGCAAGCAAAAGATTTTTTGCCCTATTTAATTAAGGCTCTGGTTGCATGTGTCCCAGGATTTATTATTTCGTTACTCGATTTCAGCCCATATCTTCAATTATTGTTTGGCGTGATGTGTGGTATAACACTATACTATTTAATGAATCTTCATGATTCAAATTTTTACGAAATGAAAGAAATAGTCTTAAATGTCATAAAGAATAGGAAGAAATAAATTTGTAATAAACATCACAAACAAATGAGAAACGTAAACATATATGGCGTATTTGCCCGGTTTGTTAGCTTATTCATTGGTGTGAGAAAAAGACACTGGGTATTCGGTGCAGATTATGGACTAACATATCGAGAAGGTTCCAAATATTTATTAGAGTACATGTTATCCCATCATCCTGATTTTGATTGCACCTTTATAACAAAGAGTGTTGAAGTTTACAATTTTTTGAAGGACAAAGGTATTCCATGTGAAATGAACTTCAGCAGAAAAGGGATTATTTGTATAGCACGGGCTGAAAAAGTTTTTGTAACCCAAGCTTTAACTGACATATATTATTCATTCAAAAAATGTGGAAGGAAATTTTACTTCTTAGTACATGGGCAACCACTTAAAAATGATTTATGTCAACTTCCAAAAGATATAAGAATTGAAATGATGGGTAAGAAACGTCGGTCAAAAATTCAAAAACTAAAAGAGGATTTTTGCCGATGGTTAACGGTAGGATACAAATTCTCTGACATAGATTTCGTTTCATCGTGTTCAGACTTTCTTGCACATTACCAGCGTATGGAATTCCCACCATCCGTTGCTGTAAAAATTTTAGGAATGCCACGCAATGACGCACTTTTTCAACCAGAACGTATGAAGCAGGAAAAATGGGTAGAAGGCTTGCAAGATAAGTTTGTAGTTACATACATGCCAACGCATAGAAAATATGGTGCAGGCACACTCCCACCAACACCTTTTGCTAACAGAGCGGATGTTCAACAATGGTTTGAAAACAATCAGGTTGCTTTTGTTGTTAAAATGCATCCGACGATGATTCCATATATCAAAGAGGGTGATATTGCCAATTATAAAAGTATGGTAGATATTACTAAACTGAAAATCGACCCACAAGTATGTATATATCATTCCGATGTCTTAATTACTGATTTCTCTAGTGTATGGATGGATTATTTGCTTTTGCGTAGGCCTACACTATTCTATATTTATGATGATTTTGAGCATGAAGATGCAGGCACTATGTACGACATCAGAGAAGATCCCCCAGGTCATTTCTGCTCAACAGAAGATGAGCTTTTTGAGTTCATCAAACGAGCAAAAACAGATTATGACTCCATGAGACCGTCAGACCGAATCATAAAAAAATATCATAAATTCATAGATGGCAATTCGTGTCAAAGATATTTTGACGCAATAACAGCAGAAAACGATGAGAAATAGTAGGGCAGACTTTTATAAAGGTCTCCTTATGATTGGAGTTGTTTGGGGGCATCTTATCACCTGTTTTCTTCATGGAGAAACCAATAATATTGGTATTCATTGGATAATGCGAACCTATGATATGCCATTTTTTATGGTGATATCTGGTTATTTTATGAGTAATAGTGTTCAAAAATATAGTTTAAATATACTATTATTAAATAAGATAACCACATTGTTGCTTCCAACCATTATTTGGTCGTTCTTTTTGGTAATGTTCCAAAAAATTAATTTTAATAGTTATTACTTCCTATATGCTGTGTTTTGGTCTTCATGTATAGTGGCTATCACTGACAAATTGGTAAAAAATAAAAGATTTAGGCTCATTATATATTCTGTAATTGCATTATCTTTTTATTTTATTGACATGCCACTGGCAAATCTTTCCTATCTATTTCCTTTTTACATAATGGGACATTATGGATATATGATGGGGGATTATCGAAAAATTATGTTTCTCATGTTACCCGTTTTTATATTTCTATTGTGTTTTTGGTCAATTGAATATACCATTTGGGAAGCAGGCGATTATTTGCCGGGTGGTGGTTGGAAATTGTTTCGGATAATACTATTTAGATTGTTAATTGCATTAGTCGGTATTATAACGATAAAGAATATTTTTGATATAATATATGATTTTCAAGTAGATAGTAAATTGCGAAGTTTTATAATTAAAATTGGTACAGAAACATTGGGAATATATTTGCTACATGTTTTCATAATTCGGTATATTATAAGATATATGGTAAACGAGTCAATAAACATATATGGTATGAATGTTATATCAATAAATGATTCCCTCCTAGGCTATTTTATCACCCCTATTTTCTCTCTACTATTATGTGGATTTTGCTATGTAGTTATAAAACAAACAAAAAGAAATAAATATACCCGTTGCATATGGGGGGGGAAATTATCAGATTTTTCTAAAACTAATTAACAAAGAACTTGAAACGATACATATTCATATTGATTGATTTGTCATCAAAACTATTAAAAAACACATCTAGTTCTATTAGAGATTTCTTCTTAAAGTATTCTACAATAGGATATTTTATTAGAAAAAAAGTCTATTATGGAACAGGAATTCAACTTCATGGCTACTCCACATTCCAGATTGGTAAGGCTGCTCAAGTTCAAATAGGCAACAATTTTAAATGCCATGGTGCAAAGTGTGGTATAGAACCCGGCTTGCCAACCCTTATAAAAGTAGCTGATGGGGCTACACTATCTATAGGGAATAACACAGGAATAAGCAACACTAGCATCCATTGTTATCAAGAAGTAACTATTGGTAATTACGTAAACATTGGGGGAGGGGTTAAAATAGTCGATACAGATTTTCACTCCCTCGATTGGCAAGACAGACATTATAGAGATAAGGATATTGCCAATAAAAAGACCTCTCCAATTCACATAGGCAACTATGTCTTCATAGGCACTCGCAGCATTATCTGTAAAGGTGTAACAATTGGTGATCATTCTATTATAGCAGCAGGAAGCGTAGGCGTCAAAGATATTCCAGCTGATGAAGTATGGGGAGGCAATCCCGCAAAATTTATTAAGCACATTTAATTTCATGTTAGGATATTTATTATTGACAATAGCGTTAGTGTTGTTCTTCAGCAACAAATATCGCTATTTGTCTTTTTTTATATATTTGAATTTCTTATTTGAAGGCTTTTGTTTGTTAAAAGACAATGTTTTGGGATGTAAGAACGTTGACATGGCATTAATGTACACGGCTTGCCTTCTCCCGGTTCTGCTCATTCAAAATAAAATCAGATTCCCAAAAGGATGGATGAAACTGTGGTTTACTACCTTTATTTTATTTTTTATTTCTTGTATATTTTATTCTATAATTCACTATAATTTTACTTTTTACCAAGTTGTGCAAGGGGGCAGATACTTCATTCTCATCTTGTCACTACTTATCTTTTTGCAGATACGCCCATCTGAGGTACAAAAAGTGTTTACTCTTTTAATGATTGTCACTCTCGTAACATCGCTACTGTATATTACCCAAATTATAGTTGGGCGCCCAATAATGCCATATTCTGGAGTGCCGAGAATTGACCCATATACAGGTTTGATACGTATGTACAACTACCCTCCATTGCTTTCTTTATTCCTATGTATTTCTTTCTTAGTCCCCAACTATTTTGGTAAATTTAGATATTTTTGTCAAATAGTGTTTCTCATAACATTGTTGCTAACATTAGGACGTAACAATATAATCTGTACAATAATGATACTTCTTTTAGCTCATGTATTGCGAGGGCGAGGAGGGAACTTAGTAAAAACAATTATTGTAGGTTGTCTTATTGTATCTCCGTTTATAGACACTATTTATGCAAGATTTGAAAAAGGGGGTGAAACAAACGATGACATTGAAACTATTTTAGCACAAGGATACACAAACAACTATGACGGAGAGGGAGGAACGCTAACATACCGTTTTGCATGGGTGTATGAAAGAGCAGACTATTTAAGTTCTCGTCCATTAGGAGAAAAAGTATTTGGTTTAGGTCTAATTTCTGACTCTCAACCAATAGTACATAGAATGTATAATTTTTCTACTGGCATTTGGCGTGAAGAGTTAGACGACAAGACTCAACTTACTACACCTGATATTTCATATGGTAACTTACTTTCACGTCTAGGTTATTTAGGTATGACAATATATATCATGTTTGCATTAACTATGACATTTTTCTTTTTTGAACGAAGAAAAGAAAACGCATGGATAACCATATGTTCTGCACAAACCATCATTATTTATATCGCTGGATTAACGGGATCAGGCTTTTCAAATCCTGCAACCTTTGCCGTCTATTTCATGGCAATCGCATACTGTATTAACAAAAATAAATATGCATTTATTAAGCATCACAACACTAGATATTTATTATTACCCGAATAATCATAAAAAAACCAAAAGGTACACATGAAAGTAATCCATATAGAATCCGGACTTGGCAACCAGATGCTCAGCTACTGCGAGTATTTAGCTTTAAGGAAAATGAATCCCGAGGAAGATTTTTATATAGAGACCATGATATATGACATTCCAGAATGTAATGATGTCATTTGCCAATGGAATGGTTATGAATTAGAACGCATATTTGGAATCAAGGAACCCAAAAACATCAAAACTTTGTTTTCTAAAGAGCAATGGGAAGCAATCATCGACGAAATCAGAGCATCTGAGTTCTGGCATAAGAACTGGAACTATCCTGTTTATATAACAAATGCACTTAATCATGCTGGTCTTGAATTGAACAATATTAGAGGTAACTTTGAGGTTGGTTATAAATATGCTATGACCGATGAAAAGAAGAAAGACACGCCTTGGATTCGTTTCGTAACTTCCAAATTTGGAAGTGCTATTAAACGACATTACTATCGCTTAAGAAAATCTAAATATATAGGGCGCAACGACAATAGGAAACGACTTTTCTTAAAAACAGACAAGAATATATTTACAGGTCAATGGCTTTCATTTAAGATGGCGGGAAATGATAGACACCTTATTGATCAAGAAATAAGAGAAACATTTGTGTTTCCCCCGTTCACAGACACTCGCAATCAAGAGATGGCAAAGTTATTAAGTGAATGTAACAGCGTAGCTATTCACGCACGAAGGGGTGACATGCTTTCTGGAATAGCATGGATGTATAAGACTGGATATTTCAGAAGGGCGGTAAAATACATAAGGAAACATGTTGGCAACCCTGTATTTGTTTTTTTTACAAATACAGGAAGCATTGAATGGTGTAAAGAAAATGCTGATACCTTTGGACTTGACTACCAAAAAGACAAAGTCTATTTTGTAGATTGGAACAAGGATGAGGAAAGTTTTCGAGACATGCAGCTGATGAGTTATTGCAAACATGCTATTATTACCAAAAGTTCTTTCGGATGGTGGGGAGCCTACTTTATAAAAAACAAAGATAAAATTACCATCTCTCCTACAATTGAGATGGACACTACGTATCATTGCTAATTATTCCTTGTTTTCATTACAGAATTATGAAGATAGCACATGTTGTTTGGTCTATGTTAACTGGTGGTATAGAAACTATGCTGGTAAATATCATCAATGAACAAGTAAAAACAGAAGAGGTTTCACTATATATTATTAATGATATTTGGTATGAACCTTTGCTTCAGCAGTTATCTCCTCGATGTATAATAAAAAAATGCAATCGCAAAACTAGCAGCAGAAATCCTTGGCCATTGATTAAATTCAACTACTGGCTTTGGAAGCAACGACCTAACATTGTTCACGTCCATTCTGATAAGCTTTCTGACATTATTTTAGACAGAAGACACATAGTAAGGACTATTCATAGTAATTTAAATGATTGCAGGGAATATCCAAGAATGAAAGCCTTATTTGCGATTTCTAATTCTGTTAGGAAAACGACATTAGAACAAGGTTATGAAAGTCTTGTCATAGAAAATGGTATTCATTGTTCCTGTTTTGTACACAAACAAAAAGAAAAAAATACTCAGATGTTTCAATTAGTCCAAGTTGGACGGTTAAATATCAGTTTAAAGGGACAGGACATATTAATACGTGCCGTAGAAGAATTAGTTCATCATCGCGGCATACGTAATTTTCATGTAACCTTCATTGGCGAAGGAGATTCACGTAAAGAATTGGAACAAATGACGATTAAGAAAAATATTTCTCAATATATTTCTTTCATTGGCAGAAAAAGCCAAAGTTGGCTGTACGAACATCTTTCTGATTTTGATTGTTTCGTACAGCCTTCACGTCTTGAAGGGTTTGGACTCACTATCGCTGAAGCAATGGCTGCAAAGATTCCAGTTTTAGTTAGCGATATCGAAGGTCCAATGGAGGTTATAGACCATGGCAAGGTTGGGATGTTCTTTAGAAATGGAGATGTCAAAGACTTGACCAACAAACTTGTAATAATATTAAATGGAAGATATGACTCCTCTTTAATAGATAAAGCATATCAAAGAACTATATCAAAATATGACGTCATAAGTACAGCAAAGAGATACATTGAGGAGTATAAAAAATTAGCATAGGTTTTATATTTTTGATTCTTATAATCGCTTTTTAATTATCTTTTAAAGAATCGCATCGGAAAAACACAAAAATACAGAGAATGATTAAGTTTTTCATATCAAATCATTAATGATCAATAAAATATACATATTTGGTAATTGCGGAAAACTGACAGAGCTTCCCAAAAGCGGAGGACAGACATCTGCGAGAAGAATTATTGACAGTTTGCGAAAATCAAAGTTTGATGTCGTTCCTATTCGAAGACACAGAGCTGAATTGGAAGGAAAATGGAAGCATCAACTGGAAATTATGACATTCGCCGTAATCGATCTATTAAAGATTATTGCCAAAATTGTATTCGGAAACCGAAAGAATTCTGCATTTCTCCATTTGACCTATGCCGGTCCTTTAGTTCCTTATGAATTTATAATTACTCGTGTCGTGAGATTATTGGGCTACAAAAGTCTTATTTATTTAAAAGGAGGACAGATTCTTGATTATTACGAAAATGGAACAGAGCGACATCGCAGAATATTCAAGAAAACTATGGACCTTCAATCAAAAGTTTTTTTTGAAGGAATGAAGAGTTTGCAATTAGTTAAAGAAATTTCAAAAACTCCAGTAGTTTATTTCCCTAATTTTGTTTTCGAAGACCAAATACCCAATATTTTGCCAAATAAGCCAAAAGACAAGATTGGTTTACTATATTTCGGACGTGTTGCTCCAAATAAAAACATTGATGTCATTTTAGATACTTTTGAACTGTTATGCCAACGACATGACAATATTTTCTTAACTATAATTGGCGGCATAGGACAGAGCAAAGAATATACAAAAATGATAGATCAACGGATAGCAAATTCTAAATATACTAACAAAATAATTCGTATGGGTATTACTCCTTTTGAAACAATCAAGGAGATTATGCAAACGCAACATTTTTTTATTTTCCCCTCTAAAGAAAGGGCTGAAGGGCACAGCAATTCACTCAATGAAGCCATGAGTCAAGGTGTTATACCTATTGTAAGTGACTATCATTTCAATAGATCAGTTGTTGGTGATGAAAGATTAGTTATTGATGGGTATGATGCTACAAATTATGCTGAAAGAATAGATACGATAATAGCTACAGAAGATCTTAAAAGTATATCTATTCAAATGATGGAACGTGTAAAAAATCTATACGTGGAAAGTAAAGTTATGCAAAGTATTACTCAAGAACTTAAAACCATTTAATTCTAAATGAAAACAATAAATTGGAAAGATCCTAGAAAAAAATCGTTTTTGAAAAATATCATCATGTTCAATTGGGACAAGTTAATTCAAAAACGCAATAAAAACATATGGGTATTTGGTGGCAGAGAAGGGCATCAATTTGATGACAATGCACGCTATTTTTTTGAGTGGATGAATTTAAATCATCCTGAAATAAAATCGGTTTGGCTTTGTTTAGATGAAAAACTTGCAGAACTAATCCGAAGCAATGGCTATACAGCATTTACTTTTAAAAGCTATGAAGGTATTAAGTTTGCAAAAAAAGCCGGTGTGGCTATATATTCACATGGTTTAATAGACTTTGGCATTAGTCCACGTGTAGGAGGTGCCTTTATTGTATCACT
>ODAI013116259.1_pt1 | contig 17906 bp, 10 predicted proteins | sample 1539321 | NCBI WGS metagenome assembly ODAI01 (sample SAMN02144231, study PRJEB22623) | gut metagenome | biome: sheep rumen | host: Ovis aries | place: New Zealand | reverse complement strand
CATCCGCCTGAGACTGGAGGATGCCAAGTATATCCATCAGGTAGTACCGAAGAATACCCGTGTTATCGTATACTGATCGATCCGTCCTGATTGATAATCTTTAAAGCTATTTAAAAAAGTCCCGTGTAAATCATGGTATCCATGCTTTACGCGGGGCTTTTTATGATGCCTTGTTCTTCATCGCGCAAGAATCTTAAGTGAATCCGGAACAGGTCCCTGCCCGGCGCGTCCATGACATTTCGAAAAACGATATATCCTGCCTGTATGTCATGATATAATAATCGTACCATCGCATACTTTTTGACCTCAGCATCATATTTACTGGAAAGACATATGAAGGAGGACGGATCCAATATGAATACAGGTAAAAAAATCCGGAAACAGATCCTTGCGTCGGTATTGCTGCTCCTGCTCGTTGCTTTTAAAACGCAGGTGATCGCGGCGGATGATCCTTTTTTATACGAAAAGGTCCCGATGATTTATTTTATCCCGGATCAGACAACCGATTACAGGCATATTTATTTTACAGATAATATCCTAGCCGGGAACATGAAAAGCTATGAACTCAGCGACAAGGCCGTTTCCTCTGGAATCGAGAACGGAACTATTATCACAGATGACGGCAAGTGGATTTACGCGATCATCTACACAGAAAATTCCGAAGGAAAAAAAGAGAGGCACCTGTCGCGGACTTCTTTGAAGGGGCTGACAAACAGCCTTGCGGCAAACAGCAAAAAAACAGAAATTCTGGACATCGATATTAATGACAATTCTGATCCCGATGAGTATTTCGCACAATTGTACAATCTGGCTGACGGGAGTGTCCTGCTGTTTGTCCACTCTTCCGGAACAAACTATAAGTTTTATCATATCGACGAACATGGCTCTGAAATCCTCGCAGATGATATAGAAGTCTATAGGTCTGAATGGGACGGATCATGGCTGATTGTTTCATCTGATAACATTGCCTATTGGATCTTAAATGACAGAGATCGGCATTCCACAACAATTAATAAGGTTCCTCTCGGTGATAAACAAACTATTCTCGGAACTAGATATTGTAACCGCGATTTTTTGTGCTGTGAGTCTGAAGGAAAATTCTATCTGGTCAAGAATACCGGAGAGACTACCGGGATTGAAGGTGATTTTGCCGGAGAGATTACTGACGTCATCTATTGTTCTGATGATGAAATTTATGTCAGGACGGAGTACAGGGACCAGGCTTCTGAAGGAGCAGGTCAGAACGGGGAGCAGGAAGAACAGACTCTGATCAATGAATATAAATTATCCTATGACGGGAAAGCAGAATTGCTTACTGAAGGGATGACGTTTCTGGAAAGAGAAAACGATCTGTGTATCTATACCAAAAACGGGGACAGCGATCCCGGTAAACTGTATTATAAATTCGGAAATTCCAGGGAGAATGAATTTGGGGAATACCTTTCTGACTACCTGTCCATCACCAGGACAGGAGACAATACTGTGGCTTTGATAAGAAACGGTGAGCAATATGAAATATATTCTACAAAGGATGATCAATTGGAGCGAATAGCCTGGCTGGGCGATCCCTCCCGATCTTCATCTCCGATCAGACTCGGCTGGCATAATAACAAGCTTTTCTTTGCAAAGGGAGGGCTGAGTTGTGCAGAGAATGGAAAAGTAACACAGATCTCCGAGTTTAACAGTGCGGCAGATAATGTAGAAGTGAATCAGGATGGCTCTTACAGTATCTTTGATGTGCAGTCGGGCTTTAATCCGAATAATGTCACGCAGATTACTTTTAAAGACGGAGTCGAGATCGGGACAATGGACATTCAATACTATAAAGGCGTTTATCTCGGTAATGACACATATATACGTCCTATGGTCGATGAAGACGGTTCCTATGGAATCCACCTAAAAAAGCTGAACAGCGATACTTCGAAAACTCTGATAAAGGAGCATGGCGGATATTACTTCTTCCCCAGCTACTGTCCCATCAAAGTGAGTTTTTATACTTTGAATGAGTATTGAAAATAGAGAGCGGTTTGAGTCCTGCGTGACTCAAACCGCTCTCGTTTTCTCAGCAATGCCCGCAATAAACAAGGCAGGACAGTCTATGCTGATCAGGGAGTAAATATCACTACATCGTCTGAAAAATCCTTTAAGGGAAGATAATCTTTGATGGGGTTCTCCTCTAAATCTAAAATTTTCAGTTTTTTCATATTGGCGATTGCCGAGATATCTTCCACTTTATTGGAGCTAAGATCCAATTCTCTCAGTTCTGTTAAATCCGACAGTGGAGATATATCCGTTATCTGGTTGTAGCTGAGGTTCAAATATTCCAGGTTCTTGAAAGAAGAGACAGCTGACAAATCCGAGATCCCGCAATCTGACAGATATAGTTTTTGCAAGTCTGTCATATGCTCAATGATTGACAGATCCTCTATCTGAAACTCTGATATGATCAACACCTTGAGCTGATCTATTGAGCGAAGAGGTGTCAGATCAATACTTTTTTCCGTTTCTTCTTCACTGCTGACAGCGACTTCTGTCGACCATGTGGTATAGTAACCTGTTCCAATTTCCAGTTCCGAAAGGTTTGCAAGTTCACTCAAACAGGAAATATCCGTATAGAGGTTGTCTCCGGCATATAAGGCTTTAAGCTTTGTAAACTTAGTAAGGGGTGACAAATCTTCAATCACATTACCTCCTATATATAGCTTTTCCAGTTGTGTAAGCCCTTCGATCAGAGATAAATCGGTTTGTCCGGTCCCTGAGATATCGAGAACTTTCAGCTTTTTCATTCCGGAAAGGGACTGTTTTAATAAGTCCGTTTGCCCGTCAAAGATATATACACCTGAAAGACACAGTTCTTCTAAATTTTTCAAATCACTTAATACAGAAACATCCGATAAAGCATCACTATCCAAAGACAGCTTTTCCAGTGACACAAGTCCGGCTATAGGTGATAAGTCGATCATGTTGTTCACAATATAGCCATCAGAAAAGTTTATACCCCAGAGATACAGTTCTTTTAGATTTTTCAGTTCAGACAGTGCACTGATGTCCTGAATCTGAGTATATGTGAGGTCAAGGCTTTCCAGTTTTTCCAAATGACTCAGGAAGGATATATCTGTTATTTCAGACGCAGTGAGATCGACCGTTCTTAATTCTGTCAGTTCTCCAAGCACAGACGCATCTTTCACAGGCGCATAATCGAATCTGATTTCCTGCAGCTGTTTCATATCTCTGAGGGCAGACAGGTCCTCGACGTCTGTCTGTTCCAGACTAAGATGCTCCATATTCACCAGACCGGCAAGCGGCGAAATATCGGTCACCCCTGTGTTGCATTCCAGGTTCAAATCCTTTAATTGAACAAGGTTCCTTAACGGAGAGAGGTCCTCAACATAATCGTCAGTCAGATTCAGACGTTCCAGACAGACCAGGCCTTCCAAAGGTGTGAGATCATAAATATGATTATCACTCAGATCCAGGTCTTTCAGCTTTGTAAAGTAGGACAGGTCGGAGATATCGTTTATTCCATACCATATTCCGTCCTCTGATCGGCTGCAGTCCAGGCTGGTCACTTCTCCGGCATCAGCGATCGTGAATTCTTCATCCCCGATTCCCAGTGAATCCCGCACGGCCTGTTCCAGACCCGGATCAGAAAAAACAATTACATCATCCTTTCCGGCAGGTACTGATTCCGTATCGTCATATATGGTATCGTCGTAGGAATCTTCATTCTCATCCGCAGTCGTTTCCCCGTCATCTTCGTACTCTTCGTTTCCTTGGGCCTGCTGTTCAATTGCTGCCTCTGCATCCGAATCCGAAGGATCATCGGTATGTTTGTGAAGACTGCCTGATATTGCGAGAGTAATTACTACGATACCTATCACTGCAGCAGCTGCAAGCACAAACAAAATACTGGTCCTGGAGTTCTTTTTTTGTGCTGTTTCAAGAGAGTGTGCAGTCCCGGGAGATTCTATGGCAGAAGAAGACCTGACAGGTACAGGCGCAGGAGCAGGAGCTCCGGAGGCAGAACCAGAAGAAGCGGAAGTACTCACAGCCGGCTGCGCTGAGGAAGCGGCAGGCGCAGAATTTCTGTTTACTGAGGGAGCCTGCGATTGCTTTTGCAGCTGTCTTTGCATCTGACTCTGCTGTATGGAATACCGGCTGATCGCATTGTAAAAAGCTCTGGCAGACTGGTATCTGTCCTCGGGGCGATAAGCGCAGGCTTTTCTGATAATAAGATCAAGAGCAGGATCTACTCCCTTTAGAGGGGGGATTTCCTCTCCGGTAAGCCGTTTATAATTGGCACCATTTATATCTGACACGGTATAGGCAGACGGTGCTTCCGGAAGAAAGGGCATGCGTCCCTGATTCAGCAGCTGATACAATACCAGTCCCAGAGAATAGATATCTACGGTATTGTTGTAGGCTCTATGTCGATATATTTCCGGTGCCATGTAGGAAATTGTTCCCACGCTGGTCATGGAGTCAGCCATATGCACTGTCGCCATACTTCTGGAAACGCCGAAATCACCGATTTTAAAGTTCCCGAAACGATCTACAAACAGGTTTTCAGGCTTAATATCACGATGAATGATATGATTATCTTCGCAGTAGACCAATGCTCTGCAGATATCCATGGAAAACTTGCAGATTGCATGGACAGGCAGAACCATGCCGCTGCCGGCATTATCGGGGGCGGCAGAACTTTTCCTTTTGTTCAGCAAATCTCTGAAACTGGTAAGGAGTTCCATACGGACATACAGATGGCCGCTGTTTCTTTCCTTGTGGTACCGATAATAGAAATCCTGAATTGCCACAATATTCGGTGCACCCCGCAGAGTCTCCATGATTCGGATTTCGTTGGTAAAGGAAGGATGGCCAGACAGAGGATCGTGTTCTCCGTGCAGGCCGGTCCGGGACCGGCCTGACTCAGATTCTGTCCGGTCGGAAGAATCAGAATCTTGTCCCATTGCAGGTAATCCGTCAATGCGTAATACTTTCAGGGCAGAGTCAGTCCTGACGCCAAGATCAACTTTGTAAATATGAAAAACCTTTCCGAATGCGCCGCCGCCGATAAAACGAACGACATGCCACTCGGGCCAGAATTCTTTCAGTTCTTCCTCAATAATTTTGCATTCAAGATCCAATGCCATATGCTGTGCAGCTCCTTTATAAACAGAAAACAGTCTGCCGTGTCAGCTTATTCTTCATCGCGCAAGACTCGCAAGAGAGTCTCAAATTTACAGCTCCCCGATGCAGATGAGTATGTACTCTCCGCAGTCGACTATATCGTAGGTTGTCATACCGAGTTCTTTTGCCTTTTCGTTATAGGGCTCCAGCTCTTTGCGGGAGAGAGCCATGATATCGAAGTCGTATCCGTAGTAGGCAAGGAAGTCTTTCATGAGCTCTCCGTCAAATTCCAGGTGGTACCAGTCGATTGCGGAAGAGACAGTGGTCTGGACGATCATGGGGGACTTCCAGAGTTCAGTGCCGTCGATCTTGTGGCGGATCTTGCGGAAGAGCTGACCGTTCCAGCTCTTGCCGTCGTCGTGGGTGGCGTAGTAGAAGGCGTCACCGCTGTCGAAATTTCCCACAAAGATCATGGGTTTGGCAGTATCGAACTCGTCGGTCAGTCTGTACCCGATCTGATGCATGACGACCGCCTCGTTGTCGTAGCGCTGATTGTTGAGCGCGAGGAAGCGGTGAAGATGGGCGGCCTGCCGCCAGGTGACGAAGAGCAGCAGAACGAGGCCGCAGCGGCCAAGAAGTACGCGGAAGCGCTTGTGTTTCAGGATGCCGCTGTTGATCCAGTCATAAAAGCTTTCGGCATGCAGATAAAAGACGAAGGCGCAGAAGATCATCAGGGTGATGGCTGTTCTGTAGTGCATCACGGTTCCCTGTATGAGAGAAATCAAAAAGAGAGATATGCCGATGCAGATTCCGAGAAAAACGGAAAGAGGAGACCTGTTTTTGAAAGCCAGGATAAAGCAGCGGACAGCGAAAAGCACGGTACATACGATAAAGATCGTGATGGGGAGATTGATCAGTGCGGCGGCGCCGTAGTTGATCAGGATTCCCTTGAAGAGGGCGATAAGCTGACTGCCGATCTCTCCGTGTTTCCAGCCTATGCTGGTATCTCCTGTGTGCTTGAATTTGAGCCCCATAATGCCCATGATCCCGTAGCCGATGACAAGGCGGAGGACAAAGGCGATGAAGAGGGGGATTGCAAAGCGGACGCCTTCAAAGAACCAGGCGGTCTTCCTGCCCCGTGCGGTCCTGCGGACGCAATAGCGGTAAAACAGGATGATCAGGACGGCTGTCACATAGACCGGAGCGATGGATTCCGCGCTGGATATGACGGGCGTCAGCAGCACGCCCGCTGTCAGGAGCGTGCGGGCCTGTGCAGGGACGGTTTCCGTACTTCCGGTCAGGATCATCAGCAGGAGCATGAAACAGCAGAAATAGTCACCCGGGACTATGATCGTGCCTCCGCAGGTAAATTCCCAGATCTCGCAGATGATCGGGTAAGTGATAAATGAGCAGGCCGCGACGGTGTAGAGCCATACGCGGTCTCTTTTTCCGTTCATCAGATAGAAGAGGCAGGCAAAGGCGGTGCCGGCCAGCATCAGGAAGCAGACGGACAGAAATTTATCCAGGAAAGGAACACAGTCTCCGAAGGAAAACAGCTTTTTCCACAGGACGGCGCCCCAGCGGAGCTCCGAGAGCCAGACGGTTTCGTCTACATATTTGAAGGTGGCCAGATCATCGGCGCCCACTGTGCGGTTGAGCATGGAGAAGCCGTAAGCCCCGAATGTGTAAAAGAGCAGGGGGATCCAGTAGGATTTCCTGCTCGTTATCTTTTCGGAGAATTCTTTTAAAAGAGCGTACATGGGGTATTCCTTTCGGGGAATCTTAGTCGGAAGATCAGAGTCTGGAGATCACAACGCCTGCGATGATGACAGCGACACCGAGGACTTTTCTCGGGGATACCTTTTCCTTCAGGATCAGAGCGCCCAGCACGAAGACCCACACAAAGCTTGTGGCTGTGATGCAGGGCATGACCGAGAGAGGGACAAAGCGCAGGGCGACCTGATTGATGGCCAGTGTAAGGAAAAGAAGGCCGTACGAAACAATGACACGGATATTGAGGAATTTGCTGAAAAATCCCTTTTCACCGGTCGTATTTGCCTGAGTCTTGAGCAGAATCTGGCTCAGGGCTGTGATAAAAGCGCCGATGATGGCGGCTGCGTAGCAGACCTGAGGAGTCAGAAGGTTGGACATTTGCAGGATACCTCTTTATGTTTCAGACCATTCGGAACTGTACCTGTAAGGATGGACCCGGAATTCGGGGTCTGAACGGATTATTTATTTCTTTTTTCTGCCGTGTTCGTCGGAAACACTGATCACCATTCCCAGGGAGATCACGGCAATGCCTATGATCTGTTTGAGAGTGATCGTCTCATGAAAGATCAGTGTGGACCAGACGAAGAGCAGGATATAGCTGAAGCCGCGCCTCAGGTAGGCGGTTGTCAGGGGAATGCGCTCCAGGATGAGCTGCCAGCACACCGCATAGATGCCGAGGATGACGACGGCCAGGCCGAACCAGAAAAAATACCCCGCGGAAAAGGGCTCATATCGCTGAGATCCTATTTTCAGGCAGGGAGAAGTCAGGCTCTCCATAAATACAGCGAAGGCGGCGAGCAGGAAAACATTGCGCCGCCTGTCAAGAAAGTGCTTGAGCAAGAGCAATACCTCCGTATCGTTTATTCCCAGATCGGACCGATAATCGAACCGTCCGGGGCTTCAATATCGATTTTCAGTGTAGAGCGGACTTGGGCCATGTGCTCCATGAGCTCTTCGCGGGTGTCACCTGAGACAATGACGGCGAGACGGGAGGTCTTGTCGGTCGCTCCCTCGTGATTTTCGATGCCGGCATGCAGCTTTCCGAGCTGGGTGCGGTGGACAAAGGGAAAGGCCAGGACATCTTCGATGCCGTCGGCGCGGATGACTCGTCCGATGGGCAGATAGAAGGCCATGTAGCCGCAGAAACACTGCTGAGGCAGGATGAGGGGCATTTCCTTCTGCTGTCCGAGGGCCATATCGACCAGGAACTGCTCGGTGTGCAGACCGCTGGAAAGGCTGATCAGGTCGGAGGAGATGAAGACTCCGCCGCCGCGGGCAGCTGTCTCGATGAGGTAGACCTCGTCTCCGTCCATGATATATTCGCTGTGGGTGATACCCTGGGTCAGGCCGAAGCCGGTGATGATCTTCTCATCAAGATCCAGCACCTTGCCGCGGAGGGCATCGTCCGCCGTTGAGGGGAAGATACGGCTTTTGGCGGCAAAAGCATCGGGGATATCGAAATAGAGCGTATCTCCGATGCAGAGAGTCTTGTATTTATGATTCAGGACGAGAGACTCCACGACGAACTCGCGGCCGGTCGCAAAATGCTCAATGATGACTTCGTGATTGCCGGACCAGCGGGCAGCCTCGGGATATTTGTCCCGGATCTCCTGTTCGCCCGCGCAGACCTGGACTCCCCGGCTTCCCTGGGTATCGAGAGGCTTGATGATGACGCGGACAGGGTCTGTGCTCCGGCCGGCAGAACTGACCAGTTCCCTATAAAAAGCGACTGCCTCTTCGACTGAGGAGACAGTCCTGTTGGCGAGAAGAGGGAGCCCCAGCTCAGCCAGGCGGCTGCGCATGCGGCTCTTGTCGGTGAAGAGAAGGCCGGTCTCATATCCGATGCCCGGAAGGCCCATTTTTTCGGCGACATAGGCGACACTGCGGACGGCGATATCGGTCTGGTCTGTAATGACTCCGTCGATTTTGTGCGCCTGCGCGAAAGAGAGGATTGATTCTTCGTCCCTTACATCGACGATCAGGCGGTCGGAGATGTAGGGGTCAAAGGCGGGGGAGATCACCGGTGCGGCGAGAAGGACCTCGCAGGTCTTTGCCGCCTGCTGCACCAGAGGAAGCTGGAAATCGCCCGCTCCGATGACCAGCAGCTTTTTTTTAGAGGAACTCCGGTCTTGTGAGGAAAGAGACGGAGAGGCGGAATGAATAACAGAATCTGACATGAATGAATCTACTCCTTAAATCTGTAGTCGTGCTGTTCCGTATGGGGCAGAGTATGCTGCGGGTATGCCGGTCTGCGTGAAACCGCGCGGGGATCCTGCCCTGCAGCCCATCCGTATTCTGAACGGGGATCGGGGAGATTGATTTTTTCCCGGATGACGAACTGGGGGGAGTTGTTCAGCGATATGTATATCCGCCCTATGTATTCTCCGATCAGACCGAGCATGAACATGATCATTCCCGTGGAGAAGAGAAGGACAGCCATCGTGGAACTGTAGCCCAGCGGGATGCTCGGATTGAGGAGCTTTCTGATCACGGTGCGAAGACCCATGATGACACCGAGGATTGCCCAGAGGACGCCGATTCCGGTGGCCAGGCGCAGGGGCTTGACAGAAAAGGCAGTGAAGCTGTTCATCCAGAGGGCAAAGGATTTTTTAAAGCTGTAATGTCCGACGCCTATGGTGCGGACGCGCTCCTCCATATCCACATTGATGACGCGGCGTGTCGCGCGGAGCATCAGGCCGGACAGATAGGGATAGGGATTCGTATATTTGACAACTTCATCCTTGACGAATTTCTTCATCACGGAGAAGTTGGAGAATTTCAGATTGGGATCTTTGCCCAGAAGCCAGGTGGCGACGCGGTCATTGACTGCGGATCCGAAATTTTTGAATCCCGACTGGGTCTTCTTGCGGTAGCGGGCGATCGAGACGTCGTAATCGCCGTTTACAAGAGGATCGAGAAGATCCCAGAGCCGGTCCGCGGGACACTGCTGGTCGTCGTCGATGAAGACAACGTAGTCGCCCGAGGCATAGTGACAGCCGCACATGAGCGCATTGTGGCGCCCGCCGTTTTTGGCCAGATCGATGACGGCGACCCTGGGGTCTTTGGCTGCGATGCCGCGCAGGACTCCGAGCACGTTGTCGGGGGAGCAGTCATTGACAGCGACGATCTGATAGTCAAAGTCGGGCTTTTGGGCCACTACTTCGCGGATCTCGTCGATGACAAGACCCACGGACCCCTCACTTGCATAGCAGGGGATGATAAAGCTGATCAGTTTCTTTTTCTGTCCAGAAGGCATAGTCTTCCTCTCGAATGAATGATTCAATAGATTGTGCGCAGGGAGAGCGCGTCGGTTCCGGGCCCTGCCGCTGGATTCCGGGAAAGGCGGCTGCCGGATGAGCCGAGTCCGTCCCGGTGTGCAGAGAGAGCTCCGGCCCTGTCAGGCCTTGTTGAGGTATTCCATGGCAGTGGCGATGACGTACTGCTGGTCCTCCGGTGTCAGCCCGTAATAGAGAGGCAGACGGACCAGACGGTCTCCTTCGCTGGTGGTATAGCGGTCTTCTCCGTGGAAGCGGCCGAATTTGCGGCCGGCCGGTGCGCTGTGGAGAGGGACATAGTGGAAGACAGCGACGATACCCTTATCCTTCAGATACTTGATGAAGGCAGTGCGGTCATCGAGGTCCCGGAGCTTGATGTAATACATATGAGCGTTGTGGACGCAGCCCTCAGGTATGGTCGGAACTTCGATTCTGCCGGCGGCGGCAAGAGGCGCAAAGGCGTCGGAGTAGGTATTCCAGACGGCGAGACGGTAATCATTGATCCTGTCTGCCTCCTGGAGCTGGGCCCAGAGATAGGCGGCATTCATATCACTGGGCAGATAGCTGCTGCCATAGTTCACCCAGGTGTATTTATCCACCTGACCGCGGAAAAACCGTGCGCGGTTGGTACCTTTTTCACGCAGGATCTCTGCGTCGTCGTTGTGTTCGGGGTCGCGGATGAGAAGCGCCCCGCCCTCTCCCATGGAGTAGTTTTTGGTCTCATGGAAAGAGTAGCAGCCGAAATCGCCGATCGTGCCCAGAGCGCGTCCTTTGTAGGAGGACATGACACCCTGTGCCGCGTCTTCGATCACCTTGAGATTGTGACGGGCGGCGATGTCCATAATGGTGTCCATTTCGCAGGCGACACCGGCGTAGTGAACGGCCATGATCGCGCGGGTTTTCTCCGTGATCGCTGCCTCGATCTTTGTCTCATCGATATTCATGGTGTCCGGGCGGATATCGACAAAGACAGGTGTCGCGCCGGTCAGTACGATCGCGGTGGCAGTACTGGAGAAGGTAAAGCTCGGGACGATGACTTCGTCGCCTTTCTCAAGGCCGCAGAGAATCGTGGCCATTTCCAGGGCAGTGGTGCCGCTGGTTGTCAGCAATACCTTCTGCGCATTGAAGCGTTCTTCCAGAAAGGCGTGGCATTTTTTGGTAAACTGCCCGTCGCCGCAGATCTTGTGCGCATCGATTGCCTGTTTTACGTAATCAAGTTCTGTTCCGATATAAGGGGGAACATTAAAAGAAATCATAATTGTACCTCTTGTTATAAAAAACAGTATTCCTGAAAGCGCAGGGACTGTTTCCGTACTGTCAGATTCATTGAGTTTCGGCTTTATGAAGTTTCTGATTTATGGAGCGGGTCCGGAATGTCTTCGGACCGCAGTCTCCGGATATTCAGGCGTTTACAGTATACCACGAGTTGCGCATGAAAGAAACAACTCTGTTTCACTGGAAGAGGGGGCGGGAACCAAAGCGGGGACCAAAGCTGAAGGCATAGAGGGAGAAGGACGGCAGGTTTCCGGCATCCCGTTCAAGCTTCAGGACCTGCCCGCAGGTCCTGAGCGCAGTACAAGCTGGGGGTTCGCCCAAAAGCCGCAAAAACATATGGCGCTTCAGGCGAATCTGTATTCTAAACAAAATTCTCCGCAAAGCTGGATAAATTAGTATTATTTACATGTTGAGGGATTCTACTTGTGGTATACTTAAGCAGTGGCAGTGTCCCGTCATGCCGGGGGCAAACCGCCGCGTCAATATTTGTTTGCTGCGGCCTGCTGCCGGAAGGAGAGGAGAGCTGACATTGGCTAAAAAAGACAATCTGATATTGATCGGAATGCCGGCATCGGGGAAAAGCACTGTCGGTGTCATCCTGGCGAAAGTCCTGGGATTTGATTTTATCGATTCAGACCTGCTCATCCAGAGAAGAGAGGGAAAGCGCCTCAGGGAGATTATTCTCGAAAAGGGTGTTGAAGGATTTATCCAGGTGGAAAATGATGTAAATGCTTCGATCCGGGCATCGCGCAGTGTCATCGCGACCGGCGGCAGCGCCGTATACGGGGAAGAGGCGATGAAGCATCTGCGGGATATCGGCGCAGTCATCTATCTGCAGGTGGATTTTGATGTCATACAGAAAAGGCTCCGGAACATCCGTCAGCGGGGGGTGGTACTCCGGGAGGGGCAGACCCTCCGTGACCTCTACGATGAGAGGACGGTGCTGTATGAAAAATACGCCGATCTGATCGTGCGGGAAGGAAGCGGGGAGGTCGAAGAGGTCGTCGCGAGAATCATCCGGACAGTCCGCGCTGCATCAGAGAAACAGAAAGACTCAGAGAAATAGAAGGAAAAGGAAACACATAAACAGCAGGAAAACAACAATACAGATCAGGCATACTTGTTTCCTTTAAGGATATACTGCGGAGATCGTTCTGCAGCACATTGCAGTGTCACAGTTAACTGTACAGACATGTATTCATCCGGCGGACCGGGAGACGGTCCGGGGAAGGAAGTTATGAAAATAGACAAGAGCAAAAAAAGTGAACGTCCCGGCTGTGTAGTCGGAATCGGTTCTTCAGCAGGCGGTCTGGAGGCGCTTCAGCAGTTTTTGACCTTCCTTCCTGCCGATACGGGGATGGCCTTTGTAGTCATACAGCATCTGTCCCCGGATCATCGCAGTCTTCTGGCGGATATTCTGGGCAAATACACCACAATGCCCGTGGTGGAGGTCCAGGAGGGAATGCATGTGCGCAAAAATACAGTCTACATGCTTCCTCCCAAATACAATATGGTCATTGAAGAGGATGTCCTGCATCTTCACGAATATAATCATCAGCATATCAATCATCCGATCGATGTCTTTTTCCGTTCCCTGGCAAAGTCCTATGAGAACCGCGCCGTCGCCATGATCCTTTCGGGCACAGGCTCGGACGGAACCAACGGAATCCGCTCCATCAAGGAGCGCAACGGCATGATCATCGCCCAGTCTCCGGAGAGCGCCAAGTTTGACGGCATGCCCCGCAGCGCGATTGCGACGGGCTTTGTGGATCTGATCCTGAATCCCGACAGTATCGCCCGAGAGATGGCGCACATCTCCCGTTCCATGGCAGACGCCGGGCAGAGACTCCAGCTCTCGGACGGGGATCTTCTGTCACAGGTCTTTTCGATTCTGAAAAACGTCACAAATGTAAACTACTCCTATTATAAGCAGACAACTGTGCTGCGCCGCATCGAGCGGAGGATCGTGGTCACCCATAACCGAAATCTCCGCGAGTATGTGAATTACATGTCCAACAATCCGGAGGAGGCGAGGCTCCTGGCCAAAGAGGTCCTGATCGGTGTCACCAGCTTTTTCCGCGACCGGGATTATTTTGAAGTTCTCAAGGAACGTGTCGTCAAGGATCTTCTGCGCAATGCCCGTCCCTCCGACCAGATCCGTATCTGGGTAGCGGGATGTTCCACCGGCGAGGAAGCCTACTCCATCGGAATCATTTTTGCGGAAGCCATGGAGGAAATGGGGCTTCGCCGCGATATCAAGATTTTCGCCACGGATCTGGACGCGGATTCCATCGCGGTTGCCGGCCGCGGCATCTATGGAGACAGCATCCAGGAGGATGTGACGATCACCCGCCTGTCCCGCTTTTTCACGAAAAAAGGAAACCGCTACACGGTCAATCACGATATCAGGAAGATGATCGTGTTTGCGCAGCATAATGTTTTCCAGGATCCGCCCTTCGGCAGGCTGGATCTGATCAGCTGCAGAAATCTTCTGATCTATTTCCAGAGTATCCTGCAGAGAAACCTGTTCGCCATCTTCCATATGGCGCTCAACGACGGCGGATATCTGTTTCTGGGCCGCTCGGAATCCGTCATCGATTATGACGACGTCTTCCGTGTGCTCTGCCCCAATGAAAAGATCTTCGTGCACAACAGGTCCGGGCGCACTCCGTCCCATGAACACATCACCTACTCTCTGCAGGGAATCGAGAGCCAGCTGATGCCCCAGCACTACAAGGGGGACAGCTTTGACACTGATTCGCATTTCCCGGCCGGAGAGATAGATACCCGCGTGCTGGAACTTCTGATGCCGGCCTGTGTTCTTGTCAACGAGAAAAATGAACTCTGCCATTCTTACGGAAAGTGCGGAGACTTTATCACGATACCGGTCGGAAATGTCACGCTGGATATTTTCTCGCTGATCAGGGCAGATCTGCGGATCGCAGTCTCCAAGGCACTCAAGGAGTCAAGGGAACTGCACGGACGTGTGGCCTATGACAAAATCCCTGTGCAGATCGACGAATCGCCGGAATATATTTCGCTCGTCGCCCAGCCTATCAGTGACAAAATCGGAGCAGATACGGGCATAACCGCGATCGCATTCCTCAGGCCTTCCCGGGAGGCGGACAAGCCTGTTGACATGGAGCACTACAACATCGACACAGCAGCTGCGCAGCGCATCGCGGATCTGGAAAAAGATCTTCATGTCACCCAGGATAACCTCAGCCATACAGTCACGGAACTGGAGTCCGTCAACGCAGAGCTTCAGGCAGCAAACGAGGAACTGCTGACGGCAAATGAAGAACTGCAGAGCTCAAATGAAGAGCTGCAATCCGTCAATGAGGAACTCTATACGGTCAACTCCGAGTACCAGGCCAAGGTCGGAGAGCTGGCGTCTGTCAATGACGACATGGCAAACTTCCTCGCCACGACCATGGTCGGTATCGTCATGGTCGACCGAAAGCTCAATGTGCGGAAATTTACCGAATATATTGCGGATGAATTCAGTGTCGCGGAGCATGATGTCGGACGTTCTCTCCGTTACATAGCCTATCACTTTGCGACCGTTGATCTCATTGCGCTCTGCCATCAGGTCCTGCAGACTATGCAGCCTGTGGAACTGGCATGCGCTTCGGTTGCGGGCAAGACCTATCTTGTGCGTATAGCGCCTTACCGGACGCATGAGAAAAAGCCTGTGGACAGCGACGAGACCGAAGTGCCTGTCGGCGGATTCCGTGTGGTTTCCGGAACAGGTGCCGGAAGCGGTTCCGAAAGCGGCGAGAGCATTACAAGCGGAAACAGCGCGCCCGCGGATATTTCCGGAACTATGGCCGGAGCCGGCAGGCGGGACCAGGAAGCCCCTGCTGATGATAAACCCGTGAAAAGAGACAAGGGCTATGTCAGCGGACTGGTATTGACCTTTATCGATACGACGCAGCAGATCGGAGACAAGACACAGATCGAGGAGATGGCAAAGGCACTCCGCGCGGCTGTCAAGTCCGGACAGGAGAAAGAGGCATTCCTATCTCATATGAGTCATGACATGCGGACGCCTCTGACAGCCATCAAGGGTCTGGCCCAGCTCTCACTGCGTGAAAAAGGGCTGCCTGACGGCGCCCGGGACAATATGGAGAAAGTGCTCTCTTCAACCCACTATCTGACCAGCCTGATCGATGAAGTGCTGGAGACCAGCCGCATCAACGCAGGCAAGGTGGTCAGCGTCAGTACAGCGGTACGCGAGCAGGAGGTCCTGGAAGAGGCGGTGGCGATCATCGCGCAGAAGGCGAATGCCGCAGGACTGTATCTCCAGACCAGGATCGAGGGATGTGAGAATCGTGTGGTCATGATGGACACAGAACATGTGACCCGCATCATCGTCAACCTTCTGGGCAACGCCATCAAGTTCACACCGGCAGGCGGAAGAGTCGCTTTTGAAGCGAATGTTTTCTATAAGGATCATCAGGCAAACCACACCTACACGATCCGCGACACCGGCCGCGGGATCAGTGATGCATTCCAGCAGAAAATGTTCCTGCCCTTCGAGCAGGAGAACGGCTCTGACAACAGTATGCGCGACGGCACAGGCCTGGGCCTCTATATCTGCCGGAACCTGGTCGATCTTCTGGGCGGCACCATTACCTGCCACAGCAAACTGGGACAGGGCACGACATTTATCGTGACTCTCGAATATGACCTGGCCTCGCCGGATCAGATCCGCACCCAGAGCCGCCGCAGTTCCACCATTGAGGGACGTCTGCTCTACGGGAAAAATGTCCTTGTTGCAGAGGACAACACTCTCAACGCCGAAGTTGTCATCAAAATCCTTGAGACTCTCGGTGTGCATGCGGAGCTTGCCAGGGACGGGGAAGAGGCTGTCCAGATGTATGAGAACAACGGCCCCTATCACTTCCAGGCAGTCCTGATGGACGTCATGATGCCGATCATGGACGGACTGGAGGCGACTAAGGCAATACGCAGGAGCTCGCTCCAGGACGCAAAAACGATTCCGATCGTAGCTCTGACGGCGGATATTGAACCCTCCAATGAACAGAGATGCTTCGAAGCAGGGATGAATGCCTGCCTGAGAAAACCCATCGATACAGCACAGCTCTTCTCCACGCTTTCCAGAGAAATGCAGAAAGCACAGGATCAGGAGGAGAAAACACCGGCGGAATAATGAAATGATGCAGGGGACGGAGAGTCAAAAGGGACGGTTCCGGCCGACTCATTTTCGCGGAATGAGCCAGACAGAACCGTCCCCGGCGGCTCATCGTCCCCTTGGTATTGCTGGATCACTCTCTGCCCCCTCAAGCCATTCGGGATCCGCTCCTTTTGCGCGAAAAGCGTGCGCAAAAGGGCATATTCCTCATGTTTACGAATGCAGCAGACCGCAGCAGACCGCAGGCGGTCTGCTGTCTCAAAAGTCCAAAAGAATTATAATTGTTTTTTTATAGGTTTTTTATAGGAATACCGTTTGAGCTGTGCTATTATCGTTAGAACAAGCGGCAATGCGCTGTGCTGACAGGCCCGCAAAAGGTGAGTGTGCTTTGAGCCATGCCGTCTGTTTTATTCATAAAAGGAGGAAACAATAACAATGAAGGAAGTAAAACCTCCCCGGAGGTCGATGATGTATTATGGTCTGATCGTCATTCTGACGATGATGATCATCAATGCCTTTATCATGCCGTCTCTTGAGCGAAAGTCCATTAAGGAAGTCGGCTATGAGACATTTATGCAGATGACGGAGGAAAAGAAGATTGAGTCCGTCGAACTTCGCCCCAATGATATCCTGTTTACGGATAAGGAAGGAACGATCTATTGTACCGGCTATGTGACGGATGACGGTCTGACTGAACGTCTGTACAAAGCGGGAGCGACATTCAAGAGCGATATTATCCAGGAGACGTCGCCGATGGCGGCCTTTCTGGTCAGCTGGGTGCTGCCGATCGCGATTTTCGTGGGAATCGGCAAGTATCTGAACAAGAAGATGATGGACAGGGCAGGCGGAGGCGCTTCGTCGATGATGTTCGGCATGGGCAAGAGCAATGCCAAGGTCTATGTCAAATCGACAGAGGGCATCCGTTTCTCCGATGTCGCGGGTGAAGAGGAAGCCAAGGAAAACCTGATGGAGATCGTGGAGTATCTTCACGATCCCGGAAAATACAAGGAGATCGGCGCGACCATGCCCAAGGGCATTCTGCTCGTGGGCCCTCCCGGAACCGGCAAGACTATGCTGGCCAAGGCCGTGGCAGGCGAATCCAATGTTCCCTTTTTCTCCATGTCAGGCTCGGAATTTGTCGAGATGTTCGTCGGCATGGGCGCTTCCAAGGTGCGTGATTTGTTTAATCAGGCCACGGAAAAGGCGCCCTGCATCGTCTTTATCGATGAGATCGATGCCATCGGCAAAAAACGTGACGGCAGCGCGCTGGGAGGCAACGACGAGCGTGAGCAGACCCT
>ODAI010446408.1_pt1 | contig 17907 bp, 12 predicted proteins | sample 1539321 | NCBI WGS metagenome assembly ODAI01 (sample SAMN02144231, study PRJEB22623) | gut metagenome | biome: sheep rumen | host: Ovis aries | place: New Zealand | reverse complement strand
GATCAGTGCGTGCATATGATTTCTCCTGTCCTATTTGTGAAAGTTTATTAATCATAAAATCTGCTACAGCTTTACCTGCATTTCCTTCGTTCATCCAGGCCTGAGCTTTAGCTGCATGTCGTTTCTGAGCAAGTTCAGTGCTGTCACTTGCCGATTGAATTACTTCTTTAATATTATAGAATTGTTCTTCCTTGAGTTCAATTCCCATTTCTTTAAGGGTTGCAAATTGCCATATATTTTTGCCATTTTCTGGTAAATCCCAGGCATCATAAGGCATAAGATCAAGCTGAGCATTAACATACATAACAGGCTTGTCGCAGAGGAAGGTGTAGTCATAAATAATTCCAGAAAAGTCAGAAATCATAATGTCTGATTTTTTCATTGAATAAATATTGTCGCGTTCATAATCCCAGGTGAGATTCTGAGTATCTTTATATTTTTGTATAAGACGTTCAAGCATTTCTGCTTCTGATTTTTTTGACTGAGGGTGAGGCCGAACAATAATATTCCATCCGGTTGCAAGGAGCGGGTCTAAAAGCTTTTCGCCGTATTTTGTAAGAAGAGCACTTGCTCCCCAGCTAGGAGAAACAAGAACGGTAAACTTATGGTTTTCTTCTTGTGGAATGCTTTCCATTTTTTGCTTTAGAGTATCAAGATAAGGACAGCCTACAACAAGGAGCTCCTTTGCTTTAAGATCACGCTGTTTTTCCAAAAGCCTTATATCTGCTTTTTGATAGTCACCAGAAAGCAGGATTGAATCAAAATAATCAATTCCAAAAAGACGGTACATGGTTGCATCACTTGGAGCATGAAGAATGTGTGCATAATGCTTTACGTTTTTACTGCGTTTAAGCTGATAAACCTGAAGGCCCGGAGTAGTCATTAAAACTACGCCGGCGGTAAGCATGTTGAGTTTTACAAAAGCCATATTTCCTTCGCCAATAAATTCTGGTTTTACAAACTTATAACCTTGCTCAAAACAAGGATCTTTATCGGCAGAAGTGTAATAGGTAAGTTCAATCTGACGTTTTTCAAATTCATCACAAACTGGTTTGAAAGTATTCCAGTATTGCAGGCCTTCATTGTAGATTACATATTTTTTGAAATTAGAATCTGCACTTACCGAAACCCCATTTTTTTTAGCAGTAAATAAAAGTTTGATTTTTATCCAGGCTGCCTTTCCCAGAAAAAACAAAGTTGCCGCTGCTCCAATAAGAATTGAAAACAGCATTGAGCCTGTTCCCGGATCTATATATAAAAATGTAGAATGCATTATTTTGCCTCCTTTGTGTCATATGGTGATTCTTTTTTCCAGTTATCCGGATCAAAAATATTATCGTGAACGGAGAACCAGGAAGTGTCTTGTATTTTGAATGTATTTTTTGTATGAGCATCTGGAGCCCATGTTGTTCCATAAGGGACATATACTTTTTCTTTTTCTTCAGGCCTATTAATTTTCTTTCCTGTAAATGGATTTATTGCCTCATCATCAATTCCTTTAAGAGCTAAGGAAGCTGTATCTGCATTAGTCATAAAGGTATTATCTGTTTTAAGCCTTCCTCGTGAATTAAAGTCTTTTACAAGAAGAATAGGGTTATATGCTTCAATACGGAATGGTAAACCTATCCTTGCCTGGTCTGGACAAATATGATTATCTACCGCTGCTCCATGGTCTGCAGTTATAATAATTTTAGTATTATCGTAAACATCATTTTGCCTGAGGTAATCAAAGAATTCTCCAAGACGTTTTAAGGCTCCGGCATTAGCATGATAATGTACTTCTTCTGAAAATGGACCGTCTCCTTTGTTAGTAACATCAGATAAAGGTATGTAATCCGGAACCTGCAGATAATTTGGTTCGTGAGTTAATTCATTAACAAGATAAACAAATGAAGATTGATCAGAATCTAAAGCAGTTAATTCTGGTAAGAAATCCAAAGGTGCATAATTGTTTACTACATCCTGAAGATTTCCTAATGTTTGATTTGTATTCCACCAGAATCCGTCATTATAAATTGAATCGCGGAAGTACAAAGGCATAACTTTTAAGAAACTAAACCAAAGGAAATTTCTTTTAAGTAAATCACTTCTTGTACCAGATGAAGAAGCTTCAGGATGTCTCTTAAGCCAGATATCTGTGTAAATTCTGATTGTCGGATGAACATGAATATAAGGATAGGCATCATAAATTCTTAAATCAGGAATCCAGCTATAGTTTGCCCATGACATGTCTGTAAGAGTTACATCATAACCTTCATTATGAAATACAGAAGCCAACATAGTTGTTGATTCATTATGTTTAGAAACCAGAGATTCATTACTACGTTCATTCATTTGATATGGAGTATAATCATAACCTCCATACATTGGAGGTGCACCAATTAATGTGTGGTCTGCAAAAGAAACTGTATTAGGATAATAAGTAAATCCATCATACTGGTCAAAAAGTTCTTTGTTTTCATCAAAAATATAAGGTACATATCCATTTATAGCACGGTCAAGCATAATTATGAAAACATTTTGTTTTGTTTTACTTAAATGAAAGATAGGATCAATATTTGTATTAGATGCAAGTGTTTCATTTTTCTTGTTTAATTCTTTTAATTGCTTGTATCCTTTGGAAATTGTAACACTATGAACAACTGTAATTCCAAGATATGAAATAATCAGTACAGAAGCTAAGGCAGAAAGCCATTTTGTTTTTTTGAAAATTAATAAGAGTATTACAATTACTGTTGGAATTAATAATACTAAAAGATTTATAAGCGCGTCAGTTGTAGAAGGTTTTAATGCTCCTGCGTCTGAGAAAGTAATGATGTTTGAAAGAGTTCCGTAATTACCTCCAAAAATAAAAGCATCAATTACAGCACCAAAACAGAATAAAGAACTAAACAAACAGATTAGGGTTTGTGTCTTTTTTCCAAACATAAAATAAATACAACAAGGCCAGAATACACAAAATCCTAAAGCCTGCCATAAGGAATGTCTTAAAAAGAAGAATGGAGAATTGTATTTATCTACAAAGGAAAACTCCATAGGAGAAGAAGAAATAACATAAGAAGGTAAAGTCATTCCTACTAAAAAGGCAAGTGAAACTCCTGTTATAAGGAAAAGTTTTGTACGTTCACTTTTGTTATTAGAAAGAAAATTAAATGGTTTTTCAATTAAGAAGTTTATGAATTTTATTAACAAGGGTGTGAAGAATACAATCGAAAGTACACTGATAAGCATTATTCGTCTGTATAAGAAACCATGATGTCTAAAAATGAGGAACCAGTCTGCGCCAAGAACAAGAAGGCAAAGACAAGCATAAAGCACCCAGATAGGATGCTTCATTTTGTAGAATATGTTTTTTACAAGACTGAAAAGGTTATTCATTGTCCAGTAAATAACAAGTCCGCTAGGAGAGTTATACAAAAGAACAAGGAATACTAAGGCAGTCACATAAATCTGAATTTTTTCTTTTATTGGATGTCCTTTACTATAGATTACCCCAGAGATGATATTTATTAATGTCATTGCTATTGGAAGAACATTAATATTAAAATTTCCAATTTTAAATGTAGCATCAGGTGCACCTAAATCTTTGAAAATGAAAAAGCTGAAGCCACGAAGTTCTTCAAGATTACTTAAGAATTTGTAGGCTGCAATAAAAAAAGGAATCTGAATTGCAAGACTGATTGAAGAGCGTAATGCCATCATAGGATGATAATGATTCTGTCTGTAATAAGTAGAAAGAATCATATATTGTTCATCACCTTTAAATGCAGCTTTAATTCTGTCTATTCCAGGCTTGAGTCTTGACTGAATCTGTCTTTCTGTTTCCTGCCATTTTTCAGCAATTATATAAAGTGGAAGACATAAAAAAGAAACTCCAAAACTAACAATGAAAAGTGCATAACCAGAATTTTTAAAAACCTTATATCCAACAAAGTATATTAATTCTACTAACTGATAAAGCGGATAAATAATTATCGAATATAAAAAGTCCAGCATAATTACCTCATTTATTTATTCTGGTCAGAATAAAGTTTTGACCAGTTTTTGTTTTCAAAAATATTATCATGAACGGTAATCCATTCATCATCATTAACAGTATACTCTTTATCATCTCTTGTTCTAAGACTCTGCATAGGAGCTGTTGATATTTTAACATAATCGTTTTTATCAGCAACTTTTAAAGAGTTCTTTGTAAAAGGGTTGATAGGATTTTTAACAATATCTTTAAGTGCAAGAGAAGGTGTATCAGCATTTGTCATAAAGGTATTATCAAAAGATAGTTCACCTTTTGAATTAAAATCCTTAAACAAAAGAACTGCCTGTAACTCTTCTTTCATTTTAGAAAATCCCTGATTGTTTTCGAATAAACCTGAATCAATAGGATGACCATGATCGGATACAATAATAATTCTGGTATTATCATAACAATCATTTTCTTTAAGATAATCAATAAATTCCCCGATTCTAAGGAGCATCGCGGTATTTATATGATATGTAGAATTGTTCTCAAATTTTCCTCTTCCGGGATTTGTAATTTTTTCTACAGGAACAAAATCTGGAGCCTGTAATAATCCTGAAGTATGTGTTAATTCATTGTCGAAAAGCAGAAAGGTATTATTCGAAGCATCAAAATCTGTAAGTTCCGGAAGATAATCCAATGGAGCATAAGTATCTATAAGGTAAGCTTCTTCTTTATATGGATTTTCAAGAAGTCTATATCCACAACCATATACAATTACTCTGAAAGGTGGATTTACAAGCTTAAAGAGACTGAAAAATAAAATATTGCGTTTAATTAAAAATGAAGTTTGTGCTTTAGGTGTAATACCATGTTCTTTATACCAGTAACTGCTATAAACTCCTTGTGTTTTTATACGATGCAGATCTGGAAGATTACTGTAAATCTGTTCAACAGGCTGCATGTTATAGTTTTCGTAAGGAAGATTTGTAACAGAAACATCATAATCTGCTTGTGTGAAAAGAGTTGGCATTACAAGAAGACTTTCATTATGTTTTTCTCTTATAGTTAAATCTTTACGTTTATTTATTTCCCATGGAGTATAATCATAACCTCCAAAAAGCCCCGGAGCTCCTAAAGTTGTGTAATAAGACATAGATACTGTATTTGGAAAATATACAAAACCTTCATAAGTTTCTTTTAATTGTGGGATTTCTGAGAAAATATAAGGAAAAATACTGCTAACAGAACGATCTTCCATAAAAACAATAACATTTTTATTAGTTTTAGAAAGGTGAAATTGTGGTTCAAGTTTTGTAATCTGCTGAGGCGGGGTTGTGCCTTTGAAATTATTATTTATATGAATAATATTTGAAATGGCAGTAATTGAAACACTAACTAAAACAATTATAGAAATATAAAAAGGAATAACTGTCTTTCGTTTAATTAAGAATATAATTAAAGCAATTATGCCTAAAGTAAGAATTGTATTTAAAATCATCAAAGGAGTTGAAAGCATAAAGCTTTGAGCTTCATCCATTAATGAAAAATCAATATTCATAAGTCCATAATTTCCCGAAAAAGCAAAGCAGTTTAAGATGCCAATAAATGCAAAACTTACAGCAAGAAATGAAAATATATCTTTAACTTTATTTGGAAAAAGTGCATATAAACATATAGGCCAGAAAACAAAAAGTCCAATGGCCAGAGTAAAAGAATGTAAAAGATAAGGAAATGGAGTAGTGTAAGAATCAATATAAAAATAATCTGATGATGAGGAATCAATTATAGTTGCCGGAATTGTAAGACCTGCTGTAACTGCAAGTATAAGTGCCGATAAAACAAAGATGCTTGCGCGCAATTTTTTGTTATCATCAAGATTTGAAAGACAGTTCTTAATAAACCAGTTTAATCCTTTTAAAATAAATGGAATAAAAATGACTATGAGCGTTGTAAACAATACAGCTGCAATATAAAGTTTGTTTTTTGTAGAAAAAGCCCAGATACTGGCACATATAAAGAATGCGCAGAAAATCAAATATAATACTTTTAAAGGGTTTTTCATTTTATAAAAAATATTCTTTACAAGAGAAAGAACATTATTCATAGTCCAGTAAAGAACAAGTCCTGATGGAGAAGTATAAAGTAATACAAGAAAAACTGCGGCTGTAATGTAAATCTGAAGCTTTTCTTTTATACCATGTCCTTTAGAATAAATAGTTCCCGAAATACAATTAATTAAAGTCATGGCAATTGGAAGAATATTAATGTTAAAGCTGCCAATTTTAAAAAAGGCATCTGGAGAACCCATGTCTCGGATAAATAAAAAGGAATAACCTTTTAATGCTTCTACATGCGAAAGAAATGAATAAGCGGCTATAAAAAATGGTATTTGAATAAGAAGACTGAATGATGAACGGAGAGCCATCAGCGGGTGATAATGATTCTGTCGATAAAATGTAGAAAGAATCATATACTGTTCATCTTTTTTGAATGCTTTTTTAATACGATCTACACCTGGCTTAAGCTTCTGCTGAATCTTTCTTTCCTGTTCCTGCCATTGTTCTGCTACTATATATAATGGTAAACAAAATAAAGTAACTATAAAACTTAGACCGACAACAGCAATGCCTTGATTTGATATTTTGGTGAAAAAATTAAAGAAAAGTTCAAGAATCGTTTTAATAGGTGCAATGATAATATTTGATATAAGCATTGTTTAATTATTATAATGAAGAGAGAAGGTGATTTCAAGATTGAAAAAAAATGCCGGAATAATATCACAAAAATTGATTATATGATTCTTTTTCGGAAAAATAGAACATTTTTATCTTTTTCTATTAAGTGATATTGATTTTCATACCAGTTATAAGCCTGGAATAGTTTTAATATAGAAAGATATGTTTTATATCCTACAATCTTATATAAAAATCTCATAAGTTTATTAACTAGTTTTAGTTTTTTTACAGTTCCTGCAGAATTCATAATTGCAGAAAAGTCGTCATTATTTGAATTTGAAAACATCGAAAGCTTTTGAAGTTTTTTATAAAAGGCTTTATTTTCTGAATCAAAAGGATTTCCTAAATCTATATTTTGCAATTTACTGGAATGATATAATCGTCTATGCATTTTTTCAATTTTGGTATTATTCGAATAGAAATTATAGGTATAAGGAAGATTTATATATTTTAAGAAAACATCTTTTATTTGAGAAAGTACTCCTACATAAAACTGCTCAAAAGCTTTAATGTCTGAATATTCTTTTAAGTGGTGATCGTTTTTTTGTATAACCTCACCATCATTTACAATTTTTTTATAATCATATCCACTAAAATGTGCAAACAATATTGGTTTAGCAACTTCATTATTATATCTGTTCTTAACAAGCCAGTTACCATTTTCATTGATAACTTCTCTTTCAAAATAATTCCATGGGGCAACATTCCAGCCCATATCTCGACAAACGAATAATTCATCAGAATCAAAATAACATGGAAGTAAATCTCCCCATTTTTGATCTGTACAAAGGAAATTCATACTGTCAAAATAACACTTATCATCAAGACGGTTATGCCACCAGTGTAAAAAGTCTTTTGTTTTTGTAGAATTTTTGAGTCCTAAAAAACCAAAATTGAAAAGGCCAGATTGTCTTGCATCAAATTCTGCAGAATCTTCTCTTTCGGTAATTTCCATGTTTACACAATGTGGAGTTACAATAACCTGATATTTATCAAAATAATCATAGATAGCTTTTGGAGAATCAAAAAAGTACAAATCAGGATCGAAGTAACAGACATTCTCATATCCCTGATTGAAAAAATAAAGAAAAGAATCTGGTTTAATACAGGTACAAAATTCAGTAAGATTATACTTGAATGTCAATTCAATCCATTTTTCTGCTGTAAAATCTTTTAATATATCTTTTGCAATTAGAACATTTTCAGGTAAATCAATTTCTGAATCAATTTCATCTGCAATTACAATAAAAAAATCTAAGTCTTTATTATATTTATTTAACGAGTTTTTTAATGCAGATACATATCCAATATAACTTTTTGTACATATTGTAAAAGCACAATTCTTTTTCATTTATATATCCATCCCTTTATTTGCAATAATTGAATCTAACACTTCATTTGTTAACTTTTTGTAGACATCTTCAGTATCTTTCTGAGTAAATTTATCAAATAGTTCAACTATATTAATTGAACATAATTTGTTTCTGATTTGTTCTTCAAAACGCCATTTAATTAATTTTGCAGGATTTCCGCCAACGATTGAATAAGGTTCTACATTTTTAGTTACAACTGCTCCTGCTGCAATTACGGCTCCCTGGCCAATAGTAACTCCGCTGCAGATAATTGCACCTTCGCCAATCCAGACATCATCTTTTACGATAATATCACCTTTGCTATCAGCTTCTTTTTCTTCACCAAAAAGCTTTACTTTAAATGGATAAGTACTGATTGTATAAAGAGAATGTTCCCCTCCAAGAAGGAATTGGACATTTGGTGCTATAGAACAATAAGATCCAATGTATAATTTTGTATCTTTAGGGCTGAAATCTGTTAAATTAATTTTTCCGTAAGTTCTTTTTCCAATTACAATCTTTGATAAATCGCAACAATTCATCAGAGTTGTTTCATTGTGTTTGTTCAGGAGGCGATATTTTATACGCAAAAAGAATAATTTTAGATAATATTTGATAAACATATATTTAAAATTAATTTTATTGAGTTAATCTTATTTGTCAATAGTAATTTCTTAATCAAATTATGTGGGCAGAAGATAAGTTGACAGTTTTTTTATACAATATATAATATAATTTAACAGGAGGTAAAATGATTCATTTTAACGTACCTCCCTTTACCGGGAAAGAAACTGAATATATTCAAAAAGCTATAGATAATCATAAAATCTGTGGAGATGGAGAATTTACAAAAAAGTGTAATGCTGAATTAGAAAAAATCTTTTCTCCATCAAAAGTTTTGCTCACAACTTCTGGAACTTCTGCACTCGAAATGGCTGCTGTATTATGTAATGTAAAGCCTGGTGATGAAGTTATTATGCCTTCTTATACATTCTGTTCAACTGCAGATGCCTTTGTACAAAGAGGGGCCACAATTGTTTTTGTAGATGTGCGTCCAGATACAATGAACATTGATGAAAAAAAGATCGAAAAAGCAATAACCGATAAAACAAAAGTTATTGTTCCAGTTCATTATGCCGGGGTTGCATGTGAGATGGATACAATTATGGACATTGCTCATCGACATAATTTACTTGTTGTAGAAGATGCCGCTCAGGCAATTTTCTCTACATACAAGGGTAAACTTTGCGGAACAATCGGTGATTTTGGTTGTCTTTCATTTCATGAAACTAAGAATCTTAGCATGGGTGAAGGGGGAGCAATAATCATTAATCATGAAAAAGATTATGAAGATGCAGAAATCCTTCGCGAAAAAGGAACAAACCGCTCTAAGTTCTTTAGAGGCCAGATAGATAAATATACTTGGGTAAATTATGGTTCCAGCTATCTTCCAAGTGATATGAATGCCGCTTATCTATATGCCCAGATTGAAAAGAAAGATGAAATCCAGAATTCAAGGCTTGCAATCTGGAATAAATATTATGAAGTTTTCCAAGACCTTGAGAAGGCTGGCAAAATCAGACTTCCAATTATTCCACAAGATTGTGTACACAATGCACACATGTTTTATTTCATTACAAGATCCCTGGATGAAAGAAGCAAGTTTATAAAATATATGAAAGACAATGATGTATTATGTGTATTTCATTATATTCCGCTTCATTCTGCTCCTGCAGGAATTAAATTTGGTAGATTTGATGGTAAGGATGAAATTACTACTGAATATAGTGAACGTTTAGTAAGACTTCCTTTATATTATGGCTTAACCCAAGAAGACCATCAAAAGGTTATAGATTTAATATTAAACTTTTTTAGCAATTAGAATATGGCACAACCTTTATTATCTTTATGTCTTCCAACAAATGGTATTTCTGAATGGGTTTTCCCGGTCTTAGATTCAATATTCTCTCAAAATATTGATGACACGTTATATGAAGTAATTGTAACCGATAATGGAAATAATCAGGATTTTTTTGAGAAGATGCAGGATTATGCAAAACCTCATACAAACCTGATTTATAAAAAAACAAATGCATTTTTATTCGAAAATCAAATTGAAGCTTTACGATCAGCAAGTGGGGATTTTCTAAAATTTATAAATCATCGGGCAGTTCTTGAACCTGGTTCTTTAAAATGGATGATTGATTTTATTGAAAAATATAAGACCGAAAAACCTGTCATATATCTTTCAAATGGTCAATTAGAATTAAAAGAAAATGTTGAAGTAAATTCGTTTGATGGATTTGTAAAAGGTATTCGTGAATTAGCTTCATGGACTACCGGTGTAGGTGTATGGAAAAGCGATTTTGAAAAAATCCCGGATGACAAAGTTTATAATAAAATATCTCCACATTCAGACGTACTTTTTGCAGAAAGAAAAAAAGAAAAATATGTAATAAATGATTATCTGTGGTGTCATGAGATTGACATAAGTCACAAAAAAAAGGGCTCTTATGATTTGTATAAAGCTTTTGGAATAGAAGAGTTTTCTATTACGTTAAGTTTATATCTGGATGGTGATATTTCCATAGAAACTCTAAAAGCTGTAAAGAAAGCATACGAGAAACTTCTTGTAAGGTTTTATAGAATCTTTCATATTTTCAGGCGTCCTTGCTCCTACGATCTAAAAAGTTTTAATAAAACAACAAGCATCTTTTTTTCACCAATGCGAATAAAATCAAGGGCTTTGTTTGGAATAATACCGGCTGGTATAAAAAAAATATACAGGATGATATTTAAGAAATGATTAGTGTTATTGTTCCAGTTTATAATGTAGAAAAATATCTCTCTCGTTGTATAGATAGTATTCTGAATCAAACTTATAAAGATTTTGAAATAATACTTGTAGACGATGGTTCCAAAGATAATTCCGGAAAAATCTGTGATGAATATGCTGCAAAAAATAAAAATATAAAAGTTGTACATTCGGAAAATGTGGGACCATCGGATGCACGTAATTTTGCCAGAGATAAAGCTCAGGGTGAATTTATTACATATGTTGATAGTGATGATATGATTAATAATCAATTTCTTGAAATTTTAATGAAATTAATTATTGAGAATAAAGCAGATATTTCCTGTTGTGGATTTTCTTTTTTTGATGATAGTTCAGAAATTGTTATTGATAAGAAGCCAGAATCGATAGAATGTATGAATGGAACAAATGCCGCTGCAGAAATTTTGTATGGAAAAAAACATGGAACAAGTGCATGTGCTTTTTTATTAACAAAGGAAATTGCAGATAATAATCCATTTACATCTGGTAAATATCACGAAGATGATTTAATTTCATTTAAATTTTGTATATCAGCAAATAAAGTTGTATTTACATCTAAGCAATTATATTTTTACTATCAACGGACTGGAAGTATAATGCATAGTCCTTATGGAAAGATTGCAATAGATGAACTTGATGCAGCTGATTATATTGTTGAAAATTGTAAACAATATGATGAATATGTTAGAAATGCATCAATTGTAAAAAAGTATTGCAATTATGCACACGTTCTAATTACATATCCTGAAATAAAAAAATTAGATAAATCAAATTATGATAGAATAAAAAAAGAATTAAAACCAATTTCCAAAGAAGTTTTTAAAAATAAAAATGCATCAAAAAGACTTCGTTTATCAGCAATAATTAATTATCTATTTGGTATAAATATCATGTTATGCATTTTTAAAAGGCTTGGATTATAGATGATTAAAAATAAGATAACTTTGTTAAATATCATTTCATCTTTGCTTTTGCAAATTGTTTCCATCATAAGTAGTTTTATTGTCCCAAGAATTATTCTTATGTGTTTTGGCTCTTCAATTAATGGCCTGGTTGGTTCTATAAGTCAATTTTTAAGTTATATAGCACTTGTAGAAGGTGGAATCACCGGGGTTATTGCTGCAAATCTTTATAAGCCTCTTGTTAGTAATGATAAAGAAAAACTTAATTCTATTTTGGTAACAGCTCAATCTTTCTACAGAAAAATAGCTCTTGTATTTATTATTTATTCTTTTGGTATTGCTTTTATATATCCTGTAATTGTCAAAACAGGATATGATTACTGGTATGTTGCAATACTTACTATAGTACTTTCTTTTGGTCTTTTACTTGAATACGCTTTTTCATTAACTTTAACAACACTTCTTAATGCAGATAAAAAAGTATATATCATTTCATTTACTAAAATAATATTAACTATTGGGAATATAGCATTAATATATTTAATCACAAAAATATATCCAGATATTATCGTTCTAAAACTTGCAAGCAGTTTACTTTTTGTTCTTCAACCAGTTATTTATATTTTATATGTAAAGCATCATTATCAAATTAACTGGAAGACTCCAAAAGATAATAATCTAATAAAAGAAAGATGGAATGGATTTGCTATAAATCTTGCAGCTTTTATTCATAGCAGTACAGATATTACAATAATTACTTTTTTCTGTGATCTAAAAACAGTCTCTGTTTATTCCATATATTTTTTAATTGTAAGTAAAATGGAAGTTATTATCCGTTCTGTTGTAACGGGAATTGAACCAACGATTGGTCAGGCTTATGCTAAAAATAATCTTGAAGAACTAAATCAAAAAATGGATTTATTTGAATATATTATTTTTCTTCTTGTAGGTTTCTTGTTTTCAATTACAGGTTTATTATTAACTCCATTTGTTATGTTATATACAAAGGGAATTTCAGATGCCGATTACTATCAACCCTTGTTAGGTGCATTATTGCTAATAGCAGAAGCCTTATATCTTGTGCGTTATCCACATGTATCATTATCATATTCTGCTAATAAATTTAAAGAAATAACAAAACCTGCTTATATAGAAGCGGGAATCAATATTGCTGTTTCTATGATCTTAGTTAACTTCTTGGGAGTTGCAGGAGTTGCAATAGGAACAATAGCGGGTATGTTATATAGAAATATTTTTCAAATATATTTCACAACCAAACTAATCCCAGATAGAAAACAAATAATTTTCTATAAAAAATTCCTTTTACTAATACTCGTATCTTTACTCGGAATATTTGTTTCAAATAAAGTATTCCCATTTGCTAGTTTCACTATAAAAGCATGGATTCTTCACGGAATTGTATATTTTGTAATTTTTGGTTTATTATATTGTTTGATATCACTAATCTTTTTCAGAAAAGAATTGAAATACTTTAAAGATTATCTGAAAAAACGCTAGAATATAAAGAGAGATAAACGATATGAAAGCTTTAACAAATCAGGAAATTAAAAATGAATTAGTAAATATGATGATTCAATTACAAGATTTCCTGAAAGAAAACAATATTAAATATTCAATTACTTCTGGTACTTTATTAGGCGCTGTAAGACACCAGGGTTTTATTCCTTGGGATGATGATATTGATATTAGTATGCTCCGTCCGGAATACAATAAACTTATTAATTTATTAAAACAGAATAATTCCATTAATAATACTTTAAAAGGCTTTTGCTTTGAATTGGGAAACGGATATTTGCCCTATTTAAAAATTATTAATCCAAAAATTGTTTCTGAAGAAAGCGTTTTTGAAGATATAGTTGATAAGGGAAATCTTTGGATTGATGTTTTCCCAATGGATGGAATACCCAATTTATTTTCAAAATTGTATACAAAATATATTTTCAATTTTCAAAGAAAGATTTATGAAATTAAAAGAATATCAATTGAGTTTCCGGCTATATTTGAAAAACAAAAGAAACCCAAATTATTATTCTTTATAAAAAATATAAGTTATACAACAATAACAAAACAATACATAAAAAGATGTTCACGATTTAATGTAAACAATTGTAAATATGTAAGTGATTATACTTGGGGTAACACAATAATTCCAAAAGAAATGATGGAGAATCTAAAAGCTTACAATTTCGAAAATACAACATTTATGGGTATAGAAAATAGCGACGGATATCTAAGTAAACTTTATGGTAATTATATGGAATTACCTCCGGTTGAAAAGAGAATTAATCATGGATTAAAAGCCTGGTATGTAGACTAAAAAGGAGATTATAAATGAATATTGCGATTATTATAGCCGGTGGGTCTGGAAATAGAATGGGGCAGGATATCCCAAAGCAGTTTATTAATGTTTATGACAAACCAATATTAATTTATACTCTTGAAAGTTTCCAGCGTCATAAAGATATTGATGCAATTGAAGTTGTTTGTATTGATGGCTGGCATGATATTGTTTCGGCTTATTCAAGACAGTTTAATATTGATAAAGTAAAATGGATTGTTTCTGGTGGTACAAGTGCTCAGGAATCAATTAGAAATGGTGTTTATAATTTAGAGGGTAAAGCAAAACCTGATGACATTATAATTATTCATGATGGAATCAGACCTGTAATAGAACAGAATGTAATTACAGATGTAATTGCAAAAGCAAAAGAGTTTGGAAATGCAGTAACATCAATGCCTTATAATGAACAGATTTTTGTAATTAATAAAGATGATCAGTCTATAACTACAGAATATATCCCTAGAGAAACTCTCAGAAGAGTATCAACACCTCAGGCCTATAAGTTTGATTTATTAGATGAAAAATATCATGAAGCTTTTGAAAAAGAAATTGGTATCTATGGTTCTTCTTATACAAATACAATGATGGTAGAACTTGGTGTTCCTCTTCATTTTGCCTTAGGTTCCGACAAAAATATAAAACTCACAACAAAAGATGATTTGGAAATATTTAAGGCCTATATAAAACTTGAAAAAGACACCTGGTTGAAATAAAGGATATATTATAAATGAATGAATTATCTAATTCAAAGATTTATCAAGAAGATGTAAATTCAATTTTATTACAAAAGTGTGATTGGAATAAATTAAAAGGGAAAACAATTTTGATTACAGGTGCTACAGGATTAATCGGAACAATCCTTGTGGATATGCTTGTATTATTGAACGAAAAGTTTTCTTTAGGAATTAAACTTATACTTGTTTCAAGACACGAAAAACAAAGTGATTATAATTTTATTTCATATCTTGCACACGATATTTCAAATCCTTTGGAAATAAACACACCTGTAGATTTTGTAATACATGCTGCATCAAATACACATCCATTCCAATATTCAAACTATCCGATTGAAACAATTAATACTAACGTTCTTGGAACAATGAATTTATTAAACCTGGTTGAAAAAAATAAAAACTCCCGATTCCTTTTTGTTTCTTCTGTTGAAGTTTATGGAGATGATACAGAAATTCTTGAAGAAGGTTTTTCAGAAAAAACTTATGGTTATTTAGATTGTAATAATTCACGCAGCTGTTATAACGAAAGTAAAAGATTATGTGAAACAATATGTGCTGCTTATAAATCAGAAAAAAATATTGATTATGTAATTTGCAGACTCTGTCGTTCTTATGGTCCTACTTTAAAAAAAGATGATACAAAAGCCTTGAGTCAGTTTCTTAATAATGCAATAAATGAAAAAAATATTGTTTTAAAAAGTGAAGGAAACCAATACTACTCTTACGTTTATTCTGCCGATGCCGCATCTGCTTTAATCTTTTTATTATTAAATGGCCAGAATGGAGAAGCATATAATGTCTCCGATAAAAATTCCAATATTACATTAAAGGATTTAGCTTCGTGCATAGCAAACTATTCAAATACAAAAGTTATTTTTGAATTACCTGAAGCTAACGAAAAAAGAGGGTATAGTAAATCTCAAAGAGCAATACTTAATCCTGAAAAAATTAATGCTTTAGGCTGGAATGCTCACTTTGATATAAAAAACGGAATTAAACGAACGATTGAATTATTAAAAGAAGTATTTTAATGATAATTCAAATCTAAAATTATTCCATGGTAAATAAATTTTTTCAGTTTGATTATAAAGTGGATTGAGCATTCGGGCATAAATAAATCCACCACCCAAATTGAAACTATCTGTTATAAAATAATTACTTTGTAAACCAAAGGCAAGAACTGCTTTATAATAATTCCATGTTCTTGTATGAAGGCTGCCGTTTTCTCCCGTTGAAACGTCATATATTGCTTCTTTGAAGAGAAAGTTATTATCAGGATTATATCTGTTTACATATAAAATTGTTTCGCCTTTTGGATAATATAATCTGAAGGCGAGATACTGGTCTTGGCCTCCATATCCTATGCCGGAACCAAGCCATTGTCCTTTATTTGTATAGCCTTGTTCAATTACACTATGAAAACCAAAATTATAAGGCCATTGCATCTGGAAATCTTGTGACATTTCTGTATTATTCCATTCAAAAATAAATTCTCCACGCATATTGTATTTTTGTGAAATTAACAGGTCTTTTTTTAAACCAAATGTGTATGTAAAGGTGTGCCAGTAGTGTGTAGCATATGAATCAAGAGAGTCTGTATGATTGATATGATCATCAATACCAAATTCAGAATAAACATCTACACCGCCTTTAGGAATTAACCAATCTAAAATAATTGATATTTTTTGATCTTCATCTTTATTACCATATGCGGCACCCTGTAAGCCATAGAATGGATTAAGGTATTTATATGATTCAGAATCATCCCATTTACTTAAACAAATCTTATTAATTCCTATCGATAATCCTGGAATAAAAGAAGGTGCATAAGATAATGTTAGACCTGTGATTTGATTATGATTGTTATCAGGATTATTATCAAAATAATCAGATTCAGATAAACGACCAAGCCAAATTCTTGTTTCAATTTCACCAATATTTACATTAAAATGAGGAATAATAATTGATGTCTTTCTAAGTCCAAAATCAAATTTTGGATAAGAAGCTGCATTGTTTGAATGTAAAAGAGGATTATTCCATGCCGGTCCAAGCCAGATAGTTTGAGTTCCAAAACCTAAGGTTAAAGTGTTCCAGGACCAGCGTAATTCAGAATCACCCCAATCATAATTCCAGAAAGATTCATCTCCAAAGCGTTGAGGGGCATCTGCACCAATATTATTTCCATATCCCCAAACATATGCAAATTTATTAGAATAATATGAACTATTATCTACAAGTTTAAACTCCTTATTCTCACTCCAACTCACCAACGGCTTGACCGTCAATTCAAAACCATAGCCCTCCAGGCGGGCACCAGCTGTGAGTGAAGTATTGTAGCCTCTGCCTTGCCACAAGGCTCCGTCGTTCTGGCCGTAAGGGGCTGCGGTGTTGTAGCTGTTGAACCATTCGGGGCCGAAAATCTTATATTTGAAACCTTGATATAAACCATTGGCAAACCAGTTTTGTGCGGGGGAGGTGGGTTCCCAGATTGATTTTGTGTTTCCAAGATTGTTACCGCTCCACACATGCTCTGTATCTTCCTGCAAAGTCCAGACACTATCGCTCAAAGTTCTGTAACCAAGAGTAGGGCGTTCCACGGCACCTGTGAGACTTAAAAAATCATAATATTCTTCTTCGGTAGATTTAAGAGCTTCCTGTGCAAAAAGTGGAAAAGAAATAAGTAAAAATGTAAAAAATATGTTTAATTTTTTCATATTATTAAAAAATATTATATCAAAAAAAAAAGAATAAGACTATAAAAAAAGAGGGATTATAAGACCCTTCGACAGGCTCAGGGACCGCTTGCATTCTTCAAGGTTCGAAATCCTTTCTTCGGCAACCGTGAATGTTTTGACACCAATGATAATAATTACTATAATAATTCATCAAATAAAAACAGAGGAAATTATGGCAGACGAAATTCAATATACAGACATAAACAAAAGCTTTGAGGCTGCGCTGGAACGTAGTAAAAAAATCGAAGAGGATCTTACAAAAAATCCGCAGAAATATAGAGTGCTTACCG
>ODAI013433997.1_pt1 | contig 17908 bp, 16 predicted proteins | sample 1539321 | NCBI WGS metagenome assembly ODAI01 (sample SAMN02144231, study PRJEB22623) | gut metagenome | biome: sheep rumen | host: Ovis aries | place: New Zealand | reverse complement strand
GCAGCTTTGTATTTGCTTTGGTTGGTGGTGGCGTCAATCCAATAGGTCTCCACGGTGTTGTAGAGGTTTTTCTGCTTGTCCTTCAGGTCGAGGAGGCTGTTCTCCCTCTGCAGTTTGGCCTTGTTGACGGCCGTCTTGGTCTGCCTGTTGTCGAGGATGGGGATGCTGAGCGTGGCGCCGACGGAGAAATCGAGGTTGGTCTTGAGCTGCCTGCCCCATCCTTTGTCGCTCATGGAGGTGGTGTTGGTGCCGAATCCTCCGCTGATGCCTACAGTTGGACTCTTGCCTGCCCTTGCGATATCGATGCTCACGTCGCTGCTCTCGATGGCGAGGAGAGCGTTTTTGATTTCAGGGCGGTGCTCGAGTGCCTGTGCGTAGACGGTGGTGAGTGCGGGTATCTGCTCCATGGCCTGTGCGTCGGTGAACTGCGGTATGGCGACGTCGAAGTCGGCTGCCTCGGTGAGCTCGAGTTGTTGCTTGAGTTGGAAGATGTAGTTTCTCACGTTGCTCTCGGCCGCCACGAGGTTGTACTCGTCCTGCGCGCGTTGGGCGGTGAGTTGTGCCAGGTCGGCCTTGCTCATCTTGCCTACCTCCACCATGGTCTTTCCCCTTTGCTCATTCACCTTGCTGGCCTCGAGGCTCTGCTTGCTCACGGCGATGGCCTCATTGCTGTAGAGGATTTGCACGTAGAGTTGCACGATGCGCTCTTCGATGGTGCGTGCGCTGACGGCCGAGTCGAGTTCGGCCTGCTGTGCGGTGAGCTCGTTGAGTTTAATGGTGTTGTGGGTGCGGTGTCCGTTCCACACGGTCCAGTTGGCGTTGATGCCATAGCTTCCGCTGTAGTAGACTTTGTCGATGCTCGACTGCACATATCCGTTGGCCACAGTGCTTTGTCCCGAGGCGATGAACGGTCTGTAGACGATGTTCTGGCTTGTCGACGCGTTGAGCGAGGGCAGCAGGTCTGCCTTGGCGTTTTCCACGTCTTCGAGTGCGGAGAGTTTTTGTATCTGGCTTTTCTTGAGCGTGATATTGTTTTGTGCGGCGTAGTCAATACACTCTTGCAGCGTCCATTTTTTCGCGGTTCCCTGTGCGGAAACGTGGAATGGTATTGCCATCAGTGCGATGCACATGAGAGTAATCATTTTTCTCATAAGTGTCAAAGTCTTCATCTTTGCAAAGATACTTCATTAGTTTTGAAAGTCAAAAACAAATAGAGGATTTGTACTTTTCCGTGGAAAAAATGGCTTCATCCGCCGACATTTAGTGCTGAGATCAACTGTCTGTCACAAAGTCGGCGGATGAGGTGGTGCTGTCGCTGTCACGGACACCTTCGTGCCGGCGCTGTTATTCTTCGCTGGTGAGTTGCTGAAGCCGTGCGATATACTTGCCCAGGATGTCGAATTCCAGGTTGACGGTGCTGCCGGGAGTGATGTGGCAGAAGTTGGTGTGCTCCATCGTATAGGGGATGATGGCCACTTGGAAGGAGCGCTCAGTGGGATTGCATACGGTGAGCGAGACTCCGTTGACGGTGACGCTGCCCTTGTCGACGGTGAAGTAGCCCCGGCGTGCCATGGCAGGGTCGTAGTCGTATTCGAAGGTGAAATAGGCGCTGCCGTCGGCATCGTCCTTGGCGGTGCAGCGTGCGGTGCAGTCAACGTGCCCCTGCACGATATGCCCGTCGAGCCTTCCGTTCATGAGCATGGAGCGCTCCACGTTGACGTGGTCGCCCACACGGAGGAGTCCGAGGTTGGAGCGCTCGAGCGTCTCTCTCATGGCTGTGACGGTATATTCTTCCCCTTCGATGCGCACCACAGTGAGGCACACGCCGTTGTGGCTGACGCTCTGGTCGATTTTCAACTGTTGGGTGAAAGAGCATGAAAGGGTGATGTCGATGTTGCCTCCGTCGCGCGTGATGCTTTTCACGGTGGCCATTTCTTCTATGATTCCAGAAAACATGCTTTCGGTTTTTGAGGGTTTCGGGGTCTGTTCCTAAATATGGGCAGTCGGGCATGTGCCGCCCGTAGCCTTGAAAAAAAAGAAAAAGGTCGTATCGGTGATGTGATGAAAACTCCGTTTTCATATGATTTGAGAACTTTCCGCCTTTGTAATCCACCGGCACGGATGCTGTCCTCACGGATGTGGCCCGCCATTGGCAAGATAAGTATTCTCGGTATTCGAAATAATTTGATGAGTATCCCGATCTAACCCGATACGACCATGTCTTTTGTTTCTGTCTGCAAAAATACGACATTCCCCTTAAACATCCAAAAAAAACGGACTGTTTCTCTGTTTTTTTTGATGTCGGGTGTTTTTGTGAATGTCAACGCCCCCTCGTGTCGGCTATCTTACCTCCTGCAAGATCTCGCCTAAAGTGGGGTGGATGTGGATGATGTGCCGCAACTGGCCGACGGTGGCCCCGCAGGCCATCAGGGCGGTGACCTCCTGCACCATGTCGGCGGCATGGTCGCCATAGATATGGCATCCGAGGATGCGCCCGTCGGCGCCCTCAAGGAGTTTGACGAGGCCGTCGGTCTCTCCCGTGGCCACGGCTTTTCCGTTGGCGCGGTAGTAGCCTTTACGGCACACATAGTCGGTGCCCTGCGCCTTGCAGTCGTCCTCGCTCATGCCCACGCAGGCCGCCTGCGGAGAGGTGAAGATGGCTGTCGGCACGAGACTGTATGGGGTGGGGCACTGCCGTTGCATGATGTGGTCCACCACATGCAGTCCCTGAGCGGTGGCGGCGTGTGCGAGCATCTGCCGGCCGTTGACGTCGCCGATGGCATATACGCCCTTGACGTTGGTCTCGAGGTGCTCGTCGGTGACGATGGCGCCTTTGGCTGTTTCGATGCCCGCCTTTTCGAGACAGAGTCCGTCGGTGCAGGGTGTCCGTCCGGTGGCCATGAGCACCTTGTCGGTCTCCACCTTCGCCGTCTTTCCCTTGCGCTCATACACCACTCCGTCGGGGGCGATTTCCTTCACCGCCGCCTGCATGATGAAGTCGACACCCCGCCGGGAGATGGTCTGGCGGAGGCGCTTGGCGATGTCGCTGTCGAGCATGGGCAGGCATTCCTTGAGATATTCCACCACGGTGACCTTGGTGCCCAGACTGCTGAAGATGGAGGCGAACTCCATGCCTATGACTCCCGCTCCTATGATGCACAGCTTTGGCGGGATGGCATCGGTGTCGAGGAGTTGATCGGAAGAGACCACGATACTGCTGTCGGCTCCGGGGATGGGCAGCATCTTTGCCTTTGAGCCTGTGGCGATGATGATGTGCTGTGCGGTGAGTGTCTGTCCGTCGACGGTCACGGTGTGTGCGTCGGTGAAGGCGGCGGTGCCTTTGAGGAGTGTGATGCCCGGGGCTTTCATGAGTGTCTCCACACCTTGGCGCAGCGTCTGCACCACCTGCCTTTTGCGCTCCATCATCGCGGGGAAGTCGATGGCGAAGGTGAGGTCGCTGATGCCGAAAGTGCCAGCTTTTCGCAGCATGTCCACGAGTTCGGCATGATGGCACAGCGTCTTGGTGGGGATGCATCCGCGGTTGAGGCAGGTGCCTCCCACTTCTCCGCGCTCGATGATGGTCACTGTCAGACCCTGGGCGGCGGCGTAGGCAGCGGCCCTGTAACCTCCAGGTCCGCTGCCGATGATGATAAGGTCTGAGGTCATAGTCCTTCGGCGTTTTTCAGTTGGCGGTAGGTGAGCACGGGCTGCCGAGCCGCGAGCACATCGTCGACACGTCCGATGGGTGTGGTGTGCGGCGCGCTCTTCACCGTCTCGGGGTCGGTCTTGGCCTCCTCAGCGATGTGCCGCATAACACTGATGAAGTCGTCGAGGGTGTCGATGCTCTCCGTCTCGGTGGGCTCTATCATGAGCGACTCATGGAAGAGCAGCGGGAAGTAGATGGTGGGAGCGTGGTAGCCGTAGTCGAGCAGCCGTTTGGCCACGTCCATAGTGGTCACTCCCGTCGACTTGTCTGCCAGTCCGTCGAAGACGAACTCGTGCTTGCAGAGCCGGTCGATGGGCAGGCGATAGACGTCTTTGAGCGACTCTTTGATGTAGTTGGCATTAAGGGTGGCCAGCGGTCCCACCATGCGGATGTGCTCTCTGCCGAGTGAGAGGATGTAGGTGAGCGCGCGCAGGATGACGGCGAAATTGCCGAGGAAGGCGCCCACGTGGATGCCCTCGCCGGTGCGCTCCATGTGGTAGGCCGTGCCGTCGAAGACGACTCTCGGCGTGGGCAGCAGGTGCTCGAGTCCTGCTCTCACGCCCACGGGTCCGCTGCCGGGGCCTCCGCCGCCGTGAGGCGTGGCGAAGGTCTTGTGCAGGTTGATGTGCATCACGTCGAACTCCATGTCTCCGGGGCGGCATGCGCCGAGCAGGGGATTGAGGTTGGCGCCGTCGTAGTACATGAGCGCGCCGCACTGGTGCACGAGTTGCGCTATCTCAGGAATGTCGCGCTCGAAGAGTCCGAGGGTGTTGGGGTTGGTCATCATCATGGCGGCCACGCTGTCATCGAGCAACCGCCGCAGGTCGTCGACATCGACACATCCGTCCTCACGGCTCTTCACCTCCACCACCTCAAGTCCGCAGACGGCGGCAGAGGCGGGGTTGGTGCCGTGGGCGGAGTCGGGCACGATGACCTTGGTACGTTTCGTGTCGCCCCGCTCCTCATGATAGGCTCTGATGATCATGAGTCCGGTGAGTTCGCCGTGAGCGCCGGCGAAGGGGTTGAGGGTGAACTCGCTGAGGCCTGCGATGGCGGCGAGCGCTTTCTGCAACCGGTAGTATGCCTCGAGGGCACCCTGGCAGGTGTCGTCGGGCTGCATGGGGTGCAGGTCGGCGAATCCTTTCATGGCAGCGGTCTCCTCGTCGATGGCGGGGTTGTATTTCATCGTGCAGCTGCCCAGGGGATAGAATCCGTTGTTCACCCCGAAGTTGTTGGCCGAGTGGTTGGTGTAGTGTCTCACCACGGTGGTCTCGTCGCATTCGGGCAACTGGGCGTCGGTTTGGCGCCTCATCTGTCCGGGCAGCGTGTGGGTGGCTATCTCGCTTGGCGGGAGTGAGTAGGCTCTGCGCCCTTGGCGTGAGCACTCGAAAATGAGTTTTCCGTAAAGTCGGTTGTTCATGGTTCTTGGGTGTTGGTGTGTGAAGCGAAATCGCCCGCCAAAGCGACGAGCCGGTCAATCTCTGCCTTAGTGCGTCTCTCGGTGACAGCCATCATAAGGGTGTGGGGACCTGTGCATACGCCTCCGAGGATGCCGTTGGCGGCGAGGTGACGCAGCAGCTGCCGGGCGTCGCCGTTGTAGTCGACACAGAACTCATGGAGGAACTCACCCTCATACGTCATCTTGAAACGGCCGGTGCGCATGAGGGCGTCGGCCAGATAGTGGGCACCGTCGCAGGATCGCTGTGCCACTTCTTTGACGCCTTCCTTGCCCATGACGGCACAGTAGACAGTGGCCCAGAGAGCCATGAGACTCTGGTTGGAGCAGATGTTGGAGGTGGCTTTCTGTCGCCTGATATGCTGCTCGCGAGCCTGGAGGGTAAGTGCGAAGACCCGCTGGCCGCGGTTGTCGCGTGTCATGCCCACGATGCGTCCCGGCATCTTGCGCATGAGTTTCTCTGTGCAGCACATATAGCCCACGTAAGGTCCGCCGTAGGACATGGGGATGCCGAGCGACTGGGCATCGCCGACGGCGATGTCGGCCCCCCATTCGGCGGGTGTGCGCAGCAGTGCCAGGTCGAGGGCATGGCAGTGCATGATGAACAGTGCCTTCTTCTGGTGGGCGGCCTCTGCCACGCCGTCGAGGTCTTCTATCTGTCCGTAGTAGTTGGGCTGCTGCATCACCACTCCTGCCACGCCGCCCTCGTCGAGCAACTGCCGCAGGTGGTTCTTGTCGGTGGTGCCGCCGGTGGCGGCGATGGTCTCTATGCGCACACCGTGGAACCGTGCGTAGGTGTCGACGACAGCGCGCACCTTGGGGTCGAGGGTGGCGGCCACGAGCACCTTGTCGGCTTTCTTGGCGCATGCCTTGGCCATGAGCACAGCCTCGGCGGTGGCGGTGGTGCCGTCGTACATCGAGGCATTGGCGACGTCCAGACCGGTGAGCTCTGCCATCATGCTCTGAAACTCGAAGATGTAGTGGAGCGTGCCCTGTGAGATCTCCGCCTGGTAGGGGGTATAGCTGGTGAGGAACTCAGAGCGCTGCACGATGGCGGGCACCACGGCGGGGGTGTAGTGGTCGTAGACGCCTGCGCCGGCAAAGACGGTGAGCGGCGTGTCGCTTGCGCTGAGCCGCTCGAAGGTCTGCCTGATCTCCTGCTCGCTCTGCGCGTGTGGCAGGTCGTAGTCGCCGCGGAACCTGACACTCTCGGGCACCTCGTCGTAGAGGTCGTCGAGGGTCTTGGCGCCCACTTTCCGCAGCATGGTGTCGATGTCCTGCTGAGTGTGGGGGAAATATTTGAACATGGTGTGCAGCGTTTTATTGTTTCGCGCAGAATGTGGCGTAGTCGTCGGCGTTGAGAAGCTCTGCCAGTTCGTCGGGGTCGCTCATCTCCACTTTGATAATCCAGTGGCCGAAGGCGTCGGCGTTGAGAAGCTCGGGACTGTCGGCGAGCTGGTCGTTCACCTCCACCACCGTGCCGCTGACGGGGGCGATGAGGTCGCTGGCGGCCTTGACGCTCTCCACGGCACCGAACTCTTCTCCGGCGGTGACTTCATCGTCCACCTCGGGCATGTCGACGAACACCACATTGCCGAGGGCCTCCTGTGCATAGTCGGTGATACCGATGTATCCGAAGTCGCCTTCCACTCTCACATATTCATGGGTCTCTGCGTAATAGAGCCCTTCAATCACTTTTGCCATAGTTTTTCATTGTTTTTATATTTGACGATAATTGATTACTTCTTGGATGTGCCTGACGGGCGTGTCAGCGGCTACGCCTTCTTGTAGTGCTTCTCGTAGAAACGTTTCTTCACCACATGTCCGGCGAACGTCTTCTTCCTGATCTGGATGGCGAGGGGGGTGCCCAAGGCGGCAACGGAGGTGTCGACGAGGGCCATGCACACACTCTGCCCGGTGGAGATAGACCTGTAGCCGGTGGTCACTTCGCCCACCTGCTGTCCGTCGTGGAGCACGGTATATCCGTGGCGCGGGATGGCTTTGTCGTCGAGCAGGATGCCCACGATGCGCCTGCTCACACCTTCGGTCTTCTGCCTGAGGAGGGCGTCGCGTCCGATAAACTCGGCCTTGTCTGTCTTCACGAACATGCCAAGTCCGGCCATGATGGGTGAGATGTCTGCCGACAGCTCGTCGCCATAGAGAGGCAGTCCAACCTCGAAGCGCAGGGTGTCTCTGCATCCCAGTCCGCAGGGTTTGCACTTGCCGCTCTCCATGAGCAGATCCCACATGTGGCGGATGCAGTAGGCTGAGGCATAGACCTCGAAGCCGTCCTCGCCGGTGTAGCCTGTGCGGCTGACGATGATGGTCTCGCTGCCAGTGTCGATGGTCTTAGAGGTATAGAAGAGCAGTTCGCTGCATCTGATGTCGAGGATTTGCTCCATCACGCTCTCAGACTCAGGCCCCTGTACGGCAATCTGCGCGTAGCGGTCGGAGCAGTGGTCGAAAAGGATGTCGTAGCCCTCGGCATGCTGCTGCATCCATGCCACGTCTTTGTCGATATTGGCGGCGTTGATGACGAGGAAGAAGTCGTTCTCGCCCATGCGGTAGACAAGCAGGTCGTCGACGGTGCCGCCGTCGTCGTAGCACATCATGCCATAGAGGATGCCACCGTCGGGCATGCCTTCGATGTTGTTGGGGAAGAGGTGGTTGACGTATCTTCCGGCATCGGGGCCCTGTATGCGTACTTCGCCCATGTGTGAGACGTCGAAGACGCCGCAGTGTTGCCTGACGGCATTGTGCTCGTCGATGATGGATGTGTAGTGGATGGGCATGTCGAAACCGCCGAAAGGCGAGATAAGCGCTCCAAGAGCCACATGCTTGTCATAAAGACAGGTTCTTTTGTTGTCCATAGTTATTTAAGTGTTGAGGATAAGTCTTATGAGGTCTTCTTTCCGCAGGTGGAGGATGATGTCGCCGAGAGGGTGGGGCAGGGCTTTGTCGAGGCTCTCCGGGTCGAGATGAGTGCCGCGGAGCCGTGTCTCTATCTCCTCAGGCTGACCTGGTGTGAGGAAGTCGCCTATGAGGCGGATGTCTCTGATGGTGTCGTTTCTCACCTCCATGTTCACCTCGAGGTCGCCCACGCCTTCTATGTGCGCTTTTCTGACGACGGTGTGCCGTGGGTTGTGCCCGCGGATAAAAGTGTCTGTCAGATACCCCTGCTCTATCTGCTCTATCCGCTCCACGGCTGCCGCGTCAAGGCAGAGACTGCCGTGGCAGAGCCGGTCGGTGAGGACGTGCATCACCTCGCTGATTGACAGCGTGGTGTGGTCTTTGAGGAGCGTGATGTGCTGCCTCACGCTGCTCACCCCCTTGCTGGTCAGTTTGGCGTCGCTCGGGGTGATGCTTGCGGTCATGTGCTCCATCTGTGTGTCGTAGAGCAGGGTGCCATGGACGATGCTGGCGCCAGGCAGATGATAGAACGCTGTGCCCGACACCTTGCGCCCGTCGATGAGAATGTCGTTGCGGCCGGTGGCCTTGGCTTCAATGCCCATATGGTGGAGTGCCCACAGCATCATGTTGATATAGCGGTTGTAGGTGCGGCCTACGTTCTCGTCGCGGCAGACGAAAGAGGACATGATGTTGCCCATGTCGGCATAGACACATCCCCCGCCGCTCTTCCTGCGGTAGGTCTGTATGCCGTGGGTGCGGCAGTAGTCTATGTCCACTTCGCTGTCGATGAGTTGGTTGCGCCCGAAAATGACGGTGGGTGGAACCTGCCAGACAAAGAAGCAATCGTCGAGTGTGGTCTCTCGGGCCAGGTATTCCTCCATGGCCAGATAGAACGTGAGGCGGCGCACTCTCTGCTCGGGCAGTGTGATGTTTGTCATAGTCAGACTGCAATGTTTTTGCAAAAATAGCAAATATTTATTTAACTGCCATCGCTTTGGGAAGGTTTTTTTCGGTTTTCCCCTTTTTTGTGTCTGTGGCAAAAAAAAGATGGTCATCGGCATAGGACTTGCAATATCCCATTTGCCAATGACCATTGAATATGAAAAGCTATGAATCTTAAATCCGGGTGTCAGCCTTATTGCTTGAGCAGGTAGGCTTTGAAATCATCGAATTGGCGGGTCATCTCCACGCTCTTTTTCTCACCTTTCATAAACTCGGCGAGGCGCTGTGGGATGTCGATGTCGATACCGAGGATTTCGTCTACTTTCTCCTTGAACTTGGCGGGGTGGGCTGTCTCGCAGAAGACGCCTGTCTCGCCCTCTTTGAGGAGGTCTTTGAGGGCCTGGTAGCCGCAGGCGCCGTGCGGGTCGAGGATGTACCGGGTGTCGGCGTAGCACTGGCGCATAGTCTGCCGTATCTGCTCGTCGGTGTAGGTGGCACCGCCGATGTAGGCCTTCACGCGCTCATGGTCACCCCCGTAGAGGTCGTAGACACGTGCGAAGTTGCTGGGGTCGCCCACGTCCATGGCATTGGCAAGTGTCTGCTTGCTGGGCTTAGGCTCATAGCGGGCGGTGAGCAGATATTGGTAGAAGATGTCGTTGGCATTGTTGGCGGCGATGAAGCGCTTGAAAGGCAGCCCCATCTCCACTCCGAAGAGTCCGGCGGTGATGTTGCCGAAATTGCCGCTGGGCACGCACATCACCAGTTCGTCGGCTTTGCCGAGGGCTTTCATGCGGGCGTAGGCATTGAAATAGTAGAATGCCTGTGGGAGGAAGCGCGCCACATTGATGGAGTTGGCGCTGGTGAGACGCATGTGGGCATTGAGGTCGGCATCGAGAAAGGCTTTCTTCACCAGTGCCTGGCAGTCGTCGAACACACCGTCGACCTCGATGGCAGTGATGTTCTGGCCAAGGGTGGTGAACTGGCATTCCTGGATGGGACTAACCTTTCCTTTGGGGTAGAGCACATAGACGTGGATGCCCTCTACGCCGAGAAATCCGTTGGCCACGGCAGAGCCAGTGTCGCCACTGGTGGCCACAAGCACATTGACTGTCTCGTCGCTCTCCTGACGGATGAAATACTGCAACAGACGCGCCATGAAGCGGGCGCCCACATCTTTGAAGGCCAAGGTGGGACCGTGGAAGAGTTCCAGTGCGTAGATGTTGTCGTCGACCTGTCTTACCGGACAGTCGAACGAGAGGGTGTCGCAGACGATTTGCCGCAAGGCCCCAGCTTCCACGTCTTCGCCGAAGAATGCGTCGGCCACGGTGCAGGCAATCTCCTGGAAAGAGAGACGGTCGATGTTCTCGAAAAAGGAGGTCGGCAATTGTTTGATTTGTTCGGGCATGTAGAGGCCGCGGTCGCCGGCCAGTCCTTTGACCACTGCCTCTCGCAGCGTGGCCATAGGCGCTTGCTTGTTGGTGCTGTAGTATTTCATTTCAAACGGGTAATTGTCACTGGGCTGCAAAGTTACGATTAAACTTCGAGCAGAGCAAATAAATCTTGATTTATTTCAACATTCCATTTTGCACAGATTCAAATTCTTGGAGTTTAGGAGTTTGGGAGATTAGGAGTTTAGACAATAGTACTCTTCCTCTCAAACTTCTATATTCCTTTAGAATGAAAAATGTAGCACATCTATACCAAGACACCTCATATTTTGATATGAGGTGCTGTTTATAGGATGTCTTCAACGGGTCATTGTGGCATTGCCTTGTCAGATGACGACGGCAGTGCCGCTTGTGGAAACCATCAGCATGGAATTGCCTTGACCGACGGTCTCGTAGTCGATGTCTATGCCGACGATGGCGTTGGCGCCTAATGCCTTGGCCCGTTCCATCATTTCTTGCATCGAAGTGTCTTTGGCTTCGCGAAGCACTTTTTCTTAGCTGGCGGAGCGTCCGCCTACGATATCGCGGATACCAGCAAAGAAATCTTTCACGAAGTTGGCTCCTATGATGGTTTCGCCAGTCACTACTCCGATGTATTCGCGGATGACGTGGCCTTCAATCTGAGGGGTGGTTGTCAGTATCATGTATTGGTAGGTATTAGTTGAATAATTGTTTCTAACAGCGAAAGAGATGACATCCTATTTACGAAACCGCTCCACACTCCGTGTGAGGGGTGGGAGCGGTTGTCGCTTTTCGGATTGAAGCCGTTGATTGTCCTGGTGATGGTATTCTCCAGACGACGGCGGAGCGGTTACTGCAGTTCTTTCATCTTCTCAGCGAAGAACAAGCGGCCCTGGATAAGGATGTCGAGGACGCGCTCCATGAAGTCCTCCAGGTCGGGGGTGTTGTCGATGAACATTTCGACCATGAGGAAGGTGTTCTTCTCGGTGACGAAAGCCTTCACCACCTTGCGCTGCATGCTCACCATGTTGCACGCCTTGAGGGCATTGAGGTACTCCTGCTCGCTCTCGATGGACCAGAAATTGGGCAGCATCACCTGCAAGAACTGAGTGTCTTTCTTCGGGTTGATGATGTACATGTTGCAAGTCTGATACTTGAAGTGGATATCACCATCACTGTCGATTTCATACTTGAGTCCGTTGTCGGACAACCACTGCTTGTAAATGTCTAAGGGATCAGCCATTGTTGTTTGGATTTTAAGTTAAAAAATAGTATTATCAATTCTCGTATTGTCATATTGTTTTCCTCGTTTCCCGGCCTTGTCAGGTCATCGGGTGGTGAGGTTGATTCCAGTCTCTATTGCAAAGATAGTAATTTTTTGCGTTTTCTATTTTTATAAAGCGATTTTTTTCTTATTTCTTGTAATGTTTTATGTTTTTCCCCCTAAAATTTGTGATTTTCAGACCCAGACATTGTAAATATCTATGGTCATCAGTCCTGGAATCATGTCACCCTGCACATTCTTGTCAACCGTTGCCAGCCAGAGATAGTGCCGGGGGATTTCTCCATATGACACATGTGCAGGACGGCTCTCGTTTTTCACTTTCAGCACAAGACGACCGTCAGAGTCGGCTGCCTTTTTCAGATCCTCAGGTTTTAGGTCTGTCACCTCGTCCATAGGTGTGGAAAGGAATTTGTCGATATCAATCCCGTCGGGCCTGCAGGCACCTGCATGCGCTGAAATTTGGAAAGAGATGTTTTCCCAAAAATCCCTTTGAAACACATCGTCATTGACAAAACTTAACATCTCGTCAGGGTCACTGAAAAGACGGTTGAGCATCTCAAAGGTGTCGGAATTGTCAAAATCTATGGCGTTTTGCTCTTTGAAAGCCTCAAGAGCAGGAAGGACGACAGCCCGCATTTGGTCGAGGTAGTCTTTTCTGGCTTCTTTGGGCACCGCTTGCAAATAAGTGCCCATCATCCTTAAAGGCTCCAAACTTTCCGGTCCCATGGTGTCTGGCCGGGTGTTGACCATCAGTCTTGCCAGGCGTTGGTGCTGCTTCAAACTCATTGTGACTCTATACTTCTCTGGAGGAGTCTCATAGAAGGCACGTGTTTGTGCGTTGAAGACTTCTAATTTTACTGCTTGCTCTTGTCCGTCGTTGATGTAAGCCAGCATCACCAATTCTGCCATGGTCCACCATGAGTCGAGATAGTCTTCCGTCTCATATACCCACAGTTCGTCCATGTCCCTCATTTTGTCGTCTAAAAGTCCCACCAACATCCATCTTCTCATGGGCGTGTGTGCCTCATACGGACCGCACATCGATCCCGGGGGCAGGTAAAAGACTTCCACATCATGTGTGTCGGCTATCTCTCTTGCGAAGTTCTCCATTTCATGAAAGTGGATACTCCGATAGCTGATCATCACCTTCCTTTTGTTCCTGGCCGGATGCTTATGGATGTCCATCGAAGCCTTTTGCATCATGGAAAGTTGCTTGTTGAAGTTGTCTATGTCTCCTTTCTTCAACCATTTTTCACACAAATCCAATGATAGCCTGGGATAAGTGTCCGTCATCTTGACTTCTTCTATGATTCCCGCAATCTGTTTGGCTATCTCCTCTTCCGACAATGTCTGTCCTGCCGCAGGGAAGATGCCTCTTACCGGATTGATGTTGAGCGGTAGCTGCGACTCGCTGATGACGATGATATGTCCCATGGCATTGATGTGGGCAGACAACAAAGGGTAGACAGACTCCGTCTGTGTCTGTCCATCCATGCTTTCTGGGATTGTGCAGTCGACGATGACAGCATCGTAGCATGAAACGGCAACGATGAATTGCTGAGGGGATGAGTCGCCCGAGAGGCACACATCCATACTCGTGCCGAGTGCTTTTTCCACAGCAGCCAGCAGGCTTTCTCCTTTTCCCGTTGAAGGTGCGAAGTAGGCTATATTCATGTCAAGAATGGTAAGGGTGACAGACTATCCGCACAAGACTTTTGTCTTTTGGCGGTATCCGCCATTGCGGGAGTTGGGGAAGAAGTATCCCAAAGAGGCCACTTTCGTAATTTTGGCCGATGGATCGACAGCCTCTCCAAGCATCTCTTCATCAAGCTGAGCGTCGAAAGTGCGTCCCTGTGGCATACGGACAGCATCGCAGAAAGTCTTGATGTCGCCCTCCTCCTCAGACAGCCACTCGTCTATCGCCTTGCGGTGGACGTTCATAAACCGCTCTATGTCAGAGATGATAACAGTCACCCTTTCTCTTTTGGGACCTTCGAGGCATGACAGTTCTTGCTGCATTTCGTCTCTCGTGACATCTTCTCCTGCGAGATACCGATAGACATTTTGAATCTTCCAGCGGTCTTTTCCCAGGTCGAACAAACGCTTGTTGAGTTCTATCCACTCGTCGACAGCAGCATTATAGGCGACTGCATCCCTTCCGCCTCGCAATCTCTTCTCTAAGTTTTGGATGCGTCTGAGGGCTTCGTCCAACTTCTTCTCCAAGTCATGAGGGTCGAGCCTGGTGCCTAATTCCGCTATCTGTTCGCCAAGGAGCCGTCCGTCATCTTTCTCCGTCAGTGAGGTCAGTCTTCGTTGGATGTCTTCCAACTGACTCTCCATCTGTTTCAGGTCGTCGTTGAGGGGTGGCCTGTAAAGGAAGATAATCGCTAAAGCAACCAACATGAAGCAGGCAAGCAGGGCCATTGCCAATACGTCTATCTTCTGTTCTATCACTCCGGCGGACGGTTGACTGGCAATGGCGACATAAGCCTGACTTATGGCGATGAATAAGAAAAACTTTCTTTTCATATTTTGTCGAATGATTTAGTTGAGCATTGAAGCGTTCTCGATGAATCCTTCCGAGACAACCTGTCCTGACTGCGCCTCGGACAACAGGTAGTGCAGGGCATTGCTGATTTGGGCCTCGTTGAAGTCGACTTCCAAGACGTATGTTGTGTCTTCCTGGCAGTCGATGTCAATTTTTCCTTCCGATTTCAGGTCGGGATTGTCCTCATTTGAGAAGATGACAATTTTACCGTCTGAAGAGAAGAAGTCTATGACCACATGCGTCTGGCCCTCGCTGGTGTAAAGCTCTTTTTTGTAGTTGGTCACCAACTGGCCTTTGATGCAGATGGGGTGTAAAATGACATCTCCTTCGGAAGAGGAGACTTGGTAACCAGCCTCATGTTCTTCGTTGAAAAGATTGTTGATTTCGCCGATTTTCATCTCTATTCCGAGGTTCTTGTATTGGCTCACCAGCGACTGCAAGGGAGATAACGACACTGCATCGTAGAAGTAAGTCAGGCGCGCCAGACGCTTGATGAAATTGCGATTGACGAGCATGTAGCAGGCACCGGTCATAATGCTGGCCCCCGCGAAGAGGGCAGCAGTCTCTCTGACACGATTCACTCCTTCTTCACCGAGCAGCTCTTTGATGGTTTGCTTGATGCGGTCTACCAATACGTGATTGAGGGACATGCCGCCGGCCAGAATGATATTGTCAAATTTTGTGTTCCCAGCCTCCTTGCTCTTATTAATGATTTCTCTCACCTTTTCGCAAATCTTGTCGAAGACAGGGTCGAGTATCTTGCTGCGGAATTCGTCGGAAGGAATTTCACAGCCGTCGATGAGCATGTCTCTGACAATGGCAGCCACCTCCTTATGGCCGTTTTCTTCGAGCCATTTGCGATAGGCTTTTGTCGGGGTGAACTCACACGTGGCTTCATATGCCAGGTTCCTTTTTGATTTGAGTCTCAGCCAACTGTCTTCAAATTCAATAAATTTTATTACATTTGACTGGAAACCAGTGAAGATTTCATCCATCAGTTCATCGTCGCTGAGTTCATCGTAAGCTACTCCCGCATCAGATTTCTTGCCCTTGGATATCATTCTCAAGAAATGGATATAAAACAGTTTGTCTACATCATTGCCGCCGGCAGCCTGGCCATCGGTATTGGCGAGCATTTCCATCTTGAAAGAGCCGTCGCTCTGTTGCACTTCCTGCATGAGGCAAATGTCTGTGGTGCCTCCACCAAGGTCGATGACCAGCGACACCCGGCCGTCTTGGAACTCCACTTTTCCAGTGCCGCTGCTCAGGAGCAAGTTGGCCACCAGCGGGCCTTCTGGCTCAGAGAGTACGCGTGCATTAGGTGAGAACACTTCATGTGATACATCCACCATGATACGTTTGTTGTCGTCAGTCCAGATGGAGGGGATGGTGACGCCCCATTCTATTTCTTCTGCGCTGACTGACCTGCCTTTCTCGCGCGACTCAAAGAAGAGGCATTCTATTTTGAGGACACGCATGAAGGTCTTGATGATGGTGATGAGCGGGAAGCTTAAAGAGGCGTCATCATAGCCGTCTCGGAGAAGCATTTTAAAGTTCTTGAAACTGTACCATCCTTCATTTGTGAGTTTGTCGGCATTTTCTTGGATGGACTTCCTGCCCCAGATGATGTTGGGGTTGGGGGTATGCATCATGGGTGACTCGATGCGGAAATCCTCATCTGAGAGAGAGTCGTAGGAGTCTCTGATACGTTCGTAGAAAGATGGCTCGATATACATCCATGTGTTGTCTTTGGCATAGCTGCCGTTACTGTGCATCAAGTGTGGGGTGTCGTACTTGAGATGACCTTCTTCATCGAATGCGCAAATTCTGGCACATCCAGAGTTGGTGGAACCGAAATCCACAGCAATTGCTGAAATGTAATTCATGATTATATTTTATTTGGTTTGTTTGATGTCATTAAAAAAGGCGATATGGGGCTACATGGCTTGAAAGCGTGTACTACCCCTCAAAGTATTTGTATTCAGTCTGCATGAGTTGCATGAGTTCGTCCACTTGCTGGAGCGTCGCATCAGAGACGCTGCCTGCCGTCGTGGCGAAATCGAAGTCGTATTGCCGGCCTCCGGCTGAAATGGTGATGTGGACAATGCCGTTGGCGTCGCGTTGAAAACTTAGATCAAGTGGTGAGCCTACTGTCAATTGCCGTTCGAAACTCAAGTTGGCCCTAAAGAACGAAGACTGGTTCCTGAAAGGGAATGCATCGCGCGTATCGGTGTTTTCGTAGATGGTCAGTCCCCACTGGTCGCTTGTGGCAGGCATGTATTTCCTGATAACCCGAGAAGCCATTTCCAACGGATCGTTGAGCCGGATGAAGTTCTCGATGACATACTGCCCGTCTGTCCTAATGGTCTTCAGTCCATACGCATGCCCGCGCTCAGCGACTCTCAGGTCGTATCTGTTGCCTTCCTGCACCAAGGAGAGTGCGTATCTTGCGGCACCGATGGCAATGGCATTGTCGGGATTGGTGAGTCTCACAGGAGTCTGAGGGAATGCCTGCATGAGTGCTTGCTCAATGGCTCTCATGCGACATGATCCTCCCGCCAGACATATCCTGTCGATATGGAGTGAGGAGTTGTTTCCCCGTGCCTTTCTCACGGCTTCCCTTGCCACGTTGACAGCTTTCTCCACGAGGTCTTCCGTGAATTGCTCGAATGTCTCCCGGTCGATGTCCACTTGATGCTGTATGCCGGTGTCGTCGACGAATGTGACGGTGATGTCGTCGCCAGAGCAGAGATTGATTTTGTGTTTCTCAAACTCTATGAGCCGCGGGTGTGAAGGTGTTTCCGAGGTGAATGGAATGCCTGCTGTCTGCCATGCTATCTGCACCAGTCTCTCATCCCACTGTTTGCCGCCGAGTTGCGGGTCGCCCTCGGATGCGAGCACCTGATAGTCGGTGTCCGACGTACGTTGTACGATGCTCACGTCGTGCGTGCCGCCACCGAGGTCGAAGACCATGACAGTCTCTCCGATGCCGGTATTGTAGCTGATGGCCGCTGCCGTAGGCTCGTTGATGACCTTGAGCACTTGCAGTCCTGCTTTTTCCGCAGCCAATTTTGTCTTTTCCCGTTGCAACTCACTGCAGGCGGCAGGGACGGTGATGACTGCCTGTCGTGATGTCTCATTGCCTTCATTTTTCTGCTGTGTGTTGGCATAGCCGTAGAGTTCCTTGTAGACGCAGGCGGCAAACTCGATAGGTGAGATGCGCCTCATCTGACCGGGAAGCACTTCATATTCCCGCAGACTCAAGTCGTGGTCCATCTCTGTCTTGAGAAAGGCGGCTACATTTCTCGAGAGAGGCGAGATGGCGTTTTTAGCCGTTGTACCCACTCGCGGCGTTCCGTTTTTCCTTAGCCTGAATTCCACCACAGAAGGCAGCGATCTGTTGTTTTGCCTTGTGGGAAGAATGTCGATATCGCCGTTTTCCTTCGCCAAGGCGATGCAGGAATAGCAGGTTCCAAAATCAATGCCGTATACAACCATATTCTAAAGGTATGTTCTATTAATTCTGTTTATTTATAAAGCCGTATTCGATAGATTCTATTTCGGTCGCTTTTTGTTTTTATTCGGCGCATAGCGTCAAGTCTCATCGGTCGTATAGCCCGCTATACTCCCTTTGCGACTTACACTCTGCTCT
>ODAI011272172.1_pt1 | contig 17910 bp, 15 predicted proteins | sample 1539321 | NCBI WGS metagenome assembly ODAI01 (sample SAMN02144231, study PRJEB22623) | gut metagenome | biome: sheep rumen | host: Ovis aries | place: New Zealand | reverse complement strand
GCGGATTTCGACCGTCTGCTCAGCGAAGCGCACGCGCGGAACCTCCGGATCGTCATGGATCTGGAGGTCAACCACACCAGCGACGAGCACGCCTGGTTCGTCGAAAGCCGGAAGGATACCGTAAACGCGAAGCGCGACTGGTATATCTGGCGCAACGGAAAGAACGGCGGCGCGCCGAACAACTGGCGCTCCTGCTTCAACGGCCCCGCGTGGGAAAAAGACCCGGCGACCGGCATGTACTACCTGCATCTCTTCTCCCCCAAGCAGCCGGACCTCAACTGGGAAAACCCCGAAGTGCGGGACGCCGTCTTCGACCTCATGGACTTCTGGTGCCAAAAAGGCATCGACGGCTTCCGCATGGACGTCATCTCCATGATCAGCAAGGTGCCCGGGCTGCCGGACGGCGAGACGCAGGCGGACGGCCTGGCGAATGCCGACCCCTTTGTGTGCAACGGCCCCAGGGTGCACGAGGATCTGCAGGAGATGAACCGCCGCGTGCTCTCACGCTACGACCTCATGACCGTGGGCGAGACCCCGGGCGTCACCGTGGAGGAAGCCGGCAAATACGCGCGGCTGGACGGGCGGGAGCTCAATATGGTCTTCCACTTCGAGCACGTCTCCTGTCTTCCCGGCCTCGTCGGCAAATGGACGGATCAGAAGCCGGCGCTTTCCGACTTCCGCCCGATTCTGAACAAGTGGCAGACCGCGCTGGAAGGCCGCGCCTGGAACAGCCTTTTCTGGGACAATCACGACCAGCCCCGCGCCGTCTCCCGCTTCGGCGACGACAGCCCTCGCTTCCGGGTGCTCTCCGCGAAGCTGCTGGCCGCCTGCCTTCATATGATGAAGGGCACGCCGTACATCTACCAGGGTGAAGAGCTGGGTATGACGAACATTCCCCTGTCCCGCATCGAGGATTACCGCGACGTCGAGACGCTGGGCGCCTGGCAGCGCTATGTCGTGGAGCGGCCGTTTCTCTCTCCGGAGAAGATGCTCGCCTGCCTGAACGCCATGAGCCGGGACAACGCCCGCACCCCCATGCAGTGGACGGCGGGGAAAAACGCGGGCTTCACCGAAGGCGAGCCCTGGATCGCTGTCAATCCCAACCACACGGAGATCAACGCGGAAGCCGCGCTGGCGGACGAGGACTCCGTGTTCTGGTTCTATCACAAGCTCATCGAACTGCGGCACAGCCTGCCCGTCGTCGTGCACGGTGTCTTCATCCCCCTGCTGGAAGACGACCCCTGTGTTTATGCGTATGAACGGCGGTACGAAGGCCGCGTGCTCACCTGCCTCTGCAATTTCAGCGGCGAGACCATCCCCTGCGCGCTCAGTGCCGAACGGACTGGAAAGGAGCTGCTTTCCAACTATCCGCAGCATCAGGAGGGCGCGCTGCAGCCCTGGGAAACGCGGATACTTCTCCGGTAAGTTCAAGAATCTGGCCAAAGCAAAGGCGCCGGTGCGTAAGCAGTGCACCAGCGCCTTTTGATTTCTGTCAGGGTCTATGCCAGAAGCTCATTGACATGGAAGGTATTGATCAGCAGCATCCACGCGAGACCGTAATAGGTGATGACCGCCACCAAATCGTTGATGGTCGTGATCAGCGGACCGGAAGCCACCGCGGGATCGACGCCGATCTTGTTGAAGAACGTGGGGATCAGCGTGCCGCCGATGCCCGAAAGGGTCATGGCGAAGGTCAGGGAGATGCCGATGCAGGAGGAGAGCAGGAAGGACAGCCCCCACGGCACCCCGCGTCCCAGGTGGATATACACGCCGCAGAAGAGCGTCGCCACCGTGCCCAGCACCAGCCCGTTGCACAGGCCGACGCGGCCTTCCTTGAAGATCAGTCCCAGCTTCTGCTTGCCCGTGAGGTTCTCGTCCGACAGCACGCGGATGGTCACCGCCAGCGCCTGCGTGCCGCAGTTGCCGGACATGTCCAGCACCAGCGACTGGAAGGCCACCATGATCGTCAGCATGCTCATGACAGGCTCAAACACGCCCACCACCGTGCTGACCACAAGCCCCAGCCCCAGGAGGATGATCAGCCACGGAAGCCGCTTGCGCATGCTCTTGTTCAAAGGCTCGTTCAGGTCTTCCTCCGCGGTCAGGCCTGCGAACTTCGCATAGTCCTCGCCGAGTTCGTCGTCCACGACCTCGACCAGGTCCTGAGAGGTGATGACGCCCAGCAGATAGCGGTCCGCATTCAGCACCGGGATGGAGTCCTCGCTGTAGTCCTTCAATTCTTCGATGCATTCGCTGACGCTTTCGTGGTCATATACAAACGGATAGGATTCCACCACCAGGGAATCCAGGTCGTCAAATTCACGCGCCCGGATCAGGTCCTGCAGCATGATCGCGCCGTGGAACGTCCCGTCCTTGTTCAGCACGTAGATGGTCTGCAGGTTGTCGTTCTCCGCCGCCTGGTCCACCAGCTGACGCATGGCCTGCTTCACCGAAACGCCCCGGGTGACGACGATGTAGTTCGTCGTCATCTTGCTGCCGATCTCGTCCTCGTCGTAGGACTGGATGAGGGCGATGTCCCTCCGGCTTTCGGCGTCCATGTGCGCCAGGATCGCGTCCTGCTGGGATTCCGGCAGGTCTTCCAGGAAGTCGACGGCGTCGTCGGCGTCCATGTTCTCGATGATATCGGCGGCCTTTTCGATATCCAGTTCCTTGATGAACTCCTCCGGGTCCTCCAGGTAGGCGAAGACCTCAGCGGTCATCTCCTCGCCCATGACGCGGTAGAGTCTCAGGCGCTCGTCCTTCGTCAGAAGGGGCAGCGTATCGGCGATGTCGTTTTCGTGGTAGCCCTGCAGCCGCTCGGTCTTCTCCTCCAGCGGCATGTCGCTGTGGAGAATATCGGCCAGATCCTGCGCATAATCCGGGTGCTCCGCCGGGTCCTCCGGGTCGGAGCGCTCGGTCTCTCCCGGCGGCGCTTCCTCTTCGGGCTGCGGATCAGCCTTGGCCGCTTCGTCCTCCAGCGTCGTTTCTTCCATCTCTTCTCCCGCAGGCATATCGTCCGCCCCGGTTTCGATGGACTCGTTCATTTTTTCATTCTCTTCCATGCGTTCCCGCTCCTTTCCCTCTATGGCATTTTCAGTCCCCTGATTGCCCTGGATTGGCAGCAAACAAACGCCGGTTTATGCTCAAAAAGTCACGCGCGGCTCAGCCGGGCAGCGCCGATGCATAAACCATGCGCCGTACTGTCACTCGCATCCACCCGGCTCACCTCCGCTTTCTTTCCCAAACTCGGACAGATTATTATAGCCCGAAACGCACATCCGGGGCAACCCCAAAAATGCATTTCGGGCGTTTGTCAGGCTTCATCCTTTTGTTCACGCGCACTGCGTTCCGCCGCGAAAAACGAGCGTATCGCCTCCGCCTGCGCAGGGCCGATGCCCTCCACCGCGCAGAGCTCTTCTTCTGACGCGTCCGCAATGGCGCGAATGGATTTGAAATAGGCCAGCAGCGCCCGCCGGCGTGTCGGGCCGATACCCGGAATATCCTCCAGCCTGGAATGCATGCCGGCCTTCTGGCGCAGACCGCGGTGGTGAGTGATGCAGAATCTGTGCGCTTCGTCCCGCACGCGCTGAATCAGATGCAGCGCGGGGGATTTCCGGTCCAGCAGGATGCTCTCCTCCTGCCCCGGCAGGAAAACCTCGTCCAGCCGCTTTGCCAGCCCGAAGATGGGGATGTCGTATCCCACGGAGAGCATAGCCTCCCGTGCAAACGCCAGCTGCTCCGGGCCGCCGTCGATCAGGATGACATCGGGGAGATCCGCAAAGCCCGTGAGTCCTTCCCCGTTTTCCGGCAGTTTTCCTTCCGAGGCAAGGGCCTCCCGCTCGTTCCTCGCCCTGGTCAGCCGGCGGGTCAGCACTTCGTTCATCGACGCGAAATCGTTGGCGCCCTCCACCGTCTTAATGCGGAAGCGCCGGTATTCCCTTGGTGCCTGCACGCCGTCGATCGCCACCACCATGCTGGCGACCGAGAGCACGCCCTGGGTATTGGAGATGTCATATCCTTCGATCCGCCGGGGAACGCGCGGCAGGCCGATGGCCTCCGCTAGCTCCCGGCATGCGCCCGTGGTGCGTTCGCGTTTGCGCTCCAGGCTTGCGTTGCGCTTGTCCAGCGCGTCCTTCGCGTTCTTAAACGCCATCTCAGTAAGCTTGTGCTTCGTCCCGCGCTGCGGTTCATGCAGCGTCAGCTTCGCGCCGCGCCTGTCCTCCAGGACAGCGGCGACATCCTCCGCCTGTTCCGGCAGCTCGCGGCAGAGGATCTCCGAAGGCGGCAGCCGCCCGTCGTCATAAAACTGAAGCAGGAACTGGCGCATCACCTGGGCCGGCGGCTGGTCGCCCGATCCCTCCAGCGCGTAGTTCTCCGCGCCGATCAGATGGCCGCCGCGCATGAACAGCACCTCCACCATGGTGTCGATGTCGTCTTGTGCGCAGGCGAGAATATCCTGATCTCCGCCGCGGACGTTGATCGCCTTCTGCCTTTCCAGCAGGGACTGCGCGCTTTTCAGGCGATCCCGGAGGATCGCCGCCTGCTCAAAGCGCATCGCGCGCGCCGCCTCCGTCATCTCCTCCTGCAGGCGATGCAGGACGGCGTCGCTGTGCCCTGCCAGGAAGTCGCACACCTCGCGTACCATTTTCCCGTATTCTTCCGGCGTCACGAGCCCTGCGCAGGGCGCCAGGCATTCGCCCACCTGATGATGCAGGCAGGGGCGTCGCGGCTTATCCGGCCGGATGGGCTGGCTGCAGGTGCGCAGCGGGAAGAGCTCCCGCAGCGCCGAAAGCACCATATGCACGCCTGTAGTGCCCATATACGGGCCGAAATACCGGGCGCCGTCTTTCTCCACGCGGCGGACGATTTCCACCCTCGGAAAGTCCTCGGCTGTATTGATCCGCAGATACGGGTAATGCTTGTCATCCTTGAGCAGGATGTTATACTGCGGCCGGTGAAGCTTGATCAGGTTGCATTCCAGGATCAGCGCTTCCAGGTTGGTGTCGCAGAGCACAATATCAAAGTCGTCGATGCGCGCCACCATCGCCCGCACCTTGACCGTATGATCCCTGGAATTCTGGAAATATTGGCTGACGCGGTTCTTGAGGTTCACCGCTTTCCCGACATAGATGATCTTCCCTTCGCTCTTCATCAGGTAGCATCCGGGACAGGTCGGCAGCTTTCCCAGCTTGACTTGCAGCGCTTCGTTCATCATTTCATTCTCAGCTCATTCTGGTAAGACAATCAGGGACTGCCCGAAGGCAGCCCCTTTTGTATCATTCTTCAGGCTCGGTAAAGCGCGTCCTGGCAATGCTTACGAGCACTTCCATCAGCGGCTCTTCCGGCAGGACAAACTCTTCCATTTCTTCTCCGTTTTCATCGGTGAAGCTATTCACTTTCATCACATAGAGCGGAGCGTCCTCACTCTGCTCCCCTTCCGCTTCGTGCAGGGCTGCGTACTCCTCCCCATTATAGAAGAAGTAATCCTTCACTTCCAGCAGAAGTGTATGGCCCTCGTCATCCGAAAACTCAATGATATCCCTTTGTTCCATTTCTTCCGGCGTCATAAGCGCACCTCCGTATGCGGTTTTCGCTTTCATTATATCCATGCGGCATATGGAAATCAAGCGCCCCGCAGTTCTTCCGTTTTGTCTCCTCCGCGTTCTGTCCGCCTGCGGCCCCTTGCTTTTGTTTTGCTCTTGCATCTCCCCCTGATTTGCTGTATGATATTTGGAGTGAAAATATTCGGAGTGGTGCTGTGTCTCTCCGTTTTCAGAAAGGAGCCGATCATGATGAAGCAGAAGCGCATCCTGATTGCGATGCTTGTATTAGTGCTGTTCCTGTCCTCCGTACCCGCTGCCCTCGCCGCGTCCGGCGCAGCCGCGAAAGTACCGACCCTCAAGTTTACGAACATGCCGCGCCGCGGCATCGAGAGCGGACATTCCAACGATATCGGCATCAATGCCTCCGTCCCCGGTTTTCTGCGCCTGTGGCTGGAAGACCAGGGCGGCTCCATTCTCCGTACCTACTGCGAGAATGCAGAAATTCACACCAAAATCAACTTTATGAACGTTTCTGCCCTCGATGACCAGGGCAACGCCATCCCGGAAGGCACATATGTATTGAAAGCCACCATGGTCAATCAGTTCGGCGTCGAATCTACAAAGCCCGCTACGTATAATCTCAAAGTCCGCGCTTCGGAAGACTTTGAAACCACTGCCAGCGGTCTGCTGACGGCAGAGCAGGCGAGCAGCCTCGGCTACACGCCCGGCGTCGCGGCTCCGCAAACAGCTGCTCCCGCGAGCCAAAGCGCCAGCACGGACGTTTCCGCCGGCTCGCAGGCGCAAGTTTCCACGCAGCCCGCACAGATCGGCGTCACCTCTGATCTCACCTACGGCGCCGGGAACAACATCATGATTGGCGTCGAAGGATTCCAGATCGGCATCGGCGTCAAGGACCGCGGGCAGAACGACGGATCCTACTGGTCCCTGACCTCCGATTCCACCGACGCGGAGATCTGGGCCGCCATCGTCCGCCCCATCACCTCCGTCAACATGGACGAAAAGGAATCGACCTACATCTACGATTCTCCCCATGAGGACCGCAAGCAGATCGGCACGGTGTCCGGCCTCACGCAGGGCCTCCACGTGCTGATGAACCGGACGGACGGCTGGTCCCTCGTGGAAGCTTACAGGAACGAAGACAGCGCTTTCGTGCGCGGCTACATCAAGACCAGCCGCCTTAAGACCGTGGAAGCGAACACAAATTACGGCATCATCATCGACAAAGCCACGCAGACCCTCTTCGTCTACAAGGACGGTCAGCGCATCGGTTCCTGCCTGCTGTGCAGCGGTCTCGCCACCTCCAAGTACCTCGCGCGCGAGACGCCCGCCGGCGAGTTCATCACCGCCACGCGGCGCGGCACGATCGAGTACTACAACACCGGCGAGTGGTGCAAATACGCCATCCGCATCAACGGCAATTACTCCCTCTGCGAGATTCCGACCACGCGCAAAGGCGGCAGCGATTATTCGCCCATGCTGGCGCTGCTGGGCATGAAATCCACCCGGGGCAACATCGTGGTCGCGCATGATCCTTCCGTGGATGGCGGCATCAACGCCGAGTGGATCTGGAACATGACGGACAAGAACAAGCGGGGGAAGGTCCTCATTCTGGACGACAAGGCTCGCTCCTCCGTTCCCGTCTCCCTCTGATCGCAAACCAACTATTTACGGCCTGCATGAACATCATGCAGGCCGCTTTTTTGTACCCTGAGCTGATATCATTCCGCCGTCCAGCAAAACGCCGGAGACGCTTCCGCCGCATCCTCCAGCACCCGCCGCAGTCTCGGCCAGTACGCTTCCATAGCCGGCGTCATAACCGACGGCAGGCGGAAGCACAGGCACGTGGGCTGTGCGATCTCCGTCAGCACATCGTACAGCGCGTCCAGGTTTTCCCCGTACCAGCCCGGCGCGCGCAGCAGATAGCCCAAGTAAACCTGCAGCGCTTCCGGCGTCCCGATGTTCCGCAAATCCGCCTCAATCCTGCGCATACTCATTCCCCTTTCACCTGCACGAAGCTCTTGTACTTGTCTCGGGTCAGATAGATCAATCCGTCATTCGACCAGATCAGCCGGTGCTTGCCCCGTTTCCCGTCCGCCTTCATGTCCACATCGCATTCGGTCCAGGATCTGCCCTGAGCCTGGGGGAGCAGCCCCTCCCGGTTGGCAAACGACCCGCCGCCTATGGCAAATTCCGGCGCCACCTCGCCCATATTGTCCTTCTTCGAGGAGAAGCCCAGCTCTTTCGCTTCTTCCATCGTGATGTAGTTGACCGGCAGCTCCCGATAGGCCAGCAGATAGGCCGCCACCTCCTGCCAGCCCGTGTAGCACTCGCCGTAGGTTACCTTCGCTTTGGCGATCAGCGGGCGCTTGCCGCCGGCAGTCTCCTGCTTTGGTTCCTTCGTCCCGGCTTCGGCGGCGGGGAAGACCACATTCACTTCGTCAAAGCTCTTATAGTGATTCCCAGTATAGTAAATCAGGCCGTCGCTGGAGAAGACGATGCGCTTTGGTCCGCGGTATCCGCCGTCATAATCAATGTCGCACTCTTTCCACGAGCGTCCCCTGGCATCCGGCACCCTGCCCTCGTAGTTGCCGTACCGGTCTCCCCCGATAGAGCACCCATACGCCACCTGCCAGAGGTTCCCACGGCTGTTGTCCCAGCCCAGTGCCTGCGCGTCCCGCTTGGTCAGATAGTTCCCGGGCAGACGCCCGTACTGCGCGAGGTAGACCGATACCTCTTCCATCGTCGAGTAATACCCGTTTTTCTCTACCGGCCACTTTGAAGCGTCCACCCGGATCGCCGCGAACGCACCGAACGCGATCGACAGCCCCAGAAGCAGCGCCGACAGCGCCGCACACACTTTGACTCTCATACGGTTAATCCTTTCTCTGCATGTTTTCTATATATCAGTATAACACGAACTGCGGCCGCCGGAAACCCGGAAGTTGCTGTATGCGTGCTTCTCCTTCATCCCTTTGTGTTGCTTCCCGCATGGTTTCGTGCTAAAATGCCCTCCGTACAAAGCGTTTGTCTGCTAAACGCATAAAAAGATATAAATGGAGGGGAACCGCATTGAATCGTTTTGATGAAACCTACTGCATAGAAAAGTTCAAAGAGCTGATCGCCATCGACAGCACCACCGGCCAGTTCCGCCAGGTACAGGACTGGACTGTTGAGGAGATCCGCCGCCTGGGATATGAGCCGCAGGTCACCCACAAAGGCGGCGTCATCGTCGATCTGGGCGGCGAAGGAAATCCGCTGGTGGTCACCGCTCACCTGGACGATATCGGCCTGATGGTCCGCCGCGTCAACGCGGACGGCACGCTGAACGTCTGCAGCGTCGGCGGATTATATCCTTTCTACTGCGTGACCGAAAACGTCCGCGTTTACACCGGTGACGGACGCATATACACCGGCACCGTCTGCCGCACGCCGAATTCCGTGCACGTCACCGAAGAGGAGCTGCGCGGCACCATGGCGGACTTCCGCAAGAACGTCTGCATCGTACTGGACATGCCGGTAAAATCCGCAGCCGACACCCGCGCGCTGGGCATCGAAACCGGAGACATGATCGCTCTGGAGCCCCGGTTCACCATGAGCGGCGGATACATCAAGAGCCGCTTTGTGGACGATAAGGCCTGCGTCGCAGTCCTTCTGAACGTCATGAAGACCCTGCGCGAAAGCGGCCAGGTGCCTTCAAGGAAAGTCTACGCATACTTCGCGTGCTACGAAGAGATCGGCCACGGCACGACCTATCTCCCCGCTGACACAAAGGACATTCTCTCCCTGGACATCGCGCCGACCGGACCGGACCAGAACTCCGAGGAGCATCTGGTCTCCATCTTCGCGAAAGACAGCCGCTTCCCCTATCATTATGAGATGACGGCTGAGCTTCGCGCCGCCGCGAAGAAAGCGGGCGTCGACTACGTCATGGACGTGTTTACGCCGCACTACGGCACAGACGGGGATGCCTCCGTCACCGCAGGCTACGATATCCGCCACGCGGCCATCGGCCCCGGCACCTCCAACAGCCACGGCTACGAGCGCACGCATATCGACGGGCTCCGCAATACCTATGCGCTCACGATGGCATACATGATGGGCTGACAAAACCGCAATCGCAGGACGTGAAAGCCGCGGATCTGTCAGGAAGTATGATTAATGTATGGGATGGCGTCAGCCTTTCGGGACTGCGCCATCCTTTTTAATTCTCACACCGTACCCTCATTCCCGCCTTTCTGCCTCCAGGGATGCTGCAGTTTTCGAGTTCTCATGCCATTCACATGGTTTTGTATTGCATTTTCGCGGCGGCACGCTTGCAAACAGTCCAAAATGAACGTTGACAAGCTTTTGAAGTTATGCTTTAATGATGCCATGCGTACAAACCGAGTTTATACGCGCCAGTCGATAAAGGAGGTACACTTATGAAGAAACTGTTTATTCTGGTTCTTGCTGCGGTCATGCTGCTGAGCTGCGCTCAGGCAGAAGACGCAAAGGTGCTGCACTTCGGTGAGATCAACCCGAAGGTCGGCTATGATCCCCAGACCAACACCAACTCCCGCGCCACCACCATTGAAGAGTGCGTCGTCGAGGGGCTCTATTACTGGAATGACCAGAACGTTGAGATTCCGGTCCTCGCCGAGGATTTCCCGGTCATCTCTGACGACGGTCTGACATACACCTTCACCCTCCGCAAGGGCGTGCACTTCAGCAACGGCACCGAGCTGACCACCAAGGATGTCAAGTACACCTTTGAGCGCATGTTCACGCCGTCCACCGGCGCGCTGAGCACCTATATGTACAACATGATCGCCGGCGCGAAAGAGATGCTGGCAGGCGAAGCCACGGAGCTCTCCGGCTTCAAGGCCATTGATGATTACACCTTCGAAATCACCCTGACCCAGCCCTTCTCCTGCTTCACGAAGAACCTCGGCATCGTCTACGCCTCCATCTTCCCGGCTGACGCCTGCGAAGCGGCCGGCGACGACTGGGGCATCGGCACCCTCATCGGCACCGGTCCCTATGTCCTGGGCGAGCACGACAACAGCTCCGTCACCCTGACGAAGAACGAGAACTACTGGGGCAGCGAGCCTCACTTCGATCAGATCGTCGTCACCCTGTTCGACGACGAGAACACCAAGCTGCTGGCCTTTGAAAACGGCGACCTCGACCTCTGCCAGGTCCCGACCGACCTCTATCTCCAGTATCAGGGCACGGAAACCGCTGAGAAGTTCCACAAGTACAATCCGCTGGGCACCGTGTTCCTCAGCATCAACCTCTCCGACGAGTACAACGGCGCGCCCAACCCGCTGAGCGATGTGCGTGTCCGCGAAGCTATCTCCATGGCCATCGACCGTGAGACCCTGGTGGAGTTCATCGACAACGGCCTCGGCACGGTAGCCACCGGCACGGTGAACCATCAGCAGCTGGGCTATGTCGCCCGCGAGCCGTACGCTTATGACCCCGAAGGCGCAAAGGCCCTGCTGGCGGAAGCCGGCTATCCGGACGGCGTGACCTTCACCGCCACCATCCGCTCCACCGATCAGCCCGACATGATTCAGGTGCAGAGCGACCTCGCGCAGGCCGGCATCACCATGAACCTGGAGCTCGTGGACGCCGCGACCTGGACCTCCCGCCGCAATGCCGGCAACGTGCAGTGCGAGTGGATGGGCTGGTTCCCGCTCTACGCGGACCCCGACAACAACATCTATTCCTACTTCCATTCCACCAACGCCCCCGGCAAGTCTGTGTTCTACAACAATCCGGAGTTTGACGCGCTGATGGACGCCGCCCGCATCTCCACAGACGACGCGGAGCGCGCAAAGCTCTACGAGCAGGCGGACGAGATCATGTCCCGTCAGGATTACGCCTGCATCCCGCTCTACTATCCGGTCTATGTCTTCGCCGCGCAGGATTACATCAAGGACTTCACCGTCGGCAACCTGATCTATCAGATCTGCTATGATGTCGACTTCGATATGGACCTCTACGCCGCCAAGAAGTAATCCCCGACAGTCATACAGCGGCTCCGGCTTTCAGACGAAGAGAGCCGGAGCCGCTTCCTTCCCCGGCGGTTTCGCTTTCCATTCTCCGCTATACTTCCATTTCAAAAGAGGGGGCGCCCCTATGACTCGATACCTGATCGGCCGCGTGCTCCAAGCCATCGGCGTCGTGCTGGCCATCTCGCTGATCACGTTCTTCATTCTCAACATCATCCCAGGCGATCCTGTGGAGCTCATGATGGGCGAATTCGCCACACCGGAGGCCATCGCGCAGGTTCGCACCCAGATGGGTCTGGACAAGCCCATCGCTGCCCAGTATTTCGGCTGGCTCGGCAACATGCTGCGGGGAGACTTCGGCGTCTCCTATTTTCAGCATAAGCCCGCGCTGGAAATGCTGCTCAATTCTTTCGGATACACAGCACGGCTGGCCCTTTTTGCTTATCTTCTGGCGATGGTGATCGGCCTCACCTTCGGCATTCTGGCAGCCGTGTTTCACAATAGATTTCTCGATCGTTTCCTGATGACGCTCTCTATTGCGGGCGTTTCCGCCCCTAACTTCTGGGTTGCCATCATCCTGCAGATATACTTCGGCCTCACGCTGAAATGGTTCCCCATCTCCGGCGCGCAGGACTGGAACTACTACGTCCTTCCCGCCGTCGCCCTGGGCACACGCTATGCCGCCTCCATCTCCCGCATCACCCGCACCAGCATGCTGGAGGTGACAAAGCAGGATTACATGCGCACCGCGAAGGCCAAGGGCATCCACGGCTGGAAGCTGATCATGAAGCACGCTTTCCGCAATGCGCTCATCCCCGTCGTCACCGTCGCGGGCACGGATCTCGGCAACATTCTGACCGGTTCCATGCTGATCGAGACGGTCTTCACCATCGACGGCATCGGCAAGCTCATGGTAGACGCCATCAACCAGCGCGACCTGCCCCTTGTGCAGGGCGGCGTCATGTACATCTCCGTCATCTGCGTGCTGATCTATCTCCTGGTGGACATCCTGTACGCCGTCATCGACCCGAGAATCCGCCTGGGAGGAGGGAACGAAGGATGAAACTCAAAAAAACCGCCGCGAACAAGAATCCGTACCGCTCCTACTACCAGGTCAGCTGGGACATTCTCCGGACCAACAGGGTCGCCATGTTCTGTCTCTTTGTCGTCGCATTGCTGACCTTCATCGCGATCTTCGCGCCGGTGCTCACCCCCTATGAGCCGAACGTCAACAAGGCCAGAGACCGTTTCCAGAGCCCCAATGCCGCGCATCCCTTCGGCACCGACCAGTACGGCCGCGACATCCTGACGCGCATCTTCTACGGCTGCCGGATCTCCCTCTCCGTCGGTATCATCTCCCAGCTGATCGCATCGCTGCTGGGGTATTTCGTCGGCGTCTGCGCGGGATACTTCGGCGGGAAGGTGGACAACGTGCTCTCCTTCATCATCCAGGTCTTCTCCTCCTTCCCCTTCCTGCTGTTCGCCATCGCGGTCATGTTCATCCTCGGTCCTGGGCTGGTGAACCTCTATATCGCCCTGGGCCTGCTGGGCTGGACATCCACCGCCCGTCTCATCCGCGGCGAGGTGCTGCGCATCAAGAACAGCGAATACATTCAGGCCTGCATCGTCGGCGGCGGCTCTTCCCTTCGGGTCATCATGAAGCATCTGCTGCCCAACTGCGTGCCGATTCTCATCATTACCATCACGCTGGGCATTCCCAACGCCATCCTTTCGGAAGCTTCCCTCAGTTATCTCGGTCTCGGCGTATCCCCGCCCACAGCTTCCTGGGGATCCATGATCTCCGAAGCTCAGCCCTATATCCGCGGGTATACCTATTACAGTCTGTTCCCCGGTCTCGCGATCATCCTGACCGTATTATCCTTCAACCTGCTGGGCGATGGCCTGCGGGATGCTTTGGATCCGAAGCTGCGGAGCTGAGAGGAGAACCACATGGCAGAGAACATCCTTGAGGTCCGGGACCTCAGTATGAGTTTTTTCAACAAGCACGGAGAGCTGCCCGCCGTCAATCACGTCACCTTCAACGTGGAGCGCGGAAAGACGCTGGGCATCGTCGGCGAATCCGGCTGCGGCAAGTCCATGACCAGCCTTTGCATCATGGGGCTCTTCCCGCAGCCGCCCGGAAAGATTGTCGGCGGCGAGATCATGTTCCAGGGCAGGGATCTCACCAAGCTGAACAAGCATGAACTGCACAAAATCCGCGGCAAGGGAATCGCCATGATCTTCCAGGAGCCCATGACGAGCCTGAATCCCGTTCTGACCATCGGCGACCAGATCATGGAGACCATTCTCCTGCACGAAAAGGTCAGCAAAGCGGAAGCGCGCAGACGCGCGATGGAGATGATCTCCCTCGTCGGCATCCCCATGCCCGAGAAGATCTTCGCCTCCTGCCCGCATCAGCTGTCCGGCGGCATGCGCCAGCGCGCCATGATCGCCATGGCGCTCAGCTGCAGCCCGGAGCTGCTCATCTGCGACGAACCCACCACGGCGCTGGACGTCACGGTGCAGAGCCAGATCCTGAGCCTGATCAACCGGCTGAAGGATCAGACGGGAACCTCCGTCATGCTGATCACGCACGACATGGGCGTCATCAACGAAATGGCCGACACGGTGATCGTCATGTATGCCGGGCAGATCGTGGAGCAGTCCGAAACGGCAGAGCTCTTCAGCCATCCGACCCATCCTTATACCATCGGGCTCATCGCGTCCATTCCTCCTCTGGACCGGGAGGTCGAGACTCTCAGCGTCATTCCGGGCTCCGTGCCCATGCTGTATGAGCTGCCGGAGGGCTGTCTGTTCGCGCCCCGCTGTCCATACGCCACAGAAAAATGCCGCTGCCGGCGGCCGGACATCACCACGGTTTCACCCGGCCATGACGTCCGCTGCTTCCGGTATATGCCGGATTGGGAGGGAGAATGACCATGCCGGAAACCTTACTGAAAGTCTCTCACCTCAAGAAATACTACACGCTGAAAGCCGGTCAGCTTTTCGGCAGCAAGAGCACCGTTAAGGCGGTGGACGACATCAGCTTCGAACTGCAGGCCGGCCAGACGCTGGGCATCGTCGGCGAATCCGGCTGCGGCAAATCCACCATGGGTAAGACCGTCATCCGCCTCATCGAGCCCACCTCCGGGCAAATCTTCCTGGACGGCGAGGACTTCACCGTCCTGAAAGGCGCCGACCTCAAGAAGGCGCGCCGGAAGATGAAGCTCATCTTCCAGGACCCGTTCGCCTCCCTGAACCCCCGAATGACGGTCAAGGAGATCATCGGGGAGAACATCGACATCGACCACACGTACGCCACCAAAGCCGAGCGGGATGACCGCATCCGCGAGGTCATGGAGCAGTCCGGCCTGAATCTCGATTACATGGACCGCTATCCCCACGAGTTTTCCGGCGGCCAGCGGCAGCGCATCGGCATCGCAAGAGCCATCGTCCTGCCGCCCAAGCTCGTCATCTGTGACGAACCCGTTTCCGCGCTGGACGTCTCCATCCAGGCCAAGATCATCAATCTGCTCAAAGAGCTTCAGCAGAAGATGGGGCTCAGCTACATCTTCATCTCCCACGATCTCTCCGTGGTGAAGCACATCTCCGACCGTGTTGGCGTCATGTATCTGGGGCACATGATGGAGATTGCGGACAAGGCTAGCCTGTACGCCAATCCCATGAACCCCTATACGCAGGCGCTGATCTCCGCCATCCCGAAGATGCCCGGCGAGACCTATCGGGAGAAGATCGAGCTGGCGGGCGACATTCCCTCCCCTGCCAATCCACCCACAGGCTGCTGCTTCCACACCCGCTGCCCGCACGCCATGCCCATCTGCTCGCAGGAGCGGCCTGAACTGAAGCAGGTTGGCCCCGACCACTACTGCGCATGCCATCTGTGCCGCAGCTGCGCGGAATCCGCGCACAAGAATCCTTAAACACAGAGTCCCGCGGTTCGTCCGCAGGACTCTCTTCTTATGTCAGTACACCTTCTGCACCGGTCCGGAGATGCCGTACATCCGGCAGAAATCCTCCAGGTCCGCTTCCTCCCGGATCAGCATCACCTCTTCGATCCGGCCGGTTTCTTTGTCCTGAAACCCCGCCACCTGCTCGCCTGTGCAGATACTGCAGCGGATCACAGGCGTTTTTCTCTCTGCGTCATAACTTTTGACGATTGGTTTCTTCCTGAAGAGCATGTTCTTCCCTCCCATTCTGCCGCGGCTGTCTGATCAGATCATTGTTCTCCCATTTTCTTTATGCTATAATCCTTCAAAACCAGAGAAAGGATGACAAATACGTATGTTCAGATCACTGCCTCCCCTTTTGCTGGCCGTCTTTTTCGTCCTCTTTGCTGCCTGCGGCGTATCTGCAGAAACATTTGACCTGCAGGAAGCGCTCCGGGAGCAGACCGTCCAGGCTTATCTTGCGATGCACGGCAGCCTCTCCACACAAACGACCGCGTCCTACACCCCGGAAGAGAGCCCCCAGGATGTGATACGCCTCACGCAGACCGTGCGCCTTTCCCGGGAAGGCGACCGCATCATCTATTATTCGGAAACGGAAAGCATGGGAAACCGGGATCGGGAATACTATGACGACGCGTCTGTGCAGCCCATTCTGTATATCTCCAGCCAGCGTGCCGGTCAGGCGGAAGAGTTCACCTTCGCCGGGGTTTCCCGCCAGAATGTCGAAGCCGTCTTTGCCAGGACGCTGAGCGGCCTTGATCCGGAGGCTTCTCTCGAAGACATCCGGAGCCGCTCGGAAGACGGGCTGCTCACCTTCGAATGCAGAAGCAGCGGCGCGGACTACGTTTTGGTCTTCGACGAGCAGACCGGCTGGCTGACGCGCATGACGGAAACAGGCGTATACGCCGAAAGCGGCGCACAGTATAAAACTGAAATCGTTTCCGTCTTCGCACCCGCAGAAGGGACGAACCCCGGCGAAGCGCTCAAGGCTTCCGTGGTCGCTGCCCAGCCCGCTTACGAGCCCCTGCGTTTTACCTCTGCGGATATACACGGAAACCCGGTGGACGAATCCGTCTTCCGCAGCGCAAAAGTGGTGCTGCTGAATTTCTGGGAGCCCTGGTGTCCCTGGTGCACCAAGGAGATGCCCGACCTGGAAGCGCTTTACAAGAAATACAGAGAGGACGGCCTGGTAATCCTCGGAATCTACGACCGCGCGCCTGCCGGAAGCTCACCGGATACCGCGCTGGAAATGGGGATCACCTATCCCCTCATTCGTGACAGCGAAGGATTCGCCCAGTTCAATGTGAACAACTGGCCCACCTCGTTCTTCCTCGACGGAGAGGGAAACATGCTCTCCCCGTTTCCGGTCAAAGGCTATCAATCCCTGGAGGACTGGGAGACGGTTATCTTGGGCTATCTGAACGCAGACTGAGCGCCCGCGCTCAGCGAAGCCCCGCCATGACCCACTCCCGGATGGCGTCCGTCACCTTGTGCAGATGATGGTCATAGCAATGCGTGTCCCCGGGGATGATCACGAGCTTTGCATGCGCATAGGCTTCGGCAGCTTCCACCGCATAGCGGACGGGCACCGTCTCGTCCTCGTCCCCATGGATGATCAGCACAGGCCCATGATACTTCCGGATCGCTTCCTCCACATGGATCGTCTGGGCCACCCGCGCATAGTTTCCGCCGAGGACCACACCGTCCACGCTGGTCATGACATCCGGGATATGCTCCGGATCGAAGCTCAGGCCCAACAGCTCTCCCTTCCGAGCCCCTTCCGGGATCATGCAGGCCGGTGACAGCGGTACCACTGCCCGGATGACATCGCGCTTCAGCGCAGCAGCCAGCATGACTGTGAGACCGCCCTGGGAGTGCCCGCAGAGGTATACGTCTGAAACAAAGACCAGGTTTCTGGCGTAATCGATCAGGGTCATCGCGTTGGTGAGCCATTTGTAAAGCGTATGGTCCTTGAACTGGCCATCGCTTTTGCCGTGGCCATACAGGTCCGCCCGGAGCGCCGCAAAGCCGAGCTCGTTAAACGTCCGGGCGACCGCCATGATGTGCGGTTCCTCCATGTTGCCCGTATAGCCGTGAAGAATGACCGCGATCGGGCACTTTTCGCCCATCTTTTCCGGCAAGTCCAGCTGCGCGTTCAGCCGGATGCCGTCGTCCTGAATGTACATCCGCTTCCCTCATTTCTTCTCTGTAACTCAGCGCGGGGACTTCCCGCTGCCCGCGTCCGCTTCCGGAAAAAGGCTCTGGCAGGCTGTACCGGATGATGCGGCGCCGTCCCCTTTTCAGAAACGCGATGGCTGTGCCGGTTACTGCCGACGCAGTTTTTTATGTTTTGGTCTCCTCCGCCAATATATCACAGAACAG
>ODAI010048018.1_pt1 | contig 17914 bp, 10 predicted proteins | sample 1539321 | NCBI WGS metagenome assembly ODAI01 (sample SAMN02144231, study PRJEB22623) | gut metagenome | biome: sheep rumen | host: Ovis aries | place: New Zealand | reverse complement strand
CTGTTGCTCGTGGTGATGATGGAAAAGATTCTGATATTGATATTTTAATCGTTTCTGATTATTGGGAGGAAATTGATTCAATTATTACTGATGTAGTTGGTGATATTGTTTTAGACCAACAGGAATTAATTTCTCCACATATTATGTCAGTAGAGAGATTTAACAACACAAAAGATTATTCATTTTTAACTAATGTGCTTGAGGATGGTGTTGTACTTGTCTGAAGTGGATGAATTTATTTCAAAAGCAAATGATAAGTTAATTTCAAGCAAAATCCTTTTTGACAATCAGCAGTATGCTACATCTGTTAGTGCAGCTTATTATTGCATGTTTTTAACTGCTAAAGCATTGTTAATTAAAAAAGAGTATTATCCTAAATCTCATGAAGGTTTAATCTCCTTATTTGGTCAAGTGTATGTAAATCAAGGTGATTTTGATAGAAATATAGCTAAATATCTTGCACGTGCCCAATCTTTACGTGAAGATGCTGATTATGATGCTGTTGATGGGATTACAGAAAGTATTGCAAACTTATGGATAAATAATGCCGAAGAATTTATGGAAGAGTCCAAACGTTTTTTATAAATAAGATCATGTTTTAATTTTTTCTTATATTTTAAAATAGACATTCTTGATTACCGTAAATATTTTAATGTAATGTTTGTAATAGTATAATGAGGAGCTAAAAGTACATTATATTTTGTATAGTATACGGGCAACAAGATTTTTAAATGATTTATACAATCTATTCAGTTTATATCATTTTAATATGTAATTTTTCTTATTTTAAATCATTGTGTATTATGGAATAGTTTATTATTTTATTGTTAATACGTCTTTTTAAAAAATAATCTTTTTTATTAATTATTTTTTTGATGTTATTTTTGGCCGTTTTTCAGTGAGTGCTTATATTTCATTGGATTTTATTTTTTGATTTTGCGTTGACAAATTTTCTTTACACTGTGTAATAAGTCTTTTTTTATGCATTGTGTTTGAAATCCATCTTATTTTCATGTTTGAAGTAATAGTTGTATGGGTTTGTAAAATTGTCTTCATTTATAAACAAAATTACTTAAATGTTGGGGTGTAATCTATTATTTAGTTATTAGTTTGTATGTTGTCGAGTGTATTCGACAATTACATTAATTTTAAATATATTGTCGATTGTACTCTACAATTGTATCAATATTATTATTTTTGTAGATTATAGTCGATAAAATTTATATATTTTAAAATACAAAATTCAATACATGGTATTGTGCGGTGAAAAAAAGATTAAACGGGAATTGTACTTAAACCAAATCAAAAGACTGATAGACAAGGAACCTATCAAAATCATAACAGGCGTTAGAAGAAGCGGCAAAACATATCTCCTAAAAAGCATCCATGATGAACTTGAAAATCGTGGAATAAAAAAAGAAAACATATTCTTGATTTCATTCGAATCCATGAAATACAACAAGATAGAAAACTTCAAACAGCTCGATGAATGCATAATAAACCTGACCAAAAACGCAAAAGGCAAAGTCTACCTATTATTTGATGAAATACAAAACGTGGAAAACTGGGAAAAAAGCATAAATGCATGCAGAGTTGACCTTGACTGCGACATATATATCACAGGATCCAACTCAGAACTTCTATCAGGCGAAATGGCAACACTAATATCAGGCAGATACTACCAAATAAATATCTACCCATTTTCATTTGCTGAATTCATACAATACAAAAAGGAAATTGAAAAAATAGACACAACTGATCTGGAGAAACTGTTCAAAGAGTATGTGGAATATGGGGGAATGCCTCCAATACAACAGGTTGCAGTTCAGGACAAATATTCCTATTTAGGTGATATCTACAATACAATACTTCTAAAAGACATAGTGACAAGACACAACATAAGAAACAGTGACATGCTAAATCGCATACTTGACTATGTGATAATGAACCTTGGAAAAAACTTCTCTGCCGGAAACATTGTAAAATACATGAAACATGAAAGAAGAAAAATATCAAAGGATACAATACTGGACTATCTTCTATACTCCAAAAACGCATGCTTCATACACAAGGTGCCAAGAGAAAACATTAAAGGAAAAAAAGTACTGCAACACAATGAAAAATACTTCCTAGTCGACCATGGATTCTACCAGGCAAAATATGGGGAAATAGAAAATATAGGCTCAATCCTTGAAAACATAGTCTATATAGAACTTCTCAGAAGAGGGTATGATGTAAAAATAGGAATGATAAACGAAAAGGAAATAGATTTCGTATGTACTCGGGACAAAGAAAAACTCTACATTCAGGTAACATATCAACTGGAAAACGATAACACAATAGAAAGGGAATTTTCAGGACTTGCAAAAATCAACGACAACTTCGACAAATACGTCTTGAGCATGGACAAAATAGACTTCTCAGGTAGCGGATTAAAACACAGAAACATCATAGACTTTCTAACATCAGACTACATATAATTGAGGTTTCTTTGAGGATACATTTTTCATGATTTTATTTGATAATTTAATTTTTATCGATGCATTTATCTATTTTTATGCTTTTTGGTTAATTGTAAGAATTCCTACAAAAATAGTTTACATATTTAATATTGTTATTAGAATTGCAGTTTCTTATATTTAGTAACTTTTTGTTATTATTTAAATGTTTATATTAAATTTACTAAAGGTTATTAAAAAATAATACTTTTAATCTTTAATTTTTCATTTAATTAATAAGTTATTTTGTAAAATTCTGAAATTATTTTCTTGATATTGATAATGGAGGTTATTTGATGGTTAAAATTAAATAAAATATTATTTTAATATCTATTGAAAATTCTTTTAATAGGATGGTAAGTATGTAATTTTTTCAGTTTCGAATATTTGGGCTGAAAACATTCAATCCATCAATTAAATGCTATGATTTTACTTTTTCAGTTAATTTATGTAATGTTGACATGATATACAATAGTAACATGCTAATAACTATTAATAAAACGGTAGTGACATAACTGGTGTGATTTAAAAGCAAATAGAACACAACGGTTAAAATGATTACTTCAATAATATGTAATTTCATTAAATTTACTCTTCGCCTCAAGAAACTACCAATGCTTATACAAATTATAGCAGCAATTCCTATGAGTACAATTGAATTAGGATGTAATTTTATAATTAAATATAAAATTAACAAGGTAGCAATAACTGACAATATTAAAGTAAATAAGAATAATTTTCTTTTTAAAACACTTCCATCATCTTCACCATCTAATTTAATTTCATCAATACTTTGATCTTCTTTTGTGAATGTTTTAACTGTGGATTTGCCATCATATTTTTTATCAAAATTCTTGAACAAATGTCTTAAGAATAAATAATATACAACCCCTATACCCACCTCCGTTATGACAATTGAAATCAAAACACTGCTTGCATTATTCAAAGTAACATGCAACACAATGATTAAACCCATTTCAAAGAAAATTTTAACCGCTGTAAAAAGCAGTGAATACATGCTCTTTCCAAAACCGTCCAACATTTTTGCAGAAATCATAGCAAATGGAACTGCAAGCATGCAAACTATCCCGAATAATGCTATCCAGTATATTTCAGTTTGCATTCCTGTAATGGAGAATAAATTAAATATATAATCTCTCATAAAGAAGAATAAAATCACTAATGCCAGTGAAGTAAAAACTGATAATTTAAGCACATATTTATACATGTCATTTAATTCGTTGAATTTACGTGCTCCAAACAAATGTCCGGTAACACTCATCAAGGCCCGGCCATAACCTCTAACAGGGACAATTAACAGATTTTTTAATTTATTCGATACAGAATATAGAATGGGGCCAATATTGTTCATAGATATTAGCAATGTAGCATTAACATATGAAGCTGAAAGAAGCCACAGAGCATTATCTAAAAAATTAGGAAGCGCTACCTTAAAGATTTCAATAATGATATATGAACGGAATTTGAAGTATTTGGGAGATAATGGAACTTTTGTCCTGCCTGAAAGATATAAATACAAAATTGGAATAAAAACAACAAAAGCTGAAAAAACAGTAGCATATGCCGCTCCTTTGATTCCCATATTCAAATTAAAAATAAAAATAGGGTCCAGAATCAGATTTAAAATATTAGATCCTATTATTAATGCAGTTGGAGTTCTTGAATTTCCTTCGGCCTGCAATGTTTCTGAAAACAGATTATTAAAAATAAAAAGGTATGCAAAAACTATAATCGGAACCAAATAGTCAAAAATCAAAATATATGAGTTTTCAGTATCCACATAAAACAAAACTCCATTTGCAAACAAAAAGAGTAATACAATAATAAACCATGCCAGATTACATGCCAATAATCCATGAATTAATGCATTGTATGAACTTTCATAATCTCCCGCCCCGATAAAACGGGACATGATTGAATTAGTTCCCTGACCTATTGAATCGCCCACTGAAAAAACAAATGTAACAAATGGAATTGATATTCCCATTGCATAAAATGCTTCCATACTTATTTTAGACACCCACAACATGTCCACTATTCCATAGATGGCATCAAAAATGCAAAATGCAATTATGGGCAAACTTAATGTCCAGAAAGATTTCTTAGGTAGGGTTACCAAATCAATTTTTTCTTTCATATATCCAATATATTTTTTTTAATAATTAATAAATTTTAACTTTGATTATATGTTTTATGAAGTCAAATAAGTTTCATTAAATTTTGATTTTGAGAGAGTGGTAAGTATACAATTATTCCTGTGATTAGCATTTGTAAATAAAATTTTAAAAATATACTAAACTCGAAAGTGAAATTTTTGATTGCATAAATCCTGAAAATGAGGAAGTATATGATTTTAATTTTCACTATTTTTATTCTAATTTTTCTTTATTTTTAATTTAAAGCAGTAAATTAATATATGATGTGGAAATTAATATAATGGATTTAATCAAATTCAATAAAAATATGATTTCTACAAATCTTTAAAAAATTTAAATAATATCAATTGGTATAAATATACAACATGAGCAAAGACCGAGAAAGCATGAAGGGAACATACTTCATCTCTTCAATTTCAACAACTTCATACCTAGTGGAATATGGGGTTTTATCAATTTTTACTTTATTTCTACTTTATGTTTTGGATTTCTCAATTCCATTGACATCACGGGTTTATGGATATTATTACGGCTTTGCATATCTGATTCCAATACTAATCGGATACATTTCTGACAAATACCTGAATAAATCCACTTCACTGACCATTGGCTTTGTTTCAATGATAATAAGCCAAGTGATTCTATGGTTTTCAGCCTCATTATATGACCCCAACAATCCTGTTCGAGATACAATAGTCCTTAATTTGCAAAACATTGCGTACTTTATAGGATTGTTGTTCCTCGCATTGGGAATGAGTTTTTCATCCCTTTCAATTACACATATGATTAATTCTATCAATAACGAATCATCAAGACTTAAAGGATTCTCCATTTATTATCCCATTTTGAATTTTGGAATATTGGTAGGAGTAATCATAACAAGTGTGGTGGTGGGAAATGAAAATTATGAATTATATGAATGGATTTTCTTCATATTCACAATTATTCTAATTATCGGACTAATCATCTTTAGATTAGGCAAAGATAAGTATCTGGTTGACAATGACGGAAACCCTATGAATGATGACCGCCCTAAGGAGTCCATAATTGAGGAGTCAAATAAACTTCTCAGGAACATATCACATGAAAGCATATTCAAAATCAAAAATCTAAACTTTAATCAAAGAATAAGGCTTTTTCGTGATTCACTGACACTCAAGGAAAAGGATAGGATAACGGTCTTTTTCATATTTTTAATGATAATAATCTTTTATAGAATTGCATTTTCTCAATCCAGCATATCCCTTGTCTTTTTTATAAATACTTATGTCCAAAGGGATTTGAGCTTTTTTACAATACCTGTACAAATGTTTTCCCTGCTTAATCCTCTATTCATTTTAATTTTAGGCCCTATTTTTATTAAAGTCACTGATAAGCTGGAGAAAAAGAAAATCAAACTGGGATTCATAAAAAGAACCATATTGGCCCTGTTGGTCATGGTGCTCTGCTTTACGCTGCTAACCGTAATTGGCTATTATATAGATATTGATTCTGTGGATAAAATCAGCTTGATTTGGATTGTTGTTTTTGAATTTTTTATAGCAGTATCTGAACTTCTTTTCTCGATAGCGGGTTATGCTATGGTTGGTGATTTGGCCTCTGAAAAATATTATTCCTTGTTTTTCGGATTTTTCCTGGCTACAAAGTCTGTTGCAATGTTCTTGTCCGGATTTATATCCTCACGTTTCCCACCGGAAGGAACTGAGTCTTTTATTTTTCACATGCCGGTTCATGGACTGATGGACTTTTTCATGATATTTGTAATTATGAATCTATTTACTGCATTAGTTCTAATCATTTATAGAAAAAAATTGATTGAAAAAATGCATCTTGAAGATTCGAATTCTGCATAGTTCCACATTATTAAATACAAATAATTTGTGATATCATTGATTTAATTAACAATAATCCTTGAAAAAATAGTTCATTACGAGAAATAATCTAGGTGATATCTTCCAAATTCTCCTTATCCAGCATTTGTGTTAAAATTCGAGCATACATCCTGACAAAACTGGCGGCAGTATCGCTTGAAAACATGTCTGCATGGTTTATGTGAATGACATATCCGTCATCCAAATCATTGATTACGCAGAAGAATTCGGAAAATGAATCCTTAAATGCATCCCTTATGATTATGTCGTTTCCAACATCGGATACATCATTCAAATCAAAATTATACTCAAACAGTACAGTATTATTCAAGTCGAATTCCTTTTCAAGCAATCTGAATGGATAGACATTGCTAAGCATTGATTTTAAGACCAAATCGGAAAAGTAATCCAGGTATGTTTTAATGTCATCGTTTTTGCAGTCTACAAGAATTGGGGTTGTTCGGGCAAACATTCCCAGAGAATCCTGAATATAATTTTCATGACGACCATGCTCCACAAAGTTATAGTAGACCTTAGGGCTTCCTATAAATCGGGAGTAAGTATATGCAAATACTGCATTTAGGAAAGTACCAATGGTGATGTTATTGTTTCTAGTGAACTCTTCAACATCACTTCGAATTCTGCGAATTGGGAGAGAAACTATTCCTTGAGAACCGTTTGAATCTTTTTGTATTGAATTGACTTCGCCAATGCCTGCCAGTTGTTTGGCATAAAACTCATGTGAAGAATCATAAGTCTCTTCGAATTTGGATTCAAAAGAATCACGGCTGGCATAAAGGAAGCCCAAATCAACATCTTTGTTCAAATTACCTTCAAAAGCATCAGTGAAATTATTGCCAATTATAGTGTATCCTATAGCGTCATTAATCACATGATGGATATCATAGACAATTCGATTGGATTTCTCATTGCCGATAATGAAGAAACGGGCCAAATACCTTTCCAAATCAAAAGGCTTTATAAGGTCAGTGAAATCATCGGTATTGCAAACCTCAACTAAAGGATAGCTATCACAGATTAAAAGGGGCATGTCCATGTCATCCAAAATACGTCCTTTTAAGATAGGATGCTTTTCAATCAAGGAATGAATTGAATCCTTAATGTCATCAACGGATTTATCCAAAGGACATTTAACAAGATTACATGTAGAATATGCGTTGCCCATATCATAGTCTTTTTCATTGAAATAAATTTCAAGCTGGGATTCAGAAAGGGCACAGACAACATTGTTATCATTAAAATTGAAATTTCCAATGAATTCTAATTCGGATTTGATGTTTTCAATGAATTCCGTGAGATTATCTGCTATATATGTGTCTTTTGGATACGTGCCACTAATGTAATAGGAATCATCAGCACGATTGATGTTGAAAACAATACCATATGTGTCCACATCTTTCAAATCATCTTGAACCAGATTATGATTGGCCGATTTGAATAGCTCATTTTCAAAAGCAAATTCTGTGCTTAGGAAATTGAATGTAACTGGACAGTGCCTATACTCCAATTCATTGGTGATGTAGATTAATGATCCATAATTCAAACCCAAATTCCGTATATCTCCAAATGCGGTTTTAATTTTATAAACATCTCTTACAATGGAAACATCATCATAATCATTGCCGATATCGACATGTACTGGATACTGGCTGGTAAACCACCCTACGGTTCTGAAAAGATTTGCAAGATTATCATCACGCCCATAAGATTCCCGATTAAATATGATATCTTTCCCGTAAGTCTTTTTATATGCACGTGCAATAGCTAATGCCCAATATTCCTCCTCTGAAAGCATCAATAGGTTATCGACATCATATCCTACATCAACATTGAAATTAAATCCCTTGGCATTTCCTCTAATCTGTGAATCGTCCAATAGTCCATTAACTTCAATCCAATGCAATTTCTCTTCTTCAGAAATGTTATCAACCAATCCTTTTACATCTTCAATCCAATCCTTATATGAATATGGTCTTGTGAGTTCAATATTCCCATCATTCGGGTCATGATAAGCTTCTTTTATTGATAATCCATTACCTTCGATAATCTCTGATGAAATTTCTTGAGTATTTTCAATATTCTGAGCAATCCTATAAGGTGTTCTATAATTCAATATGTCTCTTGCAGGATATGTTATGCCGTTTTTGTTGAGCAATGAGATTACACGTATCGCCGTGATGGAATCTCCACCGAGATTAATGAAGTCATCATTTAATCCAACGAACTCCTGATTAAACACAGCCTTGAATGCATCAGCCACCATCTTTTCCACGGCATTTGTTGGAGCAACATAATCAACAAAACTATCAACTTGATATTCATTGCCATAAACGTCTAGGGAATTCTCACTTTGACTTGGGGTAGAGAATATTTTCAAATCTTCACTGATGCAATAGTCAATATCAGAGAGCATCTCCTTTTCCAACATTTGGGTTAAAATTTTGGCATACGCTTTAGCAAAACTGATTATGGTTTTTCTAGAAAACTTATCGGAATGCTGAATCCCTACAACATAGCCATCATCCAAATCATTAACGACACATAGCAAATCGGAAATTGAATCTATGATGTTTTCGCTTGCAATAATGTCCTCATTTAAACTGAAAACATCAATGAGATTCAAGTTATACTCAAACATCACATCATTATTCAGATTGAATTCGGAAGCAAGCATTCTGAATGGATAAACATCATTTAACATGGAAGATAATGCCAAATCTGAAAAATAGCTTAAATATTCTTTGATGAAATCATTTTTGCAATCAACCAGAATTGGAACAGTTCGAGTGAACATCCCTACTGCATTTCGAGCATAATCCTCATGTCGCCCATGCTCAGTGAAATTAAAGTAAACTTTGTCACTGCATAAAAAACGAGAATAAGTATAAGCAAAAGCGGCATTTAAGAAAATTCCTGCAGTTATCCCATTAGCACTAGCGAACTCTTCAACACTGTTCTTAATGCCTAGAATAGGAATGGAAACAATGCCCTCACAACCCTCAGATTCATTCGGCAATTGCTTTACTTCATCGATATCTGCCAAGTGTCTGGCATAGAATTCATGGGCTCGCTCATAGCCGGATTCAGATTTGGATTTGAAAGAATCATAACTTGCATGAACAAAACCTAAATCAATACTTTCATCCAGATTATCTTCTAAAGCATTAATCAAATCATTTTCAACAAATGTGCATCCTACAGCGTCATTTATGATATGATGTGCCTCAAAGAATACCTTTTTTTCTTCATTTTTATCAATAATATAAAAACGTGAGAGGGATTTTTCCAAATTAAATGCCTTTAAAAGATTAGAAATGTCATCATCAGAAGTTATATTAATATCAGGATTGCTGTCGCAAATTAAAAATGGAGTAGTGTCATTATCTAAAAGTCTTGACTTTAAAATAGGGTGTTTATCAATTATTGATAAGATTGCCTCTTCAATTTCTTCAATCGAACTATCCGAACCGCAATCAATAGAGGCAAATGTGGAATATGCAGTATTCTTATTGTTGACTTTCTCATCCAAATAAATTCCCAATTGAACTTCAGATAATGGACAGATTATTGTGGAATCATCAAATGAAGCATTTTTCTCCTTGAAAATATTTTTTGCTGAATTTCTAACATCTTCAAGCCATGATTCATATGAGCTAGGTTTATCAAGTTTCATTTTTGCATCTAAAGCCAAATGAGTGTAGATATATGTCAAATCATCCAATAAAATACTCCAGCTTACCCCATCCACAATCAGATGATGAATGACAAAAACAAGATAACATTTATCTTCGCAGCGAGCCAAACTGACATCCATCAGATTATTGAAAACATCAAGTGAATCTTTAGCTTTCTGGATGATTTCTGCAATGCCTTCATCAATATTGCCAGTTATCTCATATTCATTGATTTCACAGATTCGAGTATTCAACGGTAATATTTCCTGCACATACCAATCATCTTTAACTTTGAATCTCGCCCTCAGCATGTCGTGCAGTTTTGTTAATTCATCCAAAGCAGCCTGCAGTATAGCGATATCCAAATCAACTGCAGATTCCAAAACAAATTCCTGTGTGAAATTATTCCTGTTTATTTGATCAAAGAAATAATCCTGAATTGGAAGCAAATCAAAAATGCCTTCGACATATTCATGGGATTCTTCAAATTTATCTCTCGCATTCTGAGCAATGAGATAGGGGGTCTTATACTTTAAAATATCACTTGGATTACAAATGATTCCTTCATTTTGAAGCAGGGAGACTGTGCGTATGGCCTTAATTGAATCTCCACCCAAACGATAGAAGTTATCATTGATTCCGACCTTCTTTACATCCAGAACATTTTCCCATACTTTAACAACTGCATCTTCAACCGCATTTGTCGGTGAATCATATTTGTATTTTGCTGCTTTAGGTTGAGGCAATCTTTTAATATCTATCTTTCCGTTGTTGTTTAGAGGTATGGAATCAATCTGCATTATTGAAGTGGGAACCATAAACGGAAGTAGCACATTTCCCAAATCATTCAATAGTTTATCCGTATCAATGACATCATCACTAACGATGTATGAATACAATTGAGTATTTCTGGAATCCGCTACTGTGACGGCCCGGTTTATATTCTCATTTCTCTCAATTTGCCTGTTGATTTCATCCACTTCAATTCTTTGACCATTGATTTTGATTTGCGTATCCATCCTTCCGATGAAATTTATTTCGCCATTACTATCAAGATATGCTAAATCTCCAGTGCAGTACAATGTGCCTTCATCAAATGGATTTGCGATGAAATGTCTGTTTGTTTCATTCTCATTGTTTAAATAACCATCAGCCACCTGTTTTCCACCAATGCACAATTCTCCAGGAATGCCTATTGGGCATAATTGTCTTTTATCATTTAAAATATAAATTTGAGTATTTATATTGGCTTTTCCAATGGTGATTTTATCATATAGGACTCTTTTAATGCTTGCGAATATTGTTGCTTCGCAAGGTCCATATGCATTGTAGATAATCGGATTGTAATTTTTCCGAATTTCGGCTACCAGACCTTCATTTAGGACTTCTCCTGCAAGTATCAGCTGTCCCACATTTTCCATAATCCTTTCAAAATTTGGAAGCTTTAAAAACATTTTCAATTTGGCCGGAACCGTATTGACAATTGATTTTTGATTCAATACGTCTCTAGGAATTCCTGAAAAATCATAATTCTCATTGATTACATGCAGCTGAATGCCATTCAACATTGAAAAGATAATCTCAAAAAGCGATGTGTCAAATCCTATATTTGTCGTGTGGTAAAAAATCCTGCTGTCTTTATCATAAAATTGCTTTTTAGCACTTATCAGGAAGTTTTCAACATTTTCATGAGTGATTTGCACACCTTTTGGGACCCCTGTAGTTCCTGAAGTATGAAGTATGCACAGCTTGCCTTGAGAGGACAATTCGAATTCGCCATAATCATAATCATATAATGACTTTTGGTTCAAATCAACAATGTCGACATCATCCATGTCCAAATCCAGATTCGTCAATACAACTTTTGCGTCAACCTCATCAATGATGCGCCTTATCATTCCCTCTGGAGCTGATGGGTTGATTGGGACATAAACCGCATTCAGTTTCAAAATGCTATAGAAGCCCAAAACAGATTCTATACTACGGTTAGCTATCAATACGATATTATCTTGCTTTTTAACACTGAATTTGTCCTTCAGATAATTTGACAAGCTGTTGGTTTTCAAATCAAAATCATTATAGCTTAAAGAAGATTCATGATTGGACAAAATTTTCATTGTAGGGTTTTTAGCAATTTGCTCTTTTAATGCTATCAGGATTGGGTCATATTTCACGTCCTCCTTAACGCCAGTCATTTCGATTATCCTTTCCCGCTCGCCAGATGATAGAATGTCAATGTCATCAATTTTCATACCCATATTTTTGCCGATGTTGTCAATCAAATTAATATAATGGCCCAGTAGTCCTTTAATCTTATCAAAGGAATACAAATCCGTATTATAATCGAATTCAACAGTCAAATCGGATGGACTATTCTTTATTGTGCATGTCAAATCAAATTTGGATCCATCCCACTCTAAATTATTGTCAAAGTCATCGGCAGTGTTCTGTATAAATGCTATGTTGAACAGAGGATTGAATGAATTGTTGGTTGGTATGTTATGGTCTTCAACTATCTGTTCGATTGAATAGTTCTGATTGGCGAATAAGTTGGCCAATTCTTCTTCGGTTTTCATTAAAGTCTCTTTTAAGGTATCCCTGCCACACATGGTCTGTGCAAATGGCAGTGTATTGGCAAACATTCCCAAAGTCTTTTTCAGAACTGGAGATGTTCTTCCGTTTGTTATGATTCCAATTTGAATGTTCGATTCGTCTGTGTATTTGTGAAGCAAAATGCAGAATTGCAGAAGTAATAATTTGTAAACTGTGGTGTTGTTGTCCATTGCTCGTTTTTCTATAATTTCTTTATCCAGAATGTATGCAATCTTGCTTCCGTTAAAAGTCATTTCTAGTGGCCTTTCAAAATCTGTCATAAGTACGGTTCCATATTCTGAAAGTTCTCTGTTTTTCCAGTAATCCGCTTCCTTAGTCTGCTGATTCTTAACCCATAATACATTAACCGGAGGGTTTCTTTTAAGTTCATATTTTATGGATGGCTTTTCACAAATGAGTAAGATATCTTCAACCGTTAGATTTTCGATTCCACAACTGACAAATTGATTTAAAACCTTTTTGATGCTCCTTAAAAATGAGTGGACATATGGAAAAGTGTATTTGTTGGCATCGAACTTTAATTTCAAGAGATATTTCTGGGATGATTCGCCGATAATCAGTGAGGGGTTTGAATCATTGTCTTCCAAATCATTATAAATATAATTAAAATGAGATTGGATGGTCAATTTCCTTAACAATTCATTATACTCCTTTGGATTGGAAAAATCATCACTGAGATTGGCAATATACTCAATGACATTCCTTTTTCTGTTTTCATCATTGAATTTCAATGGGGCCTCAATGGATTTTCCATTGATTTTGGACTTTGTTTTGATGAAAATTTGGCTATCTTCACTATATTTTGTCAATGTAATGCATGTAGCTGTCAAAAACAACAAATTATGGTCTAAATCGTATTTTAAAGCTAAATCATTAATTTTTGATTTGATTATGGAAATGCAAACATATTCCATTTTTGAGATGTTGTCATCATTTTTATTAAACATAAGGGCTGAAGATTGCATAAAAACACACTATAATAGTAGTTTTTACTGATTATTATTAAAAAATTTTTTCATTTAGTTCACAATTTTCAATCCTAAAACAAAATTGATTTGACTTTGGAGGGAATCCTATTGATTTTGCAATTTTTTTTTAAATCAGTATTTAACTTTTTTAAGGCAATGATTTTTTCTTTAATATTAGATTGGGGAGGGGTGTTTTTGATGTGTTCTAAAAAATAACTATGTTTTTAGTAATTTCCTTGCTTTCAATATCTTATTTGAAAACATTAAAATAAAAGTTCAACTATCGTAAAGCATTTTCTTTAATTTCTGCACCTCAATTTGGGCAATTAATAAATTGGTTCAGGTTGAAACAGTAGGCATTTCAAATAATTCTTCAGAAGGTTCATATAATCTTGAAATAATGACTCCCATTGCCTTTCGACAAACAATTGTCAGGTTTCTCTTTCATTAAACGTATCCATATCAAAAGATTTATACTGGTGTGCAACAATGGATGTGCAAATACCCTTGCCGGTAATATTGCTAAGAGCATTAAACATGCCAATTATATTGTATATGCCAGTTATCAAGTCAATTATGGCAATAGGTAAACCTACCATACTAAGTATCATGGATAAGGTAAAGACACTTGCCATAGGAACTGTCGGGGTACTGATTGTAGCCATTAGAATAACAATGATTGCTGTTAAAATGGTGGTTGTGCCTAAATCAATTCCATAAGCTTGAGCTGTAAATAAAAAACCAACACTAAAGAAAACTGCAGACCCGCTCTTATTAAGTGAAGTTCCTAAAGGAATTGTAAATAATGAAATGCCATGGGAAACACCCATTTTATCTAATTCTTCTATAGTTAATGGAATTGGTGTGCTTGAAGATCATGAGGAGAATGCAAAAAACATTGCAGGTAAAAACTTTCTATAAAATTTTAAAGGATTTGCCTTTGTAAAAATTGCAAAAATAATTGGATAAACCACAAATATCTGAATAGCAGTTACAAGTATTATGCATCCGATAAATACAGTAATGGTAAAATACTTTCAAATCCGATTGATCCAAAAGTTCTTGCCATAATACAGAATATTCCTATTGGAGTGATTTTCATGATGATGCCTATCAGTTTCATCATCAGACGGTTTAATTCATCAAAAAGGTTATAGACAGTTGATGTTTCATCTTTTAATTTGATTAAAATAAAACCAATCAGCACTCCAAAAAATATAATGGGCAACATTTCTCCATTATTCAATGCATTTAATGGGTTTTCAGGAAAAATATTTAAAATTATGTCAGTTAATGTCATGATTATTGAATTTGACATTGATCCGGATGTCGCTATATTTAAACCCGCTCCTGGTCTGATAATTGTTCCTATAATTAAAGCAATTGCTATTGAAATGATGTTTGTGAACAAGAAAAATACTATGGATCTTGCTCCTATTGTTTCGAGCTTTCGAATATCTGAGATTGAAGCAAGACTCATGATTATTGAACAGGAAACAAGCGGAACAACAAGCATTTTCATTAATCTAATGAATAACTCTCCACCTACATAAAAAACATTATCCATTAAGATATAATTTTTAATGAGAGGATCTTCAACATAAAAGTTTAGGAATAATCCGGTTAACATTCCTAAAATCATTGCTATTAAAATCCAATTTCCCAAACTTATTTTTCTTAAATAATTAAACATTTCAATCAAATATAATAACTTTTTTATTTCATATCAAGTGATTTATCAGGTTCTTTTTTATTTTTAAGTGCAACGATTATTGTGCAAATGGCATCACCGGTAATATTGACTGCGGTTCTACATGAGTCGAGAATAGGATCTATACCTACCATCACTCCAATTATTTCAACCGGCAGACCAACTGTAGTGAATACTAAAGTTAAAGTGGCAAGACCTGAAAACGGAACTGACGGAGTACTGGTTGAAGCTATTATCACTGTGATAATTAATGTTATAATGGCTGAAGTGCCTAAATCAATTCCACAATATTGGGCTGCAAACATCGCCGCCACACTTTGCATGATAATGGTTCCGTTTTTGTTAATGGTAGCTCCTAAAGGAACTGTAAATGATGAAATATCACGGGAAATACCAATATCTTCCAATTTATTCATATTTAATGGAATCGTTGCATTTGATGATAATGTTGAAAATGCAAAAAACATCACAGACATGAACTTCCTATAAAACCTCAAAGGATTCACTTTTGTAAAAATAACAAGTATAAAAGGATAAACTATAAATAACTGAATTACCAGCCCTAATATTACGCAGTCAATGAATTTGGCTAGAGGAAATACGCTTTCAAACCCTAAAGTTCCAAAAGTTCTGGCCATCAAACAGAATACGCCAAAAGGAGCAATTTTAAGGATAACGCCTGTCATCGCTATCATAACATTCTTTGATTCTTTAAAAACATTATTAAGCGTTGGAGTTTTTTGACTTAATTTAATTAAAATAAAACCCATTATCGCTCCTAATATTATGACAGATAACATCTCGCTATTGGCTAAAGCATTTAAAGGATTTTCTGGAATAATATTTAAAACCAAATCAGTCATTGTTTGATTAAGAGTCACATTTGATGTTTGACTTATTGCTGTGAGGTTTATGCCAGCACGGGTTTAAAAACCGAACTTATTATGAGTGCGATGAATATTCCAATAATGGATGTGGCAAGATAGAGAAGAATAGTTCTTCCACCAGTCATAAAAATTTTACGAATATCGGAAATTGATGTTATACCAACAACTAAAGAACAAAAAACAAGTGGAACAGTAATCATTTTCATCAATCTGATAAAAATATTGCCTCCTAAATAAAAAACGTTATCCATAAGAATAATATCTTTAATAAAATGGTTATTAACATATAAATTTAGAAATAAACCGACGATTACTCCCAAAACCATTCCTATTAAAATCCAATTACCTAAACTAATTTTTTTCAATCGATAAAACATAAACTCAACTGTTTATTTTTTTTTTATTGTTGATATTATATAAATGGTATTATCCAATATTTTTTCTAATTTTATTTTTTTATAAATTTCGGTTGATTAAGTACTTATTTTAGTTGTAATTATTTAAAAAGTAGTTAATTATAAATATATGAGAATTATTTAGGATAACAAAACTAAAACACTTCTCTCATTCTATTTTATGTTGCCCCGCCAAAATTCAATGCACAAAAAGCAGAATAAGAGAAATTTTCGAACCTGCAGATGACTTAAAATGGAAAATGAAAGCAGATTATTTGGTATAATCATATATTCATTTGTGAAGAGAGACGCGCTAAATTGGTAAGTATAAAAAATTATACTGTCTTACTTTTTGTAGCTAATCGATAAATTTATATGAAGTCATGATTAATGGGATTATTGTAAGAGCTAAAAGTACATTATATTTTGTATAGTATACGAGCAACAAGATTTTACAATGATTTATGGTATTTATAATATTGATCAAAGTTTAATTTTAGTTTTAGCACATAATGATTCAGTATTAATTATCAGATAGTTTAATCTATCATTATTCATTCTTATTTTCATAAAAAGAGTTTTTTAAATAATTATTTTTTACGGGTTTTTTTAGGTGGATGCTTATATTTTGTATAATATTTAAGAATATTGTCCAGAAGAAATTCATTAACATTGATTGTGTTTTTTTCATAAAGTCGCACTTTGAAAATGTTTATTATTAATGAGAATTATATGATAAAATAAGAATTCATTACATTATGGTGATTTTTCATGGTTTTTACAATTGATGATATTAGAAAAAGAGTTATTCCAATTGTTATTAAGTATGGTATTAATACTTTTAGTCTTTTTGGATCTTATGCTCGAAATGAAGCCAATGAAAATAGTGATTTGGATTTTGTAATGGATAAAGGTGATTTAAAAGGTCTACAATATGTTTCTTTAGTCCAGGATTTAGAAGATGAATTTAATTGTCATGTTGATGTAGTCAGTAAAGGCAGTTCAAATAAAAAATTTCTCGAAGCAATAAGCAAAGAGGAGGTTCTTTTGTATGAACGAAAAAGATAAAAGATGTGCAGAAACCATAATTGACTATTGT
>ODAI012197320.1_pt1 | contig 17915 bp, 13 predicted proteins | sample 1539321 | NCBI WGS metagenome assembly ODAI01 (sample SAMN02144231, study PRJEB22623) | gut metagenome | biome: sheep rumen | host: Ovis aries | place: New Zealand | reverse complement strand
GACGGGATGTTTCTGGTATAACTGATATAACTCCTTAATATCCATAATATATTCTTGCATTGACAATATAGATGCCCTTAAAGGGTGGTTGCAAAGTTACATACTTTTTCTGGAACGGCAAAATAATTTGGTTAAAATAAATTTGGCTGTTCGCCCACTTCTTCGTACCTTTGCATTCTGATGAGTTATGCCGATGTCATATTACCCGTCCCCCTGCGGGGGGTGTTCACCTATGCGCTGGCAGAAGGAATGTCCGTGCAGGTGGGTGAACGCGTGTTAGTACCTTTCGGCCGCTCCAAGACCTATGTGGGCTTGGTGGCAAGGGTGCACGACCAGAAACCTGCGGACTATGATGTGAAGGACATCCTGCAGCGCTTGGATGTTGCACCGATAGTCACTGCAGAGCAGTTGCGGCTGTGGCAGTGGGTGAGCGACTATTACCTGTCACCTATAGGTGAAGTGTATAAGGCAGCCTTGCCTTCCGGACTGAAGGCAGAAGACGGCTATCGTCCCAAGACCGAGACATATATCCGGTTGACAGAGCAGTATCGCAGTGTGCCGGCTTTACATATTGCACTGAATGTGCTGGCCCGTGCGAAGAAACAGCTCGATGCCTTCACATGCTACCTGGAACTCTCTCACTGGGACGAGATAGAAGATGGTAGGGAACCGGTCGAGGTGACGCGCGAGGAACTGCTGAATGCCTCGCAGGCATCGGCAGAGACCATCAAGCTACTCGAGAAACGGCAGATGCTGGAGACCTACGAGGTGGAAGTAGGCCGGCTGAATCATGGTGGCGACTATCATCCCGAACTCATACGTCCTCTGAGCGCACCGCAGCAGGATGCCTATAACGGTATCCTGATGCAGATGATGAAGAAGAATGTCACCCTGCTGCATGGGGTGACGGGCTCTGGCAAGACCGAGATTTATATACATTTGATACAGCAGGCCCTCGACCGTAAGCAGCAGGTGCTCTACCTCTTGCCGGAAATAGCCCTGACTGTTCAGATTATGCAGCGGCTACATCGTATCTTCGGCAATAAACTGGGCATCTATCATTCCCGCTATTCTGATGCCGAGCGTGTGGAGATTTGGCAGAAGCAGCTATCAGCCAACCCCTATGAGGTGATTCTCGGTGCCCGCTCGGCAGTGTTGCTGCCTTTTCAACGGTTGGGGCTGGTCATTGTCGACGAGGAACATGAGACAAGTTACAAGCAGCAGGACCCTGCGCCGCGCTATCATGCCCGTAGTGCTGCCATCATGCTGGCACAGATGGTGGGGGCTAAGACCTTGTTAGGCACGGCTACGCCTTCGCTCGAGAGCTATCATAATGCCATGACAGGCAAGTATGGACTGGTGGAATTGAAGGAGCGTTATAAGGGTATCGAACTTCCCGAGATACAGGTAGTAGATACGGCCGACCTTGCACGCCGCAAGATGATGGCCGGCCCTTTCTCACCCCTGTTGCTGACACGGATACGCGAGGCTCTGGAGCGTGGCGAACAGGCTATCCTGTTCCAGAACCGACGTGGCTTCGCCCCAGTGATAGAGTGCCATCAGTGCGGCTGGGTTCCTACCTGCCAGCACTGTGATGTCAAACTGACCCTGCATCGCCAACTGAACCAGTTGACCTGTCACTATTGCGGCTATACCTATCGCGTGCCTACCGTGTGTCCGTGTTGCGAGGGCACCGATCTCCGTACACATGGCTATGGGACGGAGAAGATAGAGGAACAGGTGCGCGAGGTGTTTCCTGAAGCCCGTATCTCGCGTATGGACCTCGACACCACCCGTACACGGAATGCCTATGAGCGCATCATCAGTGACTTTGGTGCCGGACGCACGAATATATTGATAGGTACGCAGATGATCTCCAAGGGCCTCGACTTCGACAGAGTCAGTGTGGTGGGCATCATCAATGCCGATGGAATGTTGAACCAACCCGACTTCCGTGCCTATGAACATGCCTTTATGATGATGTCGCAGGTAGCTGGGCGTGCTGGCCGCAAGAACAAGAGAGGACTGGTAATCCTGCAGACCAAGCAGAAGGACCTTCCCGTCATCAGTCAGGTGGTGCATAATGATTACGCGTCATTGTATAAGACCTTGATTGCCGAGCGGCAGATGTTCCATTATCCGCCCTATTATCGTCTGGTCTATGTCTATTTGCGCCACCGCCAGGATGCGGTCGTGCAGACGGCAGCCATCGAGCTGGGTTCCCGTCTGCGGCAGTGGTTTGCCGACCGTGTGTTAGGACCCGACAAACCTTCAGTAGCCAAAGTGAAACAGCAGTACATCCGCAAGCTGGTTGTCAAGCTGGAAAATGGCATTGACATGAAGAAAGTCCGCGAGTATCTGCTGCTTGCGCAATCTCAGATGCTCGCGGACAAACGCTATGCTTCTTTATTGGTCTACTACGACGTAGACCCCCTTTAGTTTCTACAGGTCCAGCTGGCAGCCTATGCCGAATACACGGTTGGTGCGGGTGAAGGAGTCCTTGATCAGGGGAGTCTCAGAGGTGACGCGGTCGTAGTTGCCATAGTAGGTCTGGAAATAAGCGGCCTTGACGGATACGATGTCAGACAGCTTGTAGCTGAATCCGAAACCGATGCTGTAGCTGTTGACCACGAACGACATGTCGGAGATGTACTCGTCAGACATACCGTAGCGGGTAAGCTGTCCACCGGCAGAGAAGGTGAGCTTCTTGGTGGTGTCCCACTCGGCACCCAGCAGAAACTCGTTGGTATTGTGTTTCAGCAAATCCTGAGAGTTGTTGTACCAGGAGGCATCCTTGTCGAAGAAGTGGTGCCAGCCGGCATTGATGCGCACCACATCGATGGGGCTGTATTGTACACCGATGGTCAGCAGGGCAGGCATGTCCTCGTTGACTTTCTCGCCATCGCGGAACTTGTTGACAGCGGCAATAGCTGAGGCCTCGTTCACGGTAGACTCGTTCTTCATGCGAATCTGTGTGCGGAACTCATACTTGGCAGCAAAGTTGAAGTTCTTGATCTTGTAGTCAACACCCACCACGGGAGCAAAACCGATACCCGTCTGGTTGCACAACAGGTTCACACCGCCAGCATACTTCTGCAGGTTGTTCAGGTTGTCTCTGGCACCCTCTAACTGTGCTTGCTGCGCCATCAGCTGCCCCTGTTGCGCTGTCAGTTCCGCGGGCACGCTCATGCCTGCAGCCTCATACTGGTTGATGCCGGCATTCACCAGCTCCAGGCCAGCGTCCACCTGGCTGATACCGTCGATGACAGCGGCATTGGCATTCTGCAGATAGCTGCCAAAGTCGATGTAGCCGTTAGCTGTCTTTACCTGAATGTTGCTGATCTTGGCCTTGTAGGTGGCAGTGCCGTAGAGCAGTCTCAGACCGCCGTAGACGGAGAGGTTAGGCAGGATCTTGTAGGCGGCGCCGAGCTGGAAGCCGAAGTAGTACTGTCGGCCCTGCATGTAGCCGTTCATGTCGTAGCCCTTCACGCCGGGAGCCGGTTGCCCGAGGGCTGTGGCTATCTGGTCGAGGCCTTGCAGCTGGTAGGCGATGCCTCCGACGACACTCTCGAAAGAGCCCAGTCCGTCGGCAAACTCACACTTGCCGCCGCCACCAGGTACGGAGAAGTTGAACTGGATACTCCAGTCACCTTTATTATATGCAGCCTGCAGTGAGGGGATGAAGGGTGCATCGGCCACGCCCTCGAAGGTCTTGGTGGTATTGCCGTTGTTCTTGCGGCCCAAGGCGAAGACGGGATTCTCAGAGGTGATGGTACGCGTCTGGTGGGCGTACTGCCAGTTGAAGCCCAGGTGGAAACCTTCGGGGATGAAGGCAACGCCTGCGGGGTTGCTATAGACACCGTCGAGGCCGATGGCGGCGTCGCGTGCCGGATTGCGGAGGAAGTCGATGCTCTGATTGGTGTTGGTGAGGATGCCACCGGCGGTGGCGTTAGTTGTAGCTGCGGCCAGCATCACGCTGGCGAGCACTGTTTTCATCTGTTTCATTGCGTTATTTTTATATCCTTAAACATCTTTTTACTGAAATCGGCTGCAAAGGTAAATCTATTCAACGAATTCTTTCTGTTTGCGGACACAAAGTTAACGAAGTTTAACGGAATATGCACAGAAACATGCACAAATGTGCAGTTTTGTGCAAGTTTTGCACAAAAACGAGCCGATTGTGCAGGTTGTGAGGTGCCTTATTTCTTCAGGTCAGGATAGCTGATGCGGGTGTGGTAGATGGTTTTCAGCTTCTCTATCAGCACGGTCTTGGCATAGGCTATGTCGCGGAAGGTGATGGGGCACTCCTTGAAATAGCCCTCTGCCACTTGTGTGTCTACGAGCCGGTTGACCAGTTCGCGGATGCTCTTCTCCGTATAGTCGGGCAGTGATCGCGAGGCAGCCTCTACGGTGTCGGCCATCATGAGGATGGCTTGTTCCTTGGTGAAGGGGTTGGGACCGGGATAGGTGAAGAGCAACTCGTCGATCTGCTCGTCGGGGAAGGCGTTCTTCTGCTGCACGTAGAAGTATTTGGCCTTGCCCAGGCCGTGGTGGGTGGCGATGAACTCCTTGATGACGTCGGGGAGGCCGTATTTGTCGGCCAGCTTGAGTCCTTCGGTGACGTGGGCGATGATGGTCTGCGCACTGTCGATGAACGACATGCTGGAATGAGGATTGACACCCGACTGATTCTCGGTGAAATAGATGGGGTTGAGTATTTTTCCGATGTCGTGGTAGAGAGCACCTGTGCGTACCAGTTGGCTTTTGGCGCCTATCTTGTTGGCAATCTCGGCAGCGAGGTTGCCTACCTGTATGGAATGCTGGAAGGTGCCTGGTGCTACCTCGCTCATACGCCGGAGCAGCTCCTTGTTCATGTCGGAGAGCTCGATGAGTGTGATGTTCGACGTGAAGCCGAAGGTCTTCTCGATCAGGTAAAGCAGGGGGTACGAGCAGAAGAGCAGCAGTCCGTTGAACAGGAGGTAGTTGAGGTCGCTATAGTCGATGTGGGTGATGCTGTCATGGCGCACCCAGTCGAGTGCGACATTGGTCATGGCGGATGCAGCAGCCACGAGCACTGCCGTCCAGAAAAGCTGGGATCTGCTGGAGAGTTCGCGCAACGAGAAGATGGCCACGAATCCCGCCACCACTTCGACGGCCACGAATTCCAGGGGGTGCTGGAGCACGGTGGCGCACATCAGTATCATTGTGAGATGGGCCATGAAGGCGGTACGGGAGTCCATGAACACGCGGATGAAGATGGGCACCATGGCGAAGGGTATGATGTAAACGTGGAACACATTGTGGGCAACCATCAGCGAAGAGAGCACCGTAAAGATCGTGATCAGGGCGTAAATCATGATGGTGGAGCGCAGCCGCTCGAAGTAGTCTTTGCGGAAGAGGGAGAGGTAGACGGTAAAGCAGGTGACGAGGATGGCGATGTAGAGTATCTGGCCCATGATGGTGACAGATATCTGCTGATCGTTCTTCTCACGGCGTTCCATCTCCTTCTCATAGGAAAGCAGCACGTTGTAGGTCTTGGAGTCGACGATGTCGCCACGGTCGATGATCTTCTGACCGCGTTGTGCGATGCCGCTGGCCAGTGGAATACTGTTGATCAGGTCGCTCAGACTGGCCTCACTGCGCTCCTTGTCGTAGATGAGGTTGGGCTCTATGTAGTCGTTGAGGTTGCATTTCTGCAGCACCTCCTGGTAGGCATCGAGGTCAGGGTCTTTGAACAGTTGCTCGTAGGCTGTCACCGTACTGACAATGTCGCCCACCTGTGTGCTGGTAGCCGTCTTCCCGCTCACCACTCTTATCGTCCGGGTGGTGTCACCACTGACCATCGAGTAGTCGGAGGTGCTCATGATTCCTTTCTTGTACAGGTCGCTCAGACGGTTGGCGATGAGGCTGATGTAGTCGGGGGGCAGTCCCGGAATGCCCTGGTTGTAGTCCTTGACAAACTGGCGTATCTCCTTGTCATCAGTATCCTTGTGGTAGTTGAAGTAAGGCTCATAGCCTTTGAGCAGACTGTCGCGCTCAGCCTTGACGGCCTCCTCGCTCTTGTAGATGGGGAAGTCGAAGGGCGCCTTCAGGTCGGCATATACCCAGGGCTTGCCTTTCTCAATCTTGAAATGGTTGCGGGTGTCACGGGGCATAGACCACACGATGATGGTCACGGTGCTGATCATCAGTGCTGCGCGGATGAGAAAATCACGCCAGGTAATATCTGTTTTCAGGTTGATATTCATCATTTATTGACTATTTGGGTGCAAAGATACAAAATAATTCATAATTCATAATTCATAATTCATAATTATTTCGTAATTTTGCAGCCAAATAGTAAAAAATAGTATGTCAGAAAGAAGAGTAAGGGTGCGTTTCGCACCGAGTCCCACGGGGGCTCTCCACATCGGCGGTGTGCGTACCGCCCTATACAATTATCTGTTTGCACGGCAGCATGGGGGCGACCTCGTGTTTCGTATTGAGGATACAGACTCCAACCGTTTCGTGCCCGGAGCCGAGGAGTATATCATAGAGTCGTTTAAGTGGCTGGGTATCAAGTTCGACGAAGGCGTCAGCTTCGGTGGTGACAAGGGGCCCTATCGCCAGAGTGAGCGTCGCGACATCTATAAGAAATATGTGAAGCAGCTGCTCGATGCCGACAAGGCCTATATCGCTTTCGATACGCCTGAGGAACTGGAGCAGAAGCGTCAGGAGATACAGAATTTCCAGTATGACTGTCATACGCGTGGCCAGATGCGCAATTCACTGACGCTCCCGAAGGAAGAGGTGGAGCGGCTCATCAGTGAGGGCTGCCAGTATGTGGTGCGCTTCAAGATAGAGGCTGGACAGGAAGTGCTGGTCAATGACCTGATTCGTGGCGAGGTACGGGTGAAGAGCGATATCCTTGATGACAAGGTGCTCTTCAAGAGTGCCGACGAGCTGCCCACCTATCATCTGGCAAATATCGTAGACGACCATCTGATGGAGATTTCCCACGTGATCCGTGGTGAGGAGTGGCTGCCGAGTGCACCGCTCCATGTACTGCTCTATCAGGCTTTCGGTTGGGAGGATACCATGCCTCAGTTTGCACATCTGCCGTTGTTGCTGAAACCCGACGGCAAGGGTAAGCTCTCCAAGCGTGACGGCGATCGCCTGGGCTTTCCTGTGTTCCCCTTGGAGTGGCATGACCCCAAGACGGGCGAGGTGAGCCGCGGCTATCGTGAGGACGGCTATTTCCCTGAGGCCGTCATCAATTTCCTGGCTCTCCTTGGATGGAATCCCGGTGGCGAACAGGAGATATTTTCCCTCGACGAGCTGGTGCCGCTGTTCGACATTACGAAATGCTCGAAGGCTGGTGCTAAGTTCGCCTATGACAAGGGAATATGGTTTAACCACGAATATATCCTGAAGAAGTCGGCTGAGGAGATTGCCCGGATATGGCTCCCCGAGGTGCGGCAGCATTGTCAGGATGCAACCCTGGAGCGTGTCACCAAGGTGTGCGAGATGATGAAGGACCGTGTGAACTTCGTCAAGGAGTTGTGGCCCCTCTGCTCCTTCTTCTTCGAGGCTCCCCAGTCATACGATGAGAAAACGGTCAAGAAGCGCTGGAAGGACGATTCGGCTGCTGTGATGACCGAGCTCGTCGCTGTGCTGGAAGGCATCGATGATTTCTCGCTGGAGAATCAGGAGCAGATCGTGCATGCCTGGGTAGAGCAGAAGGAATATAAGCTGGGCAACGTGATGAATGCCTGGCGACTGACACTCGTAGGCGAGGGCAAGGGTCCAGGTATGTTCGACATCTCCGCCTTCCTGGGTAAGGAAGAGACGATTGCACGAATGAAGCGGGCTATAGAAGTGCTGGGATAATGTATAATCTTGTCATATACCTCTATCTGTTGGGAGTGGCTGTCTATAGCTGCTTCAACGAGAAGGTGCGTAAGATGTGGCGTGGAGAGCGTGACGCATTTCGTCTGCTCCGTGAAAAGGTTGATCCCAAGGCCAGGTATGTGTGGTTTCACGCAGCATCTCTCGGCGAGTTTGAACAGGGGCGTCCCTTGATGGAGCGCCTGCGCAAAGAGCATCCTGAATACAAAATACTCCTGACGTTCTTTTCTCCTTCTGGCTATGAGGTGAGGAAGAACTATGAGGGGGCAGACATTATCTGTTATCTGCCACTCGATACAATCACCAATGCTCGGCGATTCCTCAGGACCATCCGGCCTGAGATGGCCTTTTTCATCAAGTACGAGTTCTGGTACAACTATCTGCATATCCTGAAGCATCGCGGGGTGCCCGCTTACAGCGTGTCGAGCATCTTCCGTGCTGACCAGGTGTTCTTCAAATGGTATGGACGCCAGTATGGTCGCGTGCTTCACTGCTTCACCCATTTCTTCGTGCAGAACGAGTTCAGCAAGGAACTGTTGGCCAAGATCGGTATCACGAACGTCAGCGTGACGGGTGATACCCGCTTCGACCGAGTTCTCCAGATCAAGGAGGCCGCCAAGCAGTTGCCGATAGTGGAGCAGTTTGTACAAAACGGCGACGGTAGTTCCCCGAAGGTGTTTGTGGCAGGGTCTTCGTGGCCTCCTGATGAGGAGATATTCATCCGTTACTTCAATCAGCACCGTGACTGGAAGCTCATCGTCGCTCCTCACGTGATTGGTGAGGACCATCTGCAGCAGATAGAGCGAATGCTCGAGGGCCGCAAGGTTGTCCGCTACACTCAGGCCCAGGCCCAGGCGGAGCCAGGCTCAATCTCTCAATCTCTCGATCTCTCAATCTCTCAATCTCTCAAATCTTCCGAGGTGCTGATCATCGACTGTTTCGGCCTGTTGTCGAGCATCTACCACTATGGTGATGTGGCCTATGTGGGGGGAGGTTTCGGCGTTGGAATCCATAACCTGTTGGAGGCTGCCGTCTGGGATGTGCCTGTGTTCTTCGGCCCCAACAACGAGAAGTTCCAGGAGGCCCAGGGGCTGAAGCAGAACGGTGGTTTTGAGATTGGCAGCTACGAGGACTTCGAGCGTCAGATGGACCGTTTCTCTGCCGATGCCAGTGATCTCGCTGAGCAAGGACGCCAGGCCGGGCTCTTTGTCAAGAGCCGTGCCGGTGCTACTCAGAAGATATTCTCCGAAGTGTTCTCGGCAACGGGCAATTCCCGGTAGAACCTTACTCTTTGATAATACGCATATTGCTGATACCCTGATAGCTGACCGCTCCCTTGCGTTCCAGATAGTCGATGATGAAGCTTGAGGTCTCACGGTTCTGTCCTTCGGGCTCTCTGCTGAGGAGAGACTTCATGACAGCAGACATATAGCTGCTGGTGGCTATCGAGTAAACCTTGGAGTAGTCAGGATCCTTGCCGTCTTCCGTCAGCAGCCGGATGCGCTTCAGCTGGTTGGTATTGTCCTTGTCCACCGTTACTTCACATATCAGTCCTGAGATGCGTGGCAGATGGTTGAGTGTGCCACGGCTATAGGTAGTCATGACCGTCACCAGCTCCTCGATGGTCATCCTGAGAATGACGGCCTCGTTGTAGAATGGGTCCATCGACAGGATGTCGAACACGGTGATGTTGCCTGCCGGCAGGCGATTGAGGCGCACATTGCCAGGGTTCACCAGTCCGATGTCAGCTCTGGTTTCCTCCCTAAAGGCATCGCACATCATATAGCTGATCTCGTCGCTCGTCTCGAAGGGCGTGGCAGCCTGTGCTATCACTTGCTTGAAATCGGGATTGTCGCTGAAGTAGTCGACCATGGCTTGCACAATCCTGTTGCTCTTGGGGAAACTGGGCACGTCGATGTATTCTGCCTTTTTGTCGGTGATGCGACCATTCCAGAGGGTGAGAGTGATGTGTGTCACCTTCGACAGCTGGTTGCTGTTCTGGGTGATGAGTACACCGTTGTGGAGCGGTTCGTCGGCAGTCAGCTGGGTGTGGGAGTGCCCGCCGATGATCAGGTCGAGCCATGGGTATTCCTCTGCCATCTTGATGTCATCCTCATAGCCGATGTGAGAGAGCAGGATGGTGGCATCGCACTGTTCGCTGAAGTCCATGTACCGTGCTACGGTTCTCAGTGGTGAGGCAAAGCGGTAATCCTTCACGTTGTCGGGATGGGTGTCGGGTCGCCCCTGGGGGTTCACCTGCACTGTACCGATGACACCTATCTTCAGTCCGTCCACATCGAACACCTGTGTGGGAACTATTCCCAGGTGTTTGTCTTCTGCGGGGAAGATATTGGCGCAGATGTAGTTGAAGGCCGAGAGACCTATCAGCGGTTCCAGCGAATGCACGTCAAACTCGTGGTTGCCGAGGGTGGTGGCATGGAATCCCACCGTGTTCATCAGTGCCACCATCGGGTAGGACGACGGCTTGTACATGTCGTTCAGCGGATTGCCCGTGCGGTTGTCGCCGGCAGAGAGTATGAGCAGCTGCGGATAGAGCGTGCGCAGGCTGTCGGCGATGGCTGCCAGCTGCGGAAATGCCTTGATGTTGGCATGCATGTCGTTGGCTGCCAGGATGTGTATCTCCCGTTTCTGTCCGTAGGTGCTGATGGTCAGCAGGACCGACAGGCAGAGCGTGATGACTATTCTGGTGTAACAAGTGTGATTCAGGCGGTATTCTTTCATTCTTATTGCGCTAAATGTTATTAACGGAGATGCAAATATACATAATGTTTATGAAATAAGGGCCATCATTCGTGATTTATTTCGTATTTTGGGATTAAAATAGCAATTAATCTTCCAAAATCGCTTTCGTATATCAGCTTTATTGTGTAATTTTGCGCGGAAATTTTGAATCATAACGGATGAAGGCTATGTGGATGTTTGTGTTTTGGGTGCTGCCGTTGGTGGCTATCCTCTATCTCGGATGGCATATATGGACCATCCTGCCGTGGTCGGGATGGTGGAAGTCGGGAGTCATTACGCTGGGTGTGGGCTGCTTTCTGCTGCTCTTCCTCTCAGTGGCGCGACGGTTCGACACATTGCCCCTGCCAGTGGCTCAACTGGCATACGAGGTGGGCACTTCGTCGATCATGGTGATGCTCTATCTGGTGATGCTCTTCCTGGTACTCGATCTGGGACGCCTGCTGCATCTCGTGCCCCGTACGTTGCTATACCATAACTGGCAGTCGGCTCTTGCCATCTTCGTACTGATCTTTGCGGTGTTCCTCTATGGCAATCTCCATTACAAGAATAAGGTACGGGTATCGCTGGAGCTTCCGACGCAGAAGCCGTTGGCGAAAGACTATCGGGTGGTGATGCTTTCCGACCTGCATCTGGGATACCATAATCCTCGCAAGGAACTGGCCCGATGGGTGGATATGGTCAATGCCGAACAGCCTGATTTCATCCTGATTGCAGGCGATATCATCGACGGCAGCATGCGGCCCCTGATAGAGGAGAAGATGGTTGAGGAGTTCCATCGGTTGAAAGCGCCTGTCTATGCCAGCCTGGGAAATCATGAGTACTATGCCGGCTCCCCGGAGGCGCAGCAGTTCTTCCGTGACGCTGGTATCCGTCTGCTCATCGATGAGGCTGCCGTGATAGACAGTAGCATCGTCATCATCGGGCGTGACGACCGTACCAATATGCGTCGCAAGCCCGTCAAAGACTTGGTGGCGGCAGCCAATGTTCAATGTTCAATGCTCAATGTTCAATCATATACCATCATACTCGACCACCAGCCTTACAATCTCGAGCGCAGTGAGCAGGCTGGTGCCGATTTCCAGCTCAGCGGGCATACCCATCGCGGACAGGTGTGGCCTATCTCGTGGATTACCGATGCCATTTATGAGTGCTCATGGGGCAGCCATCAGCGTGGCAATACCCGCTTCTATGTGTCTTCCGGCATCGGCATCTGGGGCGGCAAGTACCGCATCGGCACGCAGTCGGAATATGTGGTGGCAACCATCAGAAGGGAGTAGCACTGCTACTCCCTTTTGTATTTCCTATGTTGCCAGATTTCTATTGAGTTGATGATGTTCTGCCAGAGAATGTAGCAGCCGGGACCTACTGACGACAGGGGATTCAGGTAGGTGGAGGAGAGCCAGATGGCAAAGGCGGTGTTCTTCTGGCCGAGGGCCTGTCCGGACTCCTGTGCGTGGTTGAAGAAATGGCCGATGTAACGCCCCACGGCAAACTGCACGACGCACATGACCAGTCCCAGCAGGGCGATGGCCAAGAGCAGGGCGACGGTGCTTTCGGCATTGACGATATTCTTCACCGTAGTGCCTGTAACAATCATCAGCGAACAGCCCCACAGGTAGTAGCTCAGGTCGTTGATGGAGATGATCCAGGCGTGGAGTCGGTGCATGTGGTGTTTCACCACGTATGCCAGCAGCATCGGCACGATCAGCACGATGAACACTTCGTGGAGTATCTTCAGGAAGGCTGCCATGAAGGTGATGTCTGCTCCTTTCTCGATCATCGGGAAGCAGACGGGCACAAGTAGGGCTGTAAGAAAGTTGGAGAGGAAGGTGTAGGTGGTCATCTGTTCCAGCGAGCCTCCCAGCTTCTGGGTGACTACGGCAGCGGCAGTGGCGCAGGGACAGATGACGCACATGAGGATGGCCTCCATCAATACGAGGCTGTCGCCCGCCATGGAGAATCCGAGCATCAGCCCCATCAGTGCTGCGATGAAGATGAGTTGGAACAGGCCTGTCCAGAAATGCCACGCCACGGGCCGCAGCTTGCGGAAGTCGACCTTGCAGAAAGTGACAAACAGCACCAGGAACATGAACGCCGGCAGGATGGCAGCAAATACGGGGTCGAAGAACGCCGCGGCCTCTTCCAGGCCGGGAGTGAATGCGAATACCAGATAGGCTGTTGCTCCGGTGCCCATGGCCACTGGCAGTGTCCAGTCCTTGATGAAACGAACGATAGCCGTAATTACTCCTCCGCTAGATAGTATTTTGAGTATGCCACGTAATGCTCGGCGTTGTCTGTCTGTCCGGGTCTGACGGGCTTGATGTACTTGGCAGGCACGCCACCCCAGATCTCTCCGGCGGGTATCTTGGTGTTCTGAAGCACCAGGGCTCCTGCAGCCACGATGGCTCCCTCGCCAATCTCGCATCCGTCGAGCAGTGTCGAGCCCATGCCGATGAGGGCATGGTCATGGATGGTGCAGGCATGCACGGTGACGTTATGCCCGACAGTCACGTAGTTGCCGATATGTGTGGGGCCTGTCTCGTGGGTCACATGCACACAGCTGCCATCCTGGATATTCGTGCAGTTGCCGATCGTGATGGGAGCCACGTCGCCGCGCACCACAGCATTGAACCATACAGAGCATTCGTCGCCCATAGTCACATCTCCAACGATGGTAGCGTTCTCACTGAAATAACAGTCTCGCCCCCATTTGGGAGCGAGACCGCGGTATGATTTAATCAGGGCCATTATTCACTATTCGTTATTCACTAATCTTAGAGGTTCGGATTAATCTTGTTCCACTCTGAGATGGGGGGCACGATGTTCAGCGTCACCAGCTCGTCGCGCATCTTGCACAGGTGCTCGTAGCTCTGGTCAAGCTTGGCATTCTCCTCGGCAGTACCCTGGGGAACCTCAAACTTGGCACCCTCGGCAGTCATGGTGGTCTTCATGGCCATCATGATGTGGTCGTACTTGTCGGTCTTCACGTATGTGCCAACGGGGAAGCGGAAGGGCTCACCACCCATGGCTGCGCGGATCATCTCAACGGAGAGGTAGGCAGGGCTCTGGAAGGAGCTGCGGCCACGGAGCTCGATGATTTTGGCACCACCCTTGGTGACGTCGATCTTCATCTGCTCCCACTCCTCGGCGGGGAACTCGGCGGTGCCGATGATGTCAGTCAGCTTGCGGCCGGCAATCTCCACGTGGCTTCCGAATACTGCCATCTGCTCACCGTGGCCACCGTAGGTAGCGCAGCCAGTGATCTGGTTCTGCATCACGCCGAACTTCTTGGCCAGGGCCGACTGCAGACGGGTGGTGTCCAGTCCGGCGAGGGAGGTCACCTGTCCGGGCTTCAGTCCTGAGTAGAGCAGCGTCACCAGACCTGTCAGGTCGGCGGGGTTGAAGATGATCACCACGTGCTTCACGTCGGGGCAGTACTTCTTGATGTTCTGGCCCAGTTCCTCGGCGATCTTGCAGTTGCCGGCGAGCAGATCCTCGCGGGTCATGCCAGCCTTACGGGGAGCACCGCCTGAGGAGATGATGTACTTGGCATTCTTGAAAGCCTCCTCGGCATCAGTGGTGGCAACGATGTTCACATCGTCGAAGCCGCTCTGGCGCATCTCCTCAGCCACACCCTCGGGTGAGAACACATCATAAAGACAGATTTCTGTGGTCAGACCCATCATCAGGGCGGTCTGAGCCATGTTTGAACCAATCATACCGGCTGCGCCGACGATGGTCAATTTCTCATTTGTTAAAGCCATAATTCTTTTATTATTATTGTTTGATATATCAAAAGTGCTGCAAAGTTAATAAAAAAGCGGCATACTTTGCCGATTTTAATTATTAATCTTAGTTAATCGGGTGCAAACTGTGGCAAAAACTTTGTATCTTTGTAAACTCTAAATGACAAATAAACATGGATATGGATATACATCAGCGATTAGAAGACCTCCGCGAGGTGATGCGGCGCGAACATCTCGCCGCCTTCATCTTCCCTAGTACCGACCCTCATCAGGGTGAGTATGTACCCGACCACTGGAAGGGGCGGGAGTGGATTTCGGGCTTCAACGGCTCGGCGGGTACGGCCGTTGTGACGATGACATCGGCTGCCCTCTGGACCGACTCGCGCTACTTCATCGCTGCCGAAGAGCAGCTTCGGGGGACAGAATTCCAGTTGATGAAACTGAAGATGCCTGGCACGCCTACCATTGCCGAATGGATCGGCAAAGAGTGCGGCGCAGGGGCAGAAGTGGCACTCGACGGCTGGTGCAGCTCTGCCAATGCTGTGAAGGAATTGATAGTCGACCTGCGCAGGGAGGGTGGTATCACCCTGCGCACCAATCTCGACCCGCTGCGCCAGATTTGGCGCAATCGTCCGCCTATCCCCGAGAATCCCGTCGCGATACAACCCCTGGAATATGCCGGCGAGGCTGCTCACGACAAGATTGCCCGCATTCGCAAGGCTCTGCGTGAAAAGCATGCCGACGGGATGCTGATGACGGCCCTGGATGATATCGCATGGACGCTCAACCTGCGGGGCACCGATGTGCATTGCAATCCTGTCTTCGTCAGTTATCTGCTGATTTCTTCCAAGGATGTCACCCTATATATTAATAAGGTGAAGCTCTCGACGGAGGTCGTTGCCTATCTGAAGGCTGAAGGGGTAGGGGTGGACGACTATGAGAATGTGGTGAAGGGTCTGAAGGACTATTTCGAGTACAATATCCTGCTCGATCCCGACGAGGTGAACTATGTGCTCTTCAAGACCGTCGCACGAGAGATTGTCGAGGAGGAGTCACCCGTCAAGCGGATGAAGACCGTCAAGAACGAAAGGGAGATCCTGGGTTTTAGGTCTGCGATGCTGAAAGACGGCATCGCAATGACAAAGTTTCTCTATTGGCTTGATAAAAGCATCACATCAGTTCTCCTCCAACAGGAGGGAGTAGGGGAGGTCTCTCTCTCCGAGCTCTCCATCTCTGATCGGCTCACTTCCCTTCGCTCCCAGCAGGCTCTCTTCCGCGACATCTCCTTCGATACCATTGCTGCCTACGGTCCCCACGGGGCTATCGTCCATTATGAACCCACCCCAGAGACAGACATCCCCCTGCAGCCTCATGGATTGCTGCTGCTCGACAGCGGTGCCCAGTATCTTGACGGTACCACCGACATCACCCGTACCATCGCCCTCGGCCCTCTCACGGAGGACGAGAAACGGGTCTACACCCTCGTGCTGAAAGGCCACATCCAGATAGAACTGGCCAAGTTCCCCAGCGGCATCAGCGGTACACAGCTCGACGTGCTCGCCAAACAGGCGATGTGGCGAGAGGGCCTCACTTATCTGCATGGTACGGGTCACGGTGTGGGTTCATACCTCAACGTTCATGAGGGGCCTCACCAGATTCGTATGGAGTGGAAACCTGCCCCACTCGTCGCCGGCATGACCGTCACCGACGAGCCTGGCATCTATCTCGAGGGCCGTTTCGGAGTGCGTATCGAGAACACGCTGCTCATCGTGCCCTATCGTGAGACAGAGTTCGGACAATTCCTCCAATTCGAGTCGCTCACTCTCTGTCCCATCGACAAGGCGCCCATCATTCATGAGATGATGCTTCAGGAGGAGATCGACTGGCTCAACCAGTATCATCAGCGCGTCTTCGACACCCTCGCGCCGCATCTCTCTGACGATGAGGCTGCCTGGCTCCAAGATGCGTGTGAGGCGATATGAACTCCTGATATTAAAAATGTTAGCAATGAATTACGGAAACAGGAAACTGTTATAGCCGTTCCTCGGCTTGGCAATAGGCCTGTCATTGTCGACGACCAAGGATGCCGTGCGCGCCCTCCCTATCTGAAAAAAGTAGAATGAGAAGGACAAAAAATGCATTGCAAAGCATAAAAAGTTGCTAAAAACTTGGTGAATTTCTAAAAAAGTAGTAACTTTGCACCCGCTTTTCGCGATATGGTGTGCGGAAGCGTTAAGTTTAACATAAAATTTTAAAGCAAAGACAAATGATTATTGTACCAGTAAAAGAAGGCGAGAACATCGAGAAGGCCCTCAAGAAGTTCAAGAGAAAGTTCGAGAAGACAGGTGTTGTGAAGGAGCTGCGTCGTCGTCAGCAGTTTGACAAACCGTCTGTTCTGAAGCGCCTTAAGATGGAGCACGCTATCTACGTACAGCAGCTTCGCACGAACGAGGAATAAAAAATATTCCCGAAAAAATTTGGTAGTTTCGAAAAATTTCCGTAAATTCGTAGCCGAATACCAGTAGGTAGCGATTTTATGATGATTAACCAGTTTCTGAACTACCTGCGCTATGAGCGGAATACATCACCGCTGACGGTGCAGACATACGAGGAAGGCCTTCGGGAATTTGAATCGTATATAAGTCTTAGGGATGACAAGCTCTCTTTAGGGGAGGCGGATGCCGACCTGATTCGTGACTGGATGGAGAGCCTGATGGATAAAGGAAACACTGCCTCAACGATTAACAAAAAGTTGAGCGCTCTGCGTTCCTTTTACCGTTTTGCCCTAAAGCGGAAACTGGTTAGCCGGGATCCCGCCCACTGTATCTCTGGGCCGAAAAAATCGAAGCCGTTGCCCCAGTTCCTGCGTGAACGAGAGATGGACAATCTGCTCGACCTGCTGGAATGGGACGACAATAATTATAAAGATGTACGCGCACGTACCATTATATTATTATTGTACGAGACGGGGCTGAGACGTGCGGAACTGGTGGGCCTCGACGATGCGGACGTGGATTTCGCCGTTTCACAGCTCAAGGTGACGGGAAAGCGCAACAAGCAGCGAATCGTGCCCTTCGGCGCGGAACTTGCCGAGGCGCTGAAGCACTACAAGGCGCTGCGCGACGGTCGGCAGACAGGCTGCTGCGACGCACTCTTCCAGGACGACAGGGGGCAGCGGATGACGGGGGCGCAAGTCTATCGTATCGTGCGCCAGCATCTGACGGCGGTCACTTCGCTGAAGAAACGTTCGCCGCACGTGCTAAGGCATACCTTTGCGACGGCGATGCTGAACAACGGCGCCGGGCTGGAGAGCATCAAGAACCTGCTGGGTCATGAGAGCGTCAGTACGACGGAGATTTATGCTCACACGACGTTCGAACAGTTAAAGCGAGTTTACAAAGAGGCTCATCCGAGAGCCTGAACCTTTTTTATTAACTATAAAAAAATAGGAGGTAACTATGGAGATTAAGATTCAGTCGATTCACTTCGACGCTACCGAGAAGTTACAGGCGTTCATCG
>ODAI012861778.1_pt1 | contig 17916 bp, 20 predicted proteins | sample 1539321 | NCBI WGS metagenome assembly ODAI01 (sample SAMN02144231, study PRJEB22623) | gut metagenome | biome: sheep rumen | host: Ovis aries | place: New Zealand | reverse complement strand
TTGCTGTCGCCATTATTGAAATGCAACTGACTGAATGTCAACAATTTTTCTTGCGGAGCGAGGGTGTTGGCGCGGCTCACTTCATCAAAAAGGAAATCGTTGTCGCGGTTGGTCATCCACTTGGTAGTGCCGCAGGTTACGGGGTCGCGCCCAATCTCCGCCTTCACGGTCATCGGGTCGGCGGTGAGGGTCTCGATGTATTTTTCTTGAAGATTTTTGTCGAGTACAAAGAGGTACGAGCCGTTGGTGGTTGAGAGGTAAAACGCCGAATCCATCTCCGTGGTCTGCGCATTGGACTTTGAGGCGTCGATGCGGTAGATGTCGAGTTTGGCGAGGATGCGCTCATTATCCTCCAAATGCGAAGCAAGTATCGTTGACAATCCGGTGCTCGTCGTGTAAAAATACCGTCCGTTGGGCTTCACGGTCTCCGCAACGCCCTCCGGGTACAATCGGATGATGTAGTCCTGCGTGTATTCATAAATCTTGTCGGTCTTGCCGGAAGAAATGATTTCCGAAATCTTGCCCTCGGTGTAGTTGGGGTTTTCGATTTCCTTGGCGGGGACGATGTTGATGTATAGATGAGAATCAATCAGGCTAAACACAACCGCTTTTTTCATCAGTCCGAGCCCAATCGGCGAAAATGTGATGGACTTGATGTCGTCGCCGTGCTGCGCTTCGGTTGCGGTGGCTTTTAGGGTGTCGTTTATATACGAAAACAACGACTTAGAGAAGTCGCCGAAATCGAAACTAAATGGCACAGGGAATACAAGCGCATTATTAAGTAGGCTAATCTTGACCTTTGCGTCCTGACTTAAATCCACTCCGTTTACAAGCCCGCTCAGGATGCTCTGTTTGATGGCAATATGGTTGGTAGCAAGGTCTTTCATATTGTTTGTTTAATGCGCCTTAGAATTTCTTGAACTCTTTGGCAGGGAAGAAGTTGAATTTCATCTCCAAGACGTCCTGAAAATCTTCGCCGTATTCGAGTAGTTCGTCGTCGTCGTAATACCAATTGATGACTACCTCCTTGCCGCTTGCCTTGATGTTGGTGAAGTATTCCAAGAAACGAATCAGATATTTAGCCGAACTCGAATTGAAATATTCGAAATCTACCCTCACGGTCGTGGTGTCTTGCGGTGCGGCGATATATTCTTCGAGCCACTCTATAAGGGGACGATAGACACTCTCGGTGTTTTCCGGGATGGAACGCCCTCCGAGTTCTATCAAGCCTTTCTCAGGGTCGAGGTTGACCCAAGGCGTCTTCATATTTCCTGCGCTAACGATATGCTCCATAGTGGTTCTTTGTGTTATTATATACCGCTGCAAAGTTAATTACAATCGGCGGATAAAACAAATTTTTTTCAATATTTTTTTATTTAATCATCCCCGCCAACACTTTCAAATTTTCCTTTTCGTTCTCTGCCTTGCCTTCGGGAGTGGTCATTTGGACAAAAACGTCCTTGAATTTGCCCAAAACCTTGTAGCGGATTATCTTCATCGTGGAATTAACGAGGCCGTTCTGTTCGGAGAATGGCTCGGCTACAATGTGGAACACCGACGGTATCCATTGCTTCGGGAACATATCTTTGTAAGTGTAGTCATCTACAAATGCGAGGAACGATTTCCTAACAACGTCGAGCAACTTCTCCGGCGATGTGATGTCGTGTTCCGAGGCGTACTTTTTCAGGCGGTCGCGGTCGAGAGTTATCAACGCCGTGGTGTATTTGCTGTGGTCGTTGTAGAGGACGCACTGAATCACAAAATCCGAACAATTGACAACGGCATCCTCAATCTCCTCGGGCGAATATTTCTCGCCGTCGGCACTGATGAGCAACGCCTTTTCGCGTCCCGTTACGTAGAGGAAGCCGTCTTGGTCGAGATAACCCATATCGCCGGTATTGAGGCAGCCGTCGTGGATAGTGTCGGCGGTGGCATCAGGATTTTTATAATAACCCTTCATCACGCTCAATCCACGGAGCGTAACAACGCCTTTCGTATTGGGCGGCAACTCCTTGCCATCGTGGTCGAGTATCTTGCAATCAAAACCCGAAAGGACCCTGCCCGACGAGCCGAAACGGTGATAATGCCTTTGGTTGACGCTCACTACGGGCGACGCTTCCGAAAGTCCGTAGCCCTGCATCACGGGTGCGCCGATGCAGTTGAAAAATTGTTGTTGCTTAATCTCCAACAACGCACCACCGCAGATGAAGAACCTGAAACTATCTCCAAACACCTTCCTTACCTTGCTGAAAACCATTTTTTCGGCGAGATTGTAAATTGGATACCTGAACAGGCGGCGGGTTAGTTTTGGCTTTTGGACGCCGTCGCCATAATAGAGAATGCCATTTTTGAGGCCTTTTTTAAACAACCAATTGACAAACTTGCCCTTGCTTGCGACCGAATCCTGAATCTTGCGCATAAAATTGCTCATCAACGCAGGCACGCTGAGCATAAATTCGGGTTGACAGTCCTTTATGTTTGGTACGATATTTTTCAATTGATTGCGCAATCCACCCCTCGAATCCACAAAATACAGCGACAATCCGCACAACACGCCGCAATATATGCCCACAGTGTGAGCGAAGGCGTGGTCGATGGGCAACACTACAAACAACCTCAAATGGTTTTCAAGCCTGAAATGTTGCACGGCATCGTGGGAATTTGACCAATAATTAAGGTGTGTGAGCATAACGCCCTTCGGGTTGCCAGCCGTGCCGGAGGTGTAACTAATAGCCACCAAATCGTCCTCGGCTACCTGCGACATACGCTCTTGCAGGAGGTTGATGTATTCGGAATTGTGCTTATGCCCAAACATCACGAGGTCGTCATAATAGAAAAACTGCGGCAACGACTTCTTGTAGTCGTCGATGTCATTGTCGGGCTTGTCGAGATATACGATTTTCACATTAGCCTCGCGGAGTTTTTCGGCGATGGAAATTACCTTTTGAATGCAGTTTTTGGAGACCACCAAGAATTTGCTCTCGGAGTGCAACAATCGAAACGCAATCTCCTCGGGCTGCAACTTGACACTAAGCGGCACGGCGACGGCGCGGGCTTTGAGTATCGCAAATTCCGAAACAATCCACGCTGAACGCCCTTCCGACATAATGCCAACCTTGTCTATCGGGTGGAGGCCTTCTTTGATGAGACCAATTGCAAGATTTGACGACACCGCGTCCACCTCACTGAATGTGAGGCTCTCCCACCCCGTGTCGGTCTTGTCGGATACATAATTGTAATCCTTATATTCCTGAGACGCCGATTTGAGCATCTCCAATACTGTACGCTTCATTTTAGTTAAATTGGATACCGTATTTCGGTTGGCACGGCAAAATTACAAAATATCTTGTCAAAAAACAATACTATCTTGCATAAAAAACTTTGCCGCTGATTTTCTTTGGCGACTTTTGCTCCACCGTGTTTACCACAAAACTGTCGCTGAAAACCTCCGCGCCGCCAGTCGATGCCTTTGTCTCAATGCTCTTGACGGCATATTTGCCTTGATATTTGGCGTACTTGACATCGCAGGAAATCACAGTGTTCTTACTCGACGGCTCACGCTTGTACGACAGCGCGAGGTCAGAATATCCGCTTAGTTCCATTGAGTATTTTGCGGCGGTGATGGCGTTGTCAGTTTTGTTTACCGTAATCGTTCCAGTATATGCCACAGGCAACCACGCGCCGGTATTGACGAGGCGAGGCTTTTTGCAGGTGAATTTGATTATATATTCACTTGAAGTTTCGCTTTCGATGGTGAAGTCGAAATCGGTGAGAGTGTAACTATTAAGCACATTGAACTGATACCTCACTATGTCGAATCCGCACACCTGGTCGAAGTGGTTTTTGCCCGATTCGTAATCGTTGACCTTATAATCACGCACCACGCTCGCAAACCTGTAATTCAAGGCTGCAAAAGCATTGTTGCCGTCGGAGCGGGTGTAGCCGTCGGCGTCGTAGCCAATGACGTGGTAAGTGGATTTGCGATTGTTGCCATCCATACGCACCGTGCTCACGTATGTGCCGTCGTATGAATAATCACGGCTTATATAATTGGTGGATGCATTCTCCACCACATTTTTTAATACACGGCGACCGGCTTGGCTCTTGTCGGTGATGACGACCTCGTTGATTTTGTAATCGACAGGCGCAAGGGCAACGGTCATCCTCTCGTCGGACGACGCGGGCAGGCTCTTTGACACCGCCAAATACCCCACAGACGAAAACGACAACTGTTTGCCCTCCATTCCGGCGGGGACGTTGAGGCGAAATTCGCCATTCATATCGCTGATGGTGCCAACCGTGGTGCCGGAGACGGCAATATTGACGAAGGGCAGCACATTGCCCGTGGCAGAATCGGTTACAATGCCCTCCACGGCTCTCTGTGCGGATGCAGCGGCCGCCATCGACGCAGCCGCCAATATGGTAATAAATATCTTTTTCATAAGAGTTTTGGTTGTAATAATGCCCAAAATTAATTTTTTCTCAAAAAATTTGCAAATATTCCAACAAAAATTTATACCTTTGGTCAAATTTTTTTAGCAATCATAACCAACATCATTTATGAAAAGAGTTTTGATACTTGCGACACTCGCATTATTTGGAATATCGACGCTCACGACATCGTGCATAGTGAGCAAGAAAAAATACAACACCGCCGTAGCCAACGGCCGCCGCTCATTGGACAGCCTCAACAGGGTGTTCAACAAGACTGTTGAGGGTTTCAATCAAGCCACAAACTCACTGAAAACCAACAATTCATCCAAGGACATCACCCTCGACAGCCTCATCCGTGAAAACCAAAAACTCGCCGGCGACAAGGCTACGCTCAATCAAAACCTCATCAACTCCATCAACGAGTTTAACGAGGAACGCCAGAAACTCGCCCGCAAGACCCGAACCGCCGACAGCCTTATGAACATCCTCGCCCTCCAATCGGAGGCGCAGGACAGCATCCGCAACCTCGACGAGGGTCGTCAGCAAGAGCTTCAGACGATGCTCGCCACCATCAACAAGGCTCTCACCGGCATCAATCAGAGCGACGCAAAGGCCAAGATTGCGGGTCCGGGAGTCATAGTTACAATCTCCAACGACTACCTATACAAGACCGCCGCCGGCACTGAAATCTCCACGAAGGGCGCGACCTTGCTCGCCAAACTTGCAGCCGTATTCACCCTCAATGAAAACTGCCGCATCAACGTCATCGCCCACACCGACAACAACGGCACAGCCAAGGCACTCCTCGACCAAAGCGCACGCAAGGCGGCGGCTGTAATCACCACGATTGCCGAAAACAGCACACTGCCCGGCACGGCATACACGGCGTCGGGTCGCGGAATGTACAACCCCGAGGCGACCAATACCTCCGATGCCAACAAGAAACAAAACCGGCGCACAGAAATTGTCATCATCATGAAATAACACGTTGCAAAATGATACTCCTCGTCCTCATAATATTTGTATTGTCGATATGGCTCATCAACAAGTTGTTGTTTGGTGAGTTGTTTGGCGGCGGCGACGACGAATCGTCCTCCCCCATCAACGACGCCCGTTGGCAACAACGCAATCAGTTTCAGCAATACCAACAATTCCAACAGCGGGAGCGCGAGCGTCAAAACCGCCGCTACGAAGACGGCCCCGTCATCATCGAAAAGGCAGACGCCCAACCCGTCAAACAAAAACGCCGCGCAATAGGGGATTTCGGGGAGTATGTGGAGTTTCGGGAAGTGGAATGATTTTTTCCACCAATGACTAACCTTTTTGCACGGTTTTTGCAACCGACATCATTGTAAAATGATGTTTAAGGTTTTAGAGATTTGTTTATAGATGAATTAAGGGCTGTGGCAATCGCCTCAGCCCTTAATTATTATAACTGTGATTTTGTAAAATTTTCCTATAAATTTTGTACAATTTCTTGCCGTTAGGCAACAACATTGCCGCCTTTCGGCGGGAAATTTTTCAAAATCTTTCGCAAAATTTTTCAAAATAAATTCTATTCTCTTATCATCAACGCTTTAAGCGTCGCTTCAAGTGCGTCGCCTCGGAGGTCTGTCGCCAAGATTTTTCCGTTGAGATCGATGAGAAAGTTGCTTGGGATTTGTTCAATGCCAAACTCGTCGCAAATCGGCGAGTACCAGCCTTTGTAATCGCAAATGTGATGCTTCCACGAAAGATTGTCGCGATTAATCGCCTTCACCCAATCATTTTTGCGGGAGTCGAGCGAAATGCTGAAAATCTCAAAGCCGTCGCCCTTCGTGAAATGCTCGTCCTTATAAGTCTCGTAGCATTTTACGAGTTCAGGGTTCTCGGCGCGGCACGGCGGACACCACGACGCCCAAAAATCCACCAGGACCACCTTGCCGCGCAATTCACGCAGGTCAAACTTCTCCATCTCAGGGCCGTCGCCGCTTATCTCGGGGATGATGTCGCCGATGCGGATGCCGGTCTGTTGCGCCGAAACCGTGAGCGGCAGCAAGAAAATCGCAATTATGTATATCAAATGTTTCATATTCTATTGAAAAAATAGGGTTCGTAATACACCATTATAACAGCAAAACCGCCTAAATTGTTGTAAAAAAACTTGCCGCAGGCTGCAACTTTTTTTTATTTTCAACGTATAATATCTAATAATCAGGTAGTTGCGGACAATATTAAAAATATTAAAAAAAAATTATCCGTCAAATACTTCCAAATCTAAGATTATAGATTAACTTTGCAGTTTGAAATTAACATTATAAATAATTAGAATAAAAACAACAAACAATCTGCTATGAAAGGATTTTTCAAAAGTTCGATCGGAAAGAAGTTGATAATGAGCGTTACAGGCTGCTTTCTGATTCTGTTCCTGACGTTCCACATGTGCATGAATCTCGTGTATGTGTTCAGTGCTGAGGGATACAACATGGTCTGCGAGTTCCTCGGCTCCAATTGGTACGCCGTGGCTGGCACCCTGGTCCTCGCGCTCGGATTCGTCTTTCACATTGTCTATGCCTCGATTCTGACAATTCAGAACCGCAGGGCACGTGGCAACGACCGCTATGACAATCAGACCCTGCCCCCGGGCGTGGAATGGTCGTCAAAAAACATGTACATCCTCGGAGCAATCGTGTTCCTCGGTCTGGTGCTACATTTCATCCAGTTCTGGTCCAAAATGATGGCCGTAGAACTATTCGAGTGTACTGGCGCATTGCCGGAAGGCTTCAAGCCTACTGTTGCAAACGCGGCAGACATCAGCGCAGTCGCAGCCGACGGTGCCGCCTGGATTGGATTCCATTTCAGCAAATGGTACAACGTGGCGCTCTACCTTCTCTGGTTCGTTGCCATTTGGCTGCACCTCAACCACGGCTTCTGGTCGATGTTCCAAACCATCGGCGCAAGCAACAGCAAGTGGATTCCGCGTTTGAAAACCATCGGCACTATATTCTCCACCATCGTCATGGGTGGCTTTGCGCTCGTAGTGCTTGTGGCATTTTTCAGGAATTGCTGCGGAGCGTAACCAAACTTCCTGGCTCTACGCCAACAATTTCACAAACAATCAATTAACGAAATTCTATTAAACAAGAAAATCAATATGGCAACATTGGATTCCAAAATCCCCGAAGGCGACTTGAAGGACAAGTGGACCAACTATAAGGAACACCAGCACCTTGTAAACCCCGCCAACAAGAGGAAAATCGATATTATAGTAGTCGGCACGGGACTTGCCGGCGGTGCAGCCGCAGCGAGCCTCGCAGAGATGGGCTTCAAGGTAAAGGCGTTCTGTTATCAGGATTCGCCCCGCCGCGCCCACTCCATCGCAGCACAGGGCGGTATCAACGCCGCCAAAAACTATCCCAACGACGGCGACTCGGTTTACCGCCTTTTCTATGATACAATCAAGGGCGGCGACTACCGCGCACGTGAGGCCAACGTTTACCGCCTCGCAGAAGTATCCAACTCAATCATCGACCAGTGCGTCGCTCAGGGCGTGCCTTTTGCACGTGAGTACGGCGGACTTTTGGCAAACCGCTCATTCGGCGGCGCGCTCGTATCAAGAACATTCTACGCCCGTGGTCAGACGGGACAGCAACTCCTCCTCGGTGCTTACTCCGCTCTCAGCCGCCAGATTGGTCTCGGCAACGTAGAGATGCACAGCCGCACCGAAATGATGGACCTCGTGATGATAGACGGTCGCTGCCGTGGCATCGTTACCCGCGACCTCTTGACTGGCGAAATCAAATCGCACTTCGCTCACTGTGTAATCCTCGCCACCGGTGGTTACGGCAATGTATATTTCCTCTCCACCAACGCTATGGGTTCCAACGGCTCGGCAGCAATGAAGGCTTACCGCAAGGGCGCATATTTTGCCAACCCCTGCATGGTGCAGATTCACCCGACCTGTATCCCACAGCACGGCGATTACCAGAGTAAACTTACCCTTATGTCAGAGTCGCTCCGCAACGACGGCCGCATTTGGGTTCCCAAGAAGAAGGAAGACGCCGAAAAGCTCCGCAAAGGCCTCATCACAGCCAAAGACATTCCCGATGAGGACCGCGATTTCTACCTCGAAAACCGCTACCCGGCATTCGGCAACCTCGTGCCCCGCGACGTGGCTTCGCGCAACGCCAAGGAACGCTGCGACGCTGGATATGGCGTCAATAGCACCGGCAACGCCGTATTCCTCGATTTCAGCTACGCAATCAAACGCCTCGGCAAGGACGTCGTAGAACAGCGTTACGGCAACCTCTTCCAGATGTACCAGAAAATCACCGACCAGGATCCCTACGAGGTTCCGATGATGATATACCCCGCCATCCACTACACGATGGGCGGCATTTGGGTCGATTACGAACTCTCTACCACGATTCCGGGTCTCTTCGCAGCTGGCGAGGCCAACTTCTCCGACCACGGAGCCAACCGCCTCGGTGCATCCGCACTCATGCAGGGCTTGGCAGACGGCTACTTCGTATTGCCCTACACCGTACAGGAATACTTGGCAGACCAGTTCAACGTGCCGCGCATCAACCCCGCCGAAAACGAAGCCTTCAAGAAGGCAGAGCAAGACGTAAAGGACTACATCCAGAAGCTCATGTCCATCAACGGCAAAAACTCCGTTGACCACTACCACAAGGAACTCGGCAAAATCATGTGGAACAACGTCGGAATGGCGCGCACCAAAGAATCGCTTGAGACTGCCATCAAGGAAATCAAGGCACTCCGCGAAGAATTTTGGAAGAACGTCCGCATCCCCGGCAAGGCCGACGAACTCAATGTGGAGCTTGAAAAAGCCAACCGCGTTGCCGACTTCCTCGAACTCGGCGAACTCATCGCCCGCGACGCACTCCACCGCAACGAATCCTGCGGCGGACACTTCCGCGAGGAGAGCCAGGAGGAAGGCGAGGCCAAGCGCGACGACGAAAACTTCATGTACGTTGGCGCATGGGAGTACAAGGGTTACAACCAGGAGCCCGAACTCCACAAGGAGCCGCTCAACTACCAGTTCATCAAGGTTCAGAAACGCAACTACAAGACCGGCAAGTAACACTCCGGAGTTGTGATGGACAGTTTTTAATCAAACAAACTTAATCAGACACTAAAAATGGCAGAACATAAAGGACTAAACCTTACACTGAAAGTATGGCGACAGGAAAACCGCCACACACAGGGAAGATTTGAGACCTACGAGGTCCACAATATTTCCACGGAGGCTTCTTTCCTTGAAATGATGGACATCCTCAACGAGCAGCTCATCAACGAAGGAAAACAGCCGGTAGCATTCGACCACGACTGTCGCGAAGGCATCTGCGGCATGTGCAGCCTCTTCATCAACGGACGCGCACACGGACCAGACGACGACATCACCACGTGCCAATTGCACATGCGCAAGTTCCACGACGGACAGACCATCACCATCGAGCCTTGGAGGTCGGGCGGCTTCCCCATCATCCGCGACCTTATGGTGGACCGCTCAGCATACGACAAGATTATGCAGGCGGGCGGTTTCATTTCAGTTTCCACCGGCGGTGTACCTGACGCAAACGCAATTCCAATCCCCAAGGCTGACGCCGACGAGGCCATGGACGCAGCGGCTTGTATTGGTTGTGGCGCTTGTGCCGCTACCTGCAAGAACGGCTCGGCAATGCTCTTCGTATCGGCAAAGGTTTCGCAACTCGCGCTCCTTCCGCAAGGTCGCGCCGAGGCCGCAAAACGCGCCAAGGCAATGGTAGCCAAGATGGACGAACTCGGCTTCGGCAACTGCACCAACACCGGTGCCTGCGAACTCGAATGTCCCAAGAGCGTCTCCATCGCCCACATCGCAAGGCTCAACAGGGAGTTCTTGAAGGCTAATATCAAGGACTAATTTTTGAATAAAGATTAGAGAATAAAGATTAGAGCCGTCATAATGATTTATGGCGGCTCTTTTTGTTAGATGATGATGCGGACGCCCATTGTAGAGACGCAAAATTTTGCGTCTCTACACATCAAAAACGCCGCATCTCTAAAACATCATTTTATTTGCAAATTTCGACAAAAACAATTACATTTCCATCTACGATAACCTTACCAACAAAGATTTCATTAAGGCAATAGACAAGATATGAGGGATATGTATTAAGTGAATAGACTACGTATATTAAACAATATTTAATAAAAATTACAAATCTTAACAAAAACTTAACCGTTTTTTTTTTTTGATATAACATATAGTTGTATATTTGCCACGAAATTTGAATAAATAATCAAACAAACAAAACAAAATGAAACGTAAAAACTTTGTGGCAATGATGTGCTGCATACTTGCAATGCTTTGCACATGTTTCGTGTCCTGCAAGGACGACGATGATGACAACAACAGTCAAGACCAACTCTACGGTGTGTGGAAATTAGTCTCCACAGAAGTATCAGAGGACGGTGAGGTAGAAAAAGAATCCGCCACCGACAAGGATTACGATTTGCTCACATTTTCTGCAACCCAACTAATCACCGTTACCTACAAAAACGGCATCCCTGGTGAACCTGAAATCGAAAACATCACCTATTCAGGAAACACCTTCAAAGGTAGCGAGGGAATATCAATGACATTCTCTGTAAACGGCGACACCCTGACATTGACAGGAGAAGCAGAAGACGAGGGTATAAAAATCAAATTTGTTGCTACATACAAAAAATTCAACCAGTAACAAACATTCTCATGAACAGCAAAGGGTTGTCTAAAAGATTGCAAGGCTTTTGGACAACCTTTTAAATTAAAAAGCAAATCACAAAAAACATGAAAAAAAAGTTTTTCCTAATCGCCGTGATATGCATGACGTTTTTTGGACTGGGATTGCAGTCATGCGGCGATGAAGACGAAGAAGACAAAATCGTCAAAGAGAACAGCAAAGACTCAACCAAGACAAACAGCGGCGACAACAATCCGCTTATAGGCACTTGGAAAATGGTTTTCGTAAAGATGATAGTCAATGGCAAAAGCCAGTCGTGGGATTATGACAATATGACTTACGTATTGATGAAGTTTGACGAAAAAGAAGTCATCTCAACTTCATACATCAACGGACAACCCCAGGAAACGACCAGAGGCAAATACTGGCTTGATGGCAATCAACTTTTGGGCGAATTGGAACTCAGTGAAATGCTTTACGAGTTCAGGGGCGACACTCTTGTATTCCAAAACACTGTAAGCGCAGACTATGGTCATGTGTTAAAACTTATTCCATACAGCGGCAAAATTGACGTTTTGGAAGAAACAACAAAACCCTCCATTGACTACGCAAAAGACATCATTGGCATGTGGAAAGTCACTTTGATAATGAAGTCGGGGTATGAAGACGACGACAAGAATGGGTTGGCACTCGTTCCCGACAACAAATATTGGACATACACATTCGACGAAAACGGCAAGGTGACTGTGACTTTTGTCTCACAAGGTCAAAAGGAAACCTACACAGGAGATTATTCCTTCGCAGGCTCGGTATTGACACTGGATTGTGGTGACCACGGAGTATTAACTTATACCATATTCGGTCTCGATGGCGATGCACTGAGCCTATTGAGGACATCAGGTAGCGCATCAGACTTGGAGTCGTATGAGAGAGTAACCAATTAAGTAACTATGTTTTTACTTATCTCCAAACATAGAATAAAAACAGCCACATGGGTTCGTCTCTGTGGCTGTTTTGTTATATTTGGGAATACATAAATGTTTCTAAAACTCTGCAAAAATCAAAATTTTTGGAAACAAATTATTTTGAAAAGCCAAAAATATTGCTTACATTTGGAGCGTAAAAAAAAGAAAGGTTATGCCAAAAACATCACAAAATACAATAGAGTACCTTGTTGTATTCATCAGAGAGTTCGCCAAACGCTTTTCGCTGACGGACAGTCAGGCATTTAGGTATATGAAACGTTTTGGCGGCATTGGAGTGGTGATTGACCACTACGACATTATGCACACGCTCAGTATGGACGACACGATTGACGATATGAGCAATTTTTGTAGAAGAGCGGGAGGCGAATTATGATACTATACCACGGTTCAAATACAGAAATCGAACAAATCAACCTGCAAAAATCAAAGCCATTCAAGGACTTTGGCAAGGCGTTTTACCTTTCGGCCAATCGGAAACAGGCTAAGGAAATGGCAGATTACAAATCCTCAATTTTAGGTGGGGAGGCTGTAATCACAAAATTTGAATACACCGAAGACCCGAAACTAAATGTATTAAAGTTTACGGGATACACAAAAGAATGGGCAGAATTTGTCTTTTACAATAGGAACAAAGCAAATTCAGCATCACACGACTACGACATCGTTTACGGGCCTATCGCTAACGACAAAGTAGGTATGCAGATTGTAAAATATAAAGAGGGCTATATCAGCATTGATGAATTCCTTGAAAGGCTCAAATTTTTCAAGGGTATAACATATCAATACGCCTTTTGCACAATAGAATCACTTAAAACATTACACAAAATATGAAAGAGTCAGAAATTGCATATATGAAAGAATACATAACCAAAAACCTTATCTCATTATTGACGGACAAATACGGCTATACGATAGAAACGGCGTTTGATGTATTGTACAATTCGGAAACATTTCAAAAATTATCCGAAACAAAGACCGGTCTATATTTTCAAAGTCCTAAATATGTTTTCACATACTTGGACAATGAAATCAAAACAGGGAAAATGTGTTAATCACAACGTCATATCTTCCCCATCTCTCCTCTAAACAAACCTCTCATACCCCTTCAACGTCTCTACAATCTTTTCCAAATACTTTTTGTCAACATCGTCGAAGGTTGCGAGGGTGTCGCTGTCGATATCCAAAACAGCCGTGATATTGCCGCTATTGGAAAAAACGGGGACAACGATTTCGGACTTTGAAAGCGAACTGCAAGCGATATGTCCGGGAAACTCCTCGACATCCTTCACGACAATCGTATTGCCCTGCGCCCACGCGCTGCCGCATACGCCCTTGCCCTTTGGAATCCTGATGCAAGCCGCATCGCCCTGAAATGGTCCCAAAAGCAAAAAATCGCCATCAACGACATAAAATCCCGTCCAAAAGAAATTCATATTCCTATGAATCACCGCCGCAATATTGGCAAGCGAACTGATGCCATATTCCACACCGCTCACAAGAGCCTCTATCTGAGGAACAATCTCCTCGTATTTTGCAATTTTTTCTGATTGTGTCATAATCATTGATAGTATTAATCCTGCCGCAAAAATACGCCAAAAACGCAGCGCAACAAAATTATTTTTGAAAAATTTGCAGGATTGCCCATTTGTAACTACATTTGCAAAAACAACAATGAAATAATGAACAAACTGTCACAAATAATCTCCAAACTGCGTTACATCAACGTATTCAACAAATTGACCTTTGAAAAAATCAAAGATCGCGACTTCATTTTCCTCTATGCGGGCGACATTCCATTCAGGAAGGAATACAAGATAAAAGGCCTTGTGGGGCTTTCCATCAAACGTGCAAACTATCAGACCATTCTCCACGACGTTTGCAAACCGTACCCGCTGCCCGACAATTCTATCGACGCATACCAGGCGGAGGACGTTTTTGAGCATATCGAATATGACGCGCTGCCAGCCGCAATCAACGAAATCTACCGTATCCTCAAACCCGGCGGATATTTGAGGATTTCCATACCCGACTACCGTTTCGACCTCTACAACAACCGTTGCATCAAGGACAACGACGGCAAAATCGTCTTCGACCCCGACGGCGGCGGCTCATTCGTGGACGGCAAAGTATGCGACGGCGGGCATCTGTGGTTCCCGACATACGAATCGACATTGGAATTGGTGAAAAAGACCAATTTTACCAAATACGAATTTTATCATTACTACGACACCGACGGCACGCCAGTAACAAAAAAAATCGACTATTCCAAAGGTTTTGTGCAACGCACCCCCGACAACGACGAAAGGGGCCAAAGCCCCTTCCGTCCAATGTCGATTGTGGTGGATTTGATGAAATAATCATCTTCTGTACGGGAACGTACACGAGGTACAGGAACGTACACGAGGTACGCCCCTACCCTATTTGGCAACCATTCTCGATTTCCGCGTCGGGATTGAGGAAATGGAGCGCACCGGCGGCGTCGGTGGCGCAGAGAATCATTCCACGGCTCTCGATGCCCTTGATTTTGCGGGGTTCGAGGTTAACAATCATCAGTATCTTGCGACCAACAATTTCTTCGGGCTTGTAATGTTCTGCAATACCCGAAACTATCGTGCGCTGGTCGATGCCGGTGTCAACGGTGAGTTTCAGGAGTTTGTTGGTCTTGGCAACCTTCTCAGCGGCGAGGATGGTGGCGGTGCGGATGTCGCACTTATTGAAATCGTCAAAAGTAACGATGGGCTTCTGATCCTCAGGCTTGAAATTCTCGCGCTGATTCTCAATCTTGGTGCGGTTGAGCTTATCGACCTGAGCCTGAACCACCTCGTCTGTGATGGGTTCAAAGAGCAACGCCGACTTGTTCAACTGATGACCGGGTTTTACGAGTTCCACATTGCCGACAGTGTCCCATTCCAAAGTGTCAGCGATGTTCATAAAGCCGCGCAGCTTGGCAGTTGAATGAGGAATAAATGGCTCAAGCACAGTGGAAATGGCGGCAGTTATTTGAAGGTTTACATAAAGGATAGCCTTCACACGCTCCGGGTCGGTTTTCCATACCTTCCACGGCTCCATATCGGTGATGTACTTGTTGCCGAGGCGACCGAGACCCATTGCATTGTTCAAAGCCTCACGGAAACGGTAGAGTTCTATGCTCTGCTCGGTGTCAGCCTTGATTTGGGCGATTTTGGCGAGGGTTTCCTTGTCGTAATCCGTAAGCGCGGACGGCTGCGGAACAACGTTGCCAAAATACTTTTCGGTGAGTAACAACGTGCGGTTAACGAAGTTGCCAAGCACAGCCACAAGTTCAGAATTGTTGCGCTGTTGAAAATCCTTCCACGTGAAGTCGTTGTCCTTGGTTTCGGGAGCGTTTGCAGTCAAGACATAACGCAAAACGTCCTGTTTGCCAGGGAAATCCTCATTATATTCGTGAAGCCAAACCGCCCAATTACGAGACGTGGAAATCTTGTCGTTTTCGAGATTCAAAAACTCGTTGGCGGGCACATTGTCGGGCAGGATGTATGTGCCCTCAGCCTTCAAAATCGACGGGAACACGATGCAATGGAACACGATATTGTCCTTGCCGATGAAATGGACGAGTTTTGTATCGGGATCTTTCCAATATTTTTCCCAATCGGGGGTCAGTTGGCGGGTGAACGAGATGTAGCCAATCGGCGCATCAAACCATACATAAAGCCCCTTGCCTTCCGCGCCCTCCACGGGTACGGGGATGCCCCAATCGAGGTCGCGGCTCACGGCACGCGGCTGCAATCCCTGGTCGAGCCAACTCTTGCACTGTCCATAGACGTTGACCTTCCAATTCTTGTGGTCTTGGAGAATCCATTTTTCGAGGAATTGCTGGTACTGGTCGAGCGGCATGTACCAATGCGTGGTCTTTTTCAAGACCGGTTTGCTGCCCGAAATCGTCGATTTTGGGTCTATCAAATCCGTCGGGTCGAGACTTGTGCCGCACTTCTCGCACTGGTCGCCATACGCCCCCGTATTGCCGCAATGAGGGCACGTGCCGGTGATATAGCGGTCGGCGAGAAATTGATGAGCCTCCTCGTCATAATACTGTTCGGTGGTCTTCTCGACAAACTTGCCATCATTGTAGAGTTTCTTGAAAATCTCCTGCGAAGTCTGCGTGTGGATGTCCGATGACGTGCGCGAATAGATGTCGAAACTAATGCCAAAGTCCTCAAACGCTTTCTTATTGAGGGCGTGGTACTTGTCGATGACGTCCTGGGGCGTGATGCCCTCCTTACGAGCCCTCATGGTGATAGCCACGCCGTGTTCGTCGGAGCCGCATACGTGGATTACGTCGCGATGACGAAGACGTTGATACCTTACATAAATATCCGACGGGATGTACACACCCGCCATGTGCCCAATATGTATAGGGCCATTGGCATACGGTAACGCCGACGTTACGAGAATGCGCTTATATTGCTTGGTCTGTTCTGACATATCTTTATTAGTTTTTTATTAATTATTAATCATCAATAGATTAACTATATTTATTTTACTTTATACTTCAATCAAAAATCTTTCCTCTCTCCTCATTAAATCTCTCCTACTTCCTCTCTCCTCATTTTATTCCGCAAAATTAGTATATTGTCGGCACAAAAACAAAAATAATTTCAGTAGTCGTTTTTGCAACGCAGTATTTTATATACCTTTGCGTCAAACTTAAAAGAATTACCATGAAAAAAATCGTGATTGCAGGCGCGTCGTCGGGCATTGGGCACGAGGTCGCCAAACTATACATTGAGGCTGGATGGCAGGTAGTGGTCGCGGCGAGGCGCATTGACCGTTTGCAGACGCTTGTGCAAATTGCGCCCGACAGGGTGAAGGCTGTGGAATTGGACATTACAGCCCCCGACGCCCCTAAAACGCTCCTGCAAATGCTTGGTGGCGATAGTAAAGCCGACGTATATTTCCACGTGGCGGGCGTCGGACACAACAACATTCCACTCGACTTAAAGACCGAGATTGATACCGTCAAGACAAATTCGATGGGTTTTGTGCAGTGTGTGGCTACAGCGTTCAATTATTTCAGAGACAACGGCGGCGGACACATCGCAGTAGTTTCGAGCATCGCCGGCACCAAAGGACTTGGCAGTGCACCGGCTTACAGCGCGACCAAACGTATGCAAAGTCATTATATTCAAAGCCTTGCGCGTCTTTCTAAGATGACCAAAGCCAACATCAAATTCACCGACATCCGCCCGGGTTTCATCGACACCGACCTTCTTGCCGACGGCAACAATTACCCTATGATTCTCCCGCTCGCCCCGTCCGCCAAACGGATTTTCAAGGCTCTCACCCACCGCCGCCGCAAAGCAATCATCGACTGGAAATACTGGTTTTTGGTGCAATTTTGGAAGTCGATACCAGATTGGATTTGGGAACGGCTGCCGTGGAAATTGTGATTTTGGCTATTGAATTTTTGAGATTTCGTCTGGGGCAAGGCCGGTGAGTTCTGCAATGGTTGCGACGTCAAGACCTTTGGCGAGCATACGGCGTGCGGTTTCGAAGGCTTGGGCTTTTGCGCCTTCGGCATATCCGTCCTCACGCTCGTTTTTCATTGCATTGCGCTGTGTAATTATTTCGAGACGGTAGTCGTTGTACTTATAGAGATCGCCGTCCGAATAGGCAGAACGTTCTACAATCTCCAAAGCCTCGCTTATTTCGGGGTTGTCAGTCAAAACCTTGTCAACGCTTTTGGTGGCTTCGTCTATCTCCGTCAAAAACCTGAGCCACAATTCCTTGATGGCACGACTGCCACGGTCAACGGG
>ODAI011165627.1_pt1 | contig 17917 bp, 15 predicted proteins | sample 1539321 | NCBI WGS metagenome assembly ODAI01 (sample SAMN02144231, study PRJEB22623) | gut metagenome | biome: sheep rumen | host: Ovis aries | place: New Zealand | reverse complement strand
TCAGTTTGTCAAGAGGTTTTGACAAAAAAAATAAAAAATTTTTTTATAATTATAGACCTTATTGAATTTCTTAAACTTGCTACTTTAATATGGGGCTGTCGCAAGCGGAAAACTTTCACAAAGTGACCGCCCTAAAATTTTTACTGTAAACTTATGCACTTTATTTTACACTCTAACCGCCATGGCCACCGGTGGATTATATTTGTTATGTTTTTTGACTGCCGCTGAATACGACAGCCCCGCTTTTTAACGCATGCACCTTATTTTACGTCTCTTTCTTGGCTCAATAATCGCGCAACAGGTCATTCTAAGGCTTTTGCAAGTTCTTTGACGAGACTTTTGTTTTTCGGAGAAAGATTTTTATATGCGCCGATAAGTTCTTCCTCGTCTTCGGAAAGATACCTTGCGACGAGCGGCGTAGTCTCGGCCATATTCAACGCGTCTTCTATTGCCGTCATTGTTTCGTGCCGCGGATTTTTTGCGTAGCCGCACATGATTTTCGCTATCGCGCTCTTAGATATTCCCGTCATTTCAGCCAACTTGTCGTAATTTATATGCCGTTTTCTAAGTTCCGACTTTATTATTTTTATATCCATACGAATATTTTTGCACAGTTTTTCATTTTTGTGAAATTTATTGCTTAAATTTCTTGACAAATTCACAAAAATGAATTATAATAATGTAAAATGTTTCACGTTCGTATATTTTAGGTCGATATAGGTATGTTAAATCGGCGAGCCGTTTTTGCGGTAAACTTTATAATTTGACGATATAAATAAAACGGCAAAACATTTTTAAAAGCGTTGGAAAATCGGTAGAGACGATAGTATAAATACGTCGTTAATAGCATTTAAAGGAGATAATTCATTATGACAAAAGAAGAAAGAAAGGCTTTAAAGGCCGAAAGGGATAAGAAGTTTATGCCTAAATGGGTCAGAACGCTTTTACTTTGGGCAGGCGTTATATTTTTTGCTCTTGCCATTGTTTTTACGGTTTTAGCATCTGTAAAAGGAGCGGAAGCAAACTTGGCAAATCCTGATTTTACAAAACTTGAAGATAGCGGCTTCGTTGCGTTTGTCGTTATGGCAATAACTACCGCTGCATTGGGAGTGGCTTTGTTTGCTACCCATATCGTCTTGCCAAAAGCGGGATTTAAAAAGAAAGTATCGATAGGTAATACGGTTTTTGCCGCTATACTTATGCTCGCCACAATTTTCAGCGGGATACTTTCTACGCTCGCTTACGAGGCGCCGATACCTAAATATTACAACAGCGCAGACATGACTATCGTTTCAGGCAACAGCGGAACTTGGGTAATCAAAGCGAAACAAGTATCTAAGCATTTAAAGTCGGTTTTATCCGAAGAAACGGAATTAACAAAATTTTTAGATAAAAACGAAGCATTACAAGGGATCATAAGCGGGTTTGGCGCCAACGCCGATGAAAACTATGTAAAAAATTTCTACGCTCACCCGCATAAAGCCTATACTAATAGTACATATTATAGAAATTTCGTTATTTGTGATTTTTATTTGGGATCGTCGGACGTTTCCGCATTGCAAAATGAAATGGAAAATTATTCAATGCCTTCGGATAAAACGGAAACGGTTAATCAAGCGATCTGGGTTACATATGGCAGTTCTCAAGTATTTTGGAAATCGGCAAAAGAAAGTGTTGTGTTTACACAGTATTCTTCCGTCACGCCGAATTTTGATAAATACGGAACGTTTGGGTCTGTCGAGTGTTTCTACGATGGTACAAATGACGCAATAAGGCTAATTTTCGGTAGCAGAAAATAATTTTTGACAAAACGGGAGCATTCGCATTAAATAACAATCCACCAGGTTTGAAATACACCCCGAAAGTTAGTTGTTCTTGGGGGAATAAAATAATCAAAACTAGTAAATGGTTAGTTCGTTACAAATACGGCAAGGTTCCCAAAGAGGAATCTTGCCGTTATAATATCATAAAAGAAAAGGCGAAGTCTGTAACAGATTTCGCCTTAAACTTTCATACTTTATTTCTTTCACCCTCTTTCCGAACAATAATGTCGTCCGCTTCCATTTCTTTTACATGCGCTTTTGAGTATAAGACAAAGTTCGGATATGGATTTATCCGCCTATAAATAACGGCGGGTCATATTCTTATTCTATGCTATACACTTTCGGGCAACTGTTAGCGTTATTTTAATATATAAGCACCGCGTCGGCGATAACTTCGCCGACGCGGTGCTTTTTTTGATTTTATTAAATCTTTTTTGCTATTTCTTTAATGAATTCTTCGGTAGTCAGTTTTTCCGCTTTCACGCCGGGTAAATTAAACATACCGACTAAATCGCCCGTCATTTTGCCGCTCTCGATAGTTTCTATCGTCGCTCTTTCAAGTCTTTCGGCAAAATCCGCGAGGTCGGACAGACCGTCGAGCGCGCCGCGCTTTTTAAGCGCGCCCGTCCAGGCGAATATCGTCGCGACGGGGTTGGTCGAAGTCTCTTCGCCCTTTAAATATTTATAATAATGCCGCGTTACCGTGCCGTGCGCCGCCTCGAATTCGTAAACGCCGTCGGGGGAGACGAGTACGCTCGTCATCATCGCAAGACTGCCGAACGCCGTTGCGACCATGTCGCTCATCACGTCGCCGTCGTAGTTCTTGCACGCCCAAACGACGCCGCCGTTGCTCCTTATTATTCTCGCCACTGCGTCGTCGATAAGCGTATAAGTATAGTCGACGCCCTCTTTCTCGAACTCGGCTTTGTATTCCTCGTTAAATATTTTCTCGAATATCTCTTTGAACTTGCCGTCGTACTTTTTACTGATAGTGTCTTTTGCGGAGAAAATGAGCGGCATTTTGACTTCTAAAGCGTAGTTAAAACAGGCTTTGGCAAAACTTTTAATGCTTTTATCGGTATTGTGCATGGCAAGCACCACGCCGTCGCCGTCGAAATCGAACACCGTAACCGTGTTTTTTTTGCCGTCCGTATCGGTGTAAGTGAGTTCGGCTTTGCCCTCTCCCGCCAAGCCGTCCACAGCCTTATATATATCGCCGTAGGCGTGGCGCGCAATCACGATAGGTTTTTCCCAAGTCGGGATATACGGCGTTATGCCCTTGACGATTATAGGCGAACGGAAAACCGTGCCGTCCAAAATCGCGCGGATAGTCCCGTTGGGGCTTTTCCACATCTCTTTTAAATCGTATTCTTCGACGCGCTGATAATTCGGAGTTATCGTGGCGCATTTTACCGCAACGCCGTATTTTTTCGTCGCGTTCGCCGCGTCTACCGTTACTTTGTCGTCGGTTTCGTCGCGATGTTTTAAACCGAGGTCGTAGTATTCGGTCTTTAAATCGACGTAAGGCGTTATCAAAATATCTTTGATGAGTTTCCAGATTATTCTCGTCATTTCGTCGCCGTCCATTTCGACGAGCGGCGTTGTCATTTTTATCTTCTGCACGTTAAATGCCCTCCTCGTCAAAGCCGACGTAACGCGTGGCGGGACGAATTATTTTATTGCAATAAAGCAGAGTTTCCATATCGTGCGCGAGCCAGCCGACAAGCCGAGCCGTTGCGAATATCGGGATATAGAGTTCTTTAGGGATATTGAGCATTTCGTAGATAAGTCCCGAATAGAAATCGACATTGGCGCAGCAGGGTCTGTTTAATTTTTTCTGCAGGTAGTCGAGCGCTATTTTTTCAAAGCGAGTGTAAAACTCAAAGCGTTTCGGGTCTATCTTTTCAGAGATCTTGCCTGCGGTTTCTCTTAAAATGTCGCACCTTGGGTCGGAGAGCGTGTATACCGCGTGGCCCATGCCGTAGATAAGTCCGCTGCCGTCGTGGAGTTTTCCGTCTGAAATCTTTTCTATCGCGCGGAGTATCTCCTCGTCCGAGGCGTCTACGCCTATTTCCGAAACGACTTCTTTCATCATATTCACCGCCGCGAGGCTCGCACCGCCGTGGCGCGGACCTTTAAGCGACGCCATAGACGCCGTTACCATCGAATATATATCCGTAAGCGTCGACGATACTACCGTACCCGCGAACGCGCTGTTGTTACCGCCGCCGTGGTCGGCGTGGACGGTAAGGCACACGTCCAACGTCTTAGCCTCGAGATCCGTAAACTTCCCGTCGTTGCGCGAGAGATACAATATATTTTCCGCAAACGAGTATTCTTTTTTGGGGAAGTGGATATGCAGAGAATCGTTGTCGAGGTAATGCGTTTTCGCCTGCAGACAATACGATATTATCGCGGGCATTTTCGCAATGAGCGAAATGCTCTTTCTGAGGAAATTAAGCCCGGATATGTCGTCCGGATTTTCGTCGAACGAGTACAGCGAGAGAATCGAACGCATTATGTGGTTCATAAGCGAGTTGGAAGGGTGGGGGAGAATAATGTTCTCCAAAAACCCGACCGGCAAATCGTAATGCGACTTTAACAGTCTCGAAAAATCGACCGCCTCTTTCTCGTAAGGGTAATGTCCGAAAAGAAGTAAGAAACAAGTCTTTTCATATCCGAAATCGTTTCCCGCAAGTTTTACCACTTCCGAAACGTCGAGGTTTCTGTAATAAAGGTTACCTTTTTTCGGTATTTTTTTGTCGCCGTCTACGAAATAGCCGGACGCGTCCGAGACCTTGGTAAGTCCTACCAAAACCCCCGTGCCGTTTTCGTTTCTCAGCCCCTTTTTTACCTTGTATACGCCGTAGAGTTCGGGCGGTATTTTGCCGTCTTGCAAAAGTCTTTCATATTCTAATGAGAGGAAATCGTTCATAGTCTTATATTAAAAAGTGTTGAGCAACCCGCCGACGGCGATTAGTTCGTATTCCTCGTCGGAAAGGTTGTTTGTCGCTTTATACTCCTTGTTTTTAGTTTTGTTCGTTACCCAAACGGTGTTGCGGTCGAATTTGACGTTTATCTCGTCGTACATATCCGCCTCGATATCGAGTTCTATGGGTATTATTCCGAAGTTTATCAGGTTTTTGCGGTGAATCCTCGCAAACGACGAGGCAATGACCGCCTTTATTCCGAGAAATCTCGGCGCGATCGCCGCGTGTTCGCGGCTCGAGCCTTGACCGTAGTTCTGCTTTGCAACTATTATTCCGCTGCCGAGTTCTTTGCACCTTTTTGAAAACTTTTCGTCTATATTCGAGAATACGAATTCGGATATTTTTTCGATATTGCTCCTGTACGGCAATACTTTCGCTCCCGCGGGCATTATGTGATCGGTCGTTATATTGTCCTCGAGCGAGATGACGACTTTCGCCGTGAAATCCTTTTCAATCGGTAAAAACTTCGGTAGAGGCTTGATGTTCGGTCCCATTACCACTTCGCTCTTAAAGGTCGGTTTAAACAGGAGATTTTCGCAAGTCGGGTAGTCGACGTCTTGCGGGAAAAGATCCAAATCCATACCTATCGGCGAGGAAACGTAGCCCTTTACTGCGGAAAGCGCCGCGACTTCGGGCGATACGAGGTATACTTTAGCGGAATTAGTGCCGCTCCTGCCGTAGAAGTTGCGGTTGAAAGTCCTCAGCGACACTCCGTCCGTAGACGGCGATTGCCCCATGCCTATGCACGGTCCGCAGGCGGATTCGAGTATTCTTGCCCCCGCGGATAACAGTACGTCCAAAATCCCGTTCTTCGCTATCATTCTCAGTACTTGCTGGCTTCCCGGCGCTATCGCGAGCGATACGTCTTTATGTACTTTGCGCCCTTTTAAAATCGAGGCGACTTTGACGAAATCGCCGTAACCGGAGTTCGTGCAACTGCCTATCAAAACCTGGTCTACCTTAACCGAGGATAGTTCGGAAATCGGTTTCACGTTGTCCGGAGAATTCGGACAAGCCGCATACGGCACTATTTCGGATAAATCTATTTCTACGTTTTCGTCGTAAGTCGCGCCCTCGTCCGCAGACAGCGGCAAAAAGTCCTCCGAGCGTGACTGAAGAGCAAAAAACTCCCGCGTTATCTCGTCCGACGGGAACAGCGACGTCGTCGCGCCCACTTCCGCGCCCATATTGCATATCGTGGCGCGTTCGGGTACGCTCAAAGTCTTTACGCCATCGCCGTAATATTCTATTATCTTGTTTACTCCGCCTTTGGTCGTCATCTTCCCGATAAGGTATAAAATGACGTCTTTCGCGGCTACGCCTTTACGCAGTTTGCCCGTAAGTTTTACGCCGACTATTTTGGGGTTGACCATCAAGAACGGCTTTCCCGCCATCGCGCACGCTACGTCTAAGCCTCCCGCGCCGATCGCTATCGCGCCTACCGCGCCGGAAGTCGGAGTGTGCGAGTCCGACCCTAAAAGCGTCGTTCCCGGCTTTGCGAATCTCTCCACGTTCACTTGATGACATATTCCGTTTCCCGCTTTTGAAAAAACTATCCCGTACTTGTCCGCGACGGTCTGCAAAAATTTGTGGTCGTCGGCGTTCATAAAACCGTTTTGCAAGGTGTTGTGATCGACGTAGGATACCGAAAGTTCGGTCTTGACTTTGTCAAGCCCGAAACTCATGAATTCGAGATACGCCATCGTCCCCGTTGCGTCCTGAGTCAACGTGCGGTCGATTTTTATCGTTATAACGTTATCTGTTTCGTTTTCGCTTACTATATGCGATTTTAAGATTTTACGCGCGAGTGTTTCAGCCATTTTGTCTCAGCCCCTTAAAAAATGAGTAGTATATATTATATCATAAAAAAACGCATATTACAAATATAATATGCGATTAATCGATAGTTTGTGCTAATAGGTGTTATTAAATTTTCTTATTTCGCCGCCGTCGTTACGCGTTTATCGTGCGTCTTGATTCCGACGCCTTAGCCTACTTGAGCGCAATCATCTTGCATTCGGTGTAATAGCGCTTTTCTCTGCCTTCGCCCATTGAAAACGTCTTTTTCGGAAGAGAGCCGTTTTTCACTATTTCGGCAAAAAACCCGTCTTTTGAAACGGTGCCGTTTAAAAACCCTATTCCGTTTTCGGCAAGGGCGCAGAGCGCGCTTTCGCCGTGGATATAATCTACCTCTCCGCCGTTTTCTTTTAAGTATTGCGCGATTTTCTTGTCTAACGCGCGGATAAGTTCGACTTGGTCGTTCGCGTCAAACGCAAAGACGCCGTTTTGCTTTTCGTATGCGGAAGAAAGAGTTTTATCGGTGCGGATAAACGCGATGAACTTTTCCTTGTCCACTCCCGAAACGAATCTGTAAATCGGCTCGAACACGAGCGCGGGAGAGTATATGCTGACCGCCTCGCATAGCGCAAATCTCGCCGGGTGCGTTTCGCGCTCGTTCTCGGGAAGAGTTTCCTTTATTTCTTCCCAACACTTTTTCGCCGTCGCGAGTGAGTGGTTTCCGTCGCCCACGGCGAAGATCATTTCGCCCGCCGTGCGGTATAAATTGTCCGCTATCTCGCTTGCTTTATCGCCGCCGTAGTACCGACCGCGAAGATGCCCGCCGTGAGCGTTCAAATCGAAGTCGTACACCAAATCCCCGCCTATAAGTTGATTATTCGATAAAAACCTGCCGAAAATCTCTTCTTCGCGGGCGTTGTATAATAGCATAACGTGCGGAAGTTCTATTTTGGCGTTGCGGCGAATCTTTATTCTCGGCGGCAGCCTTTCGGGAACGGTCGCTTCCGAGGCGCGTATCGCCGCGTCCGACTTCGGCGCGTAAGAATACTTTTCGAGGTCGACCGCCAGCATTATTCCGTAGCGCTTTTCCTTTCTGAATTCGGTTTCGCGTTCGGTTATTATAAATCCGCCGTCAAGGCGCGTGAAAACGCCCCGACGCAAGTATTCTTCCATTTCGGCGTTTATCTTTTCGATACGCTTTTCCGGCTCGCTTTCCGAAAGAAACGCCTCGGGGTAGATTAGCCTCAGCGTAGACGGCGCGTCGCCGATTTCTTTATCGAGACTAAGCCAATAGTCTTTGTCCGAAGTGAACTGATCGCAGGCGATAACAGACCACTTCCGCATTTTTTCCGCGTCTAAATGAAATTTCGGCAATAAAATCTCCGGGATATGAATAGTTTCGTCGTTTTTCATGGTTTTACCTCGTTCGGCGTTTTATACGATATTTTATATAAGGTAACATAAAACCGTGGATTTGTCAAGAAAAACCGTACCGCAACTCAAATACTTGTAAATAAACTTAAACATGACTGTACCTTGTTGGACGTCGCGCCTATAATTACAGGGGACTTAATTCGGCTTGTCGTAAACGTAACAAGTTTGTATAGCTGTAAATATAATAAGTATAGGAGTACTAACCTATATGTTCAATTTTTTCGGTAACGACGGCGAGAACGAAAACGTCGCTGCGGCGTCCGTCGTCGGCAACGGAGTCAACTACGAAGTTCTTCAAAGCGCCAGGAGGGATCTGATCGGCGAAATTCAGGCGATAATAGATTACGCCGACCATATACATACGAGCGACGATCCGGTCGCCAACGCGACGTGGAGGGATATAATGCACGAGGAGATGGTCCACGTCGGCGAACTGCTTGCGCTTTTGGATTATCTGAATCCTACTCAGCGGCGTTACGTCGAGGAGGGTATAAAAGAGTTTAATGAAAGATTGAAGAGGTGATCGTAAAATCTTTCGGCAAAGGAAGCGCCGTTCCGTTTCGGGACGGCGCCTCCTTTGCCGAAATTTAAAATAACGCGGATTTAAGGGTAAAATTTAATAAAAATTCTCAAATCGGGTAAAAAACGCTTGACAAAGTTCGCAAAATTTATTAAAATATTTTGGCTATTATGGCGAAATGTGCGTCGGAAGAACATGCCCCTCGGACGGCAGCGCGTCGCCGTAAACCAAAAAAATAATCAATATTCGGAGAAAATCTATGAAGACATATATGGCTACCAATGAAACGGTAGAGAGAAAGTGGTATGTAGTAGACGCCACGGATATGGTTCTCGGAAGACTTGCGAGCCAAGTCGCCATGATCCTTCGCGGCAAGAATAAGCCTACGTTTACCCCGAACGTCGACACCGGCGATTTCGTTATCGTATTAAACACCGACAAAGTAGTATTGACGGGCAAGAAACCCGAGCAGAAACTTTACACTTACCATACCGGTTACGTTGGCGGACTTAAGCAGATTCCGTATGCGAAGATGCTCGCCGACAAATCGGATTTAGCGGTTTACGAGGCGGTCAAGGGAATGCTCCCCAAGAACAGACTCGGCAGACAGATGCTTAAAAAACTTCGCGTATACAAGGGTGCGGAGCATAATCATCAGGCGCAACAGCCTATCGAGTTAAAACTCGGAAAGTAAGCGGAGGTAAATGAAAATGGCAAAAGTATCCGTAAAGAAGAAATTACAGTACTGGGGTACCGGCAGAAGAAAGAGCGCGGTAGCGAGAGTAAGACTCGTACCGGGCGGCAACGGCGCCATCACTATAAACGGCAGGACTATCGACGAGTATTGCGATCTCGATACTCTTAAACTTATAATAAAGCAACCGCTCGTACTTACCGAGACCGAGACCAAATACGACGTATTCGTAAACGTCGTAGGCGGCGGATTTACCGGTCAGGCAGGCGCGATCCGTCACGGCATAGCGCGTGCGCTCGTAGTAGCGGAAGCGGATCTTCGTCCCGCGCTTAAAAAAGCGGGGTTCTTGACGAGAGACCCGAGAATGAAAGAGAGAAAGAAGTACGGCTTGAAGAAAGCGCGTCGCGCTGCGCAGTTCTCGAAGAGATAATTATTGCGATTTCTATCGCGCTCCGAAATTTCGGGGCGCGATTTTTTTTTCGGAAACACCTTAAAAACGCTTGACGAAAAGTTAGAACCGTGCTATAATCATACTAACCTACCAAGTTGATAGGTTAAAGGAGAAGAAAATGTCTAAGATTTACTCTTCAGCCGACCAGCTCGTCGGCAAAACGCCGCTCTTGGAACTCACGCATATAGAAAAAGAGTTGGGTCTGAAAGCGAAAATTTACGCTAAACTCGAATATTTCAACCCCGCGGGGTCTATAAAAGACCGTATCGCGAAAGCGATGATAGAGGACGCGGAAGAAAAGGGCATTTTAAAGCCCGACTCGGTAATTATCGAGCCGACTTCGGGGAATACGGGCATAGGTCTCGCCTCTATCGCGGCGGCGAAGGGGTACAGGATAATAATAGTAATGCCGGAGACGATGTCCGTCGAGCGCAGGCAACTTATGAAGGCTTACGGCGCCGAACTCGTTTTGTCAGACGGCACGAAAGGTATGAAAGGCGCGATAGCGAAAGCGGAAGAGATAGCCGCCGAAACGCCGAACTCGTTTATACCGGGACAGTTTATAAACCCCGCAAACCCGAAAATACATTTCGAGACTACGGGACCGGAGATATACGAAGATACGGACGGGGAAGTCGATTTTCTCGTTGCGGGCGTCGGTACGGGCGGCACGATAACCGGTGCGGGAGAATATTTAAAGAGTAAGAACCCCGAGGTAAAAGTCGTTGCGGTCGAGCCGAAAACGAGCGCGGTGCTATCCACCGGCGTTGCGGGCGCGCACAAGATACAAGGTATAGGCGCGGGCTTTATTCCCGAAGTCTTGAATACGAAGGTTTACGACGAGATAATAGCGGTCGATAACGACGACGCGTTCGCGACGGGTAAACTTATCGGCAAACGCGAAGGGGTACTCGTTGGCATTTCGTCCGGCGCGGCGGCATGGGCTGCGATAGAGATAGCGAAACGCCCCGAAAACATCGGCAAAAACATAGTGGTGATATTGCCCGATACCGGCGACAGATACTTGTCTACGCCGCTATTCCAAGACTGAAAACGGAGAAAAAGATGAAAATTTCCACGAAAGGCAGATACGCGCTGAGGGTAATGATAGATTTGGCGGAACACAGCGGAGAGAACTATATTCCGCTTAGAGACATAGTCGCAAGACAAGAAATATCTCAAAAATATCTCGAGGGGATAATGACCGACCTCACTAAATCCGACCTGCTCGACGCACAACACGGCAAGGGCGGCGGTTATAAATTAAAGCGAGATGCGGAAGATATAACCGCTTGGGACGTTTTGGTAAGTACCGAAGGCGATTTGGCGCCGATAACCTGTCTCGATAAATCCGCAGAGCCGTGTATACGCGCGGCGGAATGCAAAACTCTCCCGATGTGGGAAAATTTTTATAAAGTCATACGCGATTATTTCAGCGGAATAACTATAGCCGGACTTATGAATAAAGACAGCGGCGATAATTATGTAATTTGAGTTGAAAATACTTGTAAAAAAAATAATAATATAGTACAATATTAATTGCCTTGAGGCAATAAAGGACGGAAATCATGTCAAAGAAAAGAATAGAGACGACTTGCGTACAAGGCGGATACGCGCCGAAAAACGGCGAACCGAGGCAAATTCCCATTATCCAGAGTACGACTTTTAAATACGACACGGGCGTAGCGATGGGTAAACTCTTCGATTTGGAGGCGAGCGGGTATTTTTATACCAGACTTCAGAATCCGACTAACGACTACGTTGCGGCAAAAATTGCCGAATTAGAAGGCGGAACGGCTGCGATGCTCACTTCGTCGGGGCAAGCGGCGAACTTTTTCGCGGTGTTCAACGTCGCCACTTGCGGCGACCACGTCGTGTCCAGCGCGACGATTTACGGCGGAACGTTCAATCTCTTTGCCGTAACCATGAAGAAGATGGGTATAGACTTCACCTTCGTTTCCCCCGACGCGACCGAGGAAGAACTCGACGCGGCGTTTAAACCGAATACGAAAGCGGTGTTCGGCGAGACGATAGCCAACCCCGCTTGCTCGGTATTGGACATCGAAAAATTTGCCAAAGCCGCGCATAAACACGGCGTTCCGCTCATAGTCGACAACACTTTTGCCACGCCTATAAACTGCAGACCCATAGAGTGGGGCGCGGATATAGTTACGCACTCGACGACAAAATATATGGACGGTCACGGCGCGGCGGTAGGCGGCGCGATAATCGACGGCGGAAAGTTCGATTGGATGGCGCATAAAGAGAAATTTCCGGGGCTTACAACGCCGGACGACAGTTATCACGGGATAGTATACGCCGAGAGATTCGGCATGGGCGGCGCTTTTATAACCAAAGCCACGGCGCAACTTATGCGCGATTTCGGATCTATACAATCTCCGCAGAACGCGTTTTACTTAAATCTCGGTTTAGAGAGTTTACACCTCCGCATGAAACGGCATTGCGAAAACGGACAAAAAGTCGCGGAATTTTTAGCGGCTCACGAGAAAGTGGAGTGGGTGCGCTATTGCGGACTTAAGGGCGATAAGTATTACGAACTCGGGCAAAAGTACTTGCCGAACGGCTCTTGCGGCGTGCTTAGTTTCGCGTTAAAAGGCACGAAAGCGGACGCGGAGAAATTTATGTGCAATTTAAAAGTCGCCGCGATAGAAACGCACGTCGCTGACGCGAGGACGTGTTGTCTGCACCCTGCGTCAACTACCCACCGTCAACTTACCGATACGCAACTTGCCGAGGCGGGAATTTCGCCGACGCTTATAAGGTATTCGTGCGGAATAGAAAACGCGGATGATTTAATAGAGGATATAGCGCAAGCGCTCGATAAAATTTAAGGAAGAAATTAAATGCCGATAGTAGTACCCAAGGACATACCCGCCACTAAGATTTTACAGGCGGAAAACATATTCGTAATAACCGAAAAACGCGCGACGAGCCAGGATATACGCCCGCTTGAGATAGCGGTCGTCAATCTGATGCCGACGAAGATAGTGACTGAAACTCAACTTTTGCGCCTGCTGTCGAATTCGCCGTTGCAGGTAAATATTACGCTCGTATCGACCGAGAGTTACGTCGGCAAAAACACGCCTATAGAGCATTTAGAGAAGTTTTACAAGCAGTTTTCGGAGATAAAGGACAGAAAGTTCGACGGCATGATAGTAACGGGCGCACCCGTAGAGGATCTGCCGTTTTCGGAAGTGAAGTATTGGAAAGAACTCGAAGATATTTTCGAGTTCGCAAGGCGCAACGTAACCAGTACGATGTTCATATGCTGGGGCGCGCAAGCGGCGCTGTATTACTACTACGGCATAAAAAAAGAGCCGCTTTCCGCTAAGATGTTCGGGATATTCGAGCATTATAAGACTGTGGAATACGACAGACTTTTAAAGGGTTTTAACGACAGATTTTACATTCCGCATTCCCGTCACTCCGCAATCGACGAAACCGCCGTGGGGAAATGCAAGGACCTCGTCGTTCTTGCAAAATCCGACAAGGCGGGGACGACTATAATCCGATCGAAAGACGAGAGATTTTTGTTCATTACGGGACACGTCGAATACGACAGAGACACTCTCGAAAAAGAGTACAAGCGAGATTTGGACAAGGGGCTGTCTATTGCTCCGCCCGAAAACTACTACGTCGGCGAGCCGTTCGGCAAGATAAACATGAGTTGGGCGTCCGCGGCGAACCTGCTGTATATGAATTGGCTCAACTTCGTATATCAGACTACTCCTTACGATATAAGCGAAATCGGCAAATAAAACGAATAACAAAGGGCGCGAGCGGAAAAATACCGCTCGCGCCTTTATCGTCAACCGTTTTCCCCGCGCCTCAAACAAATAAAAACGAGAATATTAACTTGCGTCAGTTTGTATTATTGTCCGGTATACAGGTATTTGCCTGCCGACCTTTGGGCGGACATACGAGCGACAAGCGTAACGAGTTTCCCGAATCGTGGGGCTACCATAGCAAAAGACACGGCAAAAAGCCGTGTCTTTTGCTATGGTAGCCCCACGGGGACTCGAACCCCGGATTCTGCCGTGAGAGGGCAGCGTCTTAACCGCTTGACCATGAGGCCGTGTTTGTTTTGCTTGTATATGATAACATATTATATTTTTTTTTGCAAGAGTTTTTAATTGTTTTTTTATTTTTTTATTTTTATTATGCAGTTTATTTCGTATTATTCTGAGCGTGGCGCGCCTTTATCGCTTAAAACGCTTGCAATAGTTCGGCAAAAGTGATAAAATATCTCAGTGGAGAGATGAAAATGGATAATAAATTTTTGGATATCGATATAGTCGGATACAAAGCCTCTTTGCCGATTCTTCCTTTGCCGAACGGAATAAACATTGCGTTTTTCTGTCTGCACGGGAACTCCGAGATGACGGAGTATTGCGGCAAACAACTCGCTAAATACCTTACCGATTGCGACGTTTTGATTACCGCGGAATCAAAGGGCTTGCAACTCACGCACGTCGTGGCAAGAGAAGTCGGACACCACTATTACGCCGTGGCGAGAAAGTCGAAAAAGTTATATATGCAAGACGGCATTTCGGTGGAATACGGCTCGTCGATAACTACCGGAACTCCGCAAACGCTATATCTTTCCAAGCACGATACTGACATATTAAAGGGTAAAAAAGTCGGAATTGTCGACGACGTTATATCTACCGGCGAAAGTCTTAAGGGCTTAGAGGCACTCGTAGAGAAAGCGGGCGGGCAGATTTATAAGCGCGCGTTCGTATTGGCTGAGGGCGCTGCGGCGGACAGAAAGGATATAATCTATTTGGAAAAAATTCCGCTGCTTTAATTGTGATATAAAACGGAGCGATCGCAAAAGCGACCGCCTCTATCGTTAAAAAAAGAAACGGGTTGCCGCTTTTGCGGTAGCCCGTTATTTCGTTATTTTTTGAATTTTTTTACGGTTTTGACGAGTTTTTTTATTGCGAAAACTATCATTAAGGCGTCGAGCGCGACGATTATTGCGCCGTAAAAGAGATACTCGCCTTTTACCATTATAATTATTCCGACGATTAAAAGCGATATAAGTATTCCCGCAATTACGGTAATCAAAATCGCTGCTGCGGCAATTCTCAAGCAAATATTCAGTTTTTTGTTTTTAACTATCTCGACCGAGCCGTCGAAGAGCAAAGTCAAGATAAGTTCAAACAGAAAATCCGATAAAAATTCCATAATGATTAATCCGCTAATCCTAATAAATAATCAGCTGATACGTTAAAAGTTTTGCATATGGCGATTATAAAATCTGCCGTAGGTAAACTTTTACCTTTTTCCCAGAGAGAAACAGTGTCTTGTGAAGTCGACAGGGTTTCTCCGAATTTTTGCTGAAAAAGATTATTGTCAAGACGCGTTTCTTTTATTCTCGCCGCAATCGTTTTTACTTCCACGTTGGTTTTTATAGTAATATTATCTGCCGTGGCAGTTTTTGTATTTCTTACCTGACCCGCATGGGCAAGGGCTTGTTTTTGAAAAACGCAAGCGTTTTCATAGTTTGAACTGACGTTCAAACGCAAAAACGATAAATATATAACTTTGCTCGCTACCGCTCGCTACGCCGCCGAAGGCGGCTAAAACGACCCTTGCCGAAAACAATTTAATCGCAAAAATTATCTGCCGTGGCAGTTTTTATATTTCTTTCCGCTACCGCAAGGGCAAGGGTCGTTGCGCCCTACCGTGGCGGTTTTTACTATCGGCGCAGAAGAACCGCCCGTACTGCCGCCGCTTTCGACAAGGTCGCGTTTTTCTTCTTTTTTAGGCTCGTTTTTCTTTATTTCGGACTTGAGCAGCAGCATTACCACTTCTTCCTGTATGCTCGCCGTCATATCCTCGAACATTTCAAGTCCTTCTTTCTTGTAGGCTATAACCGGGTCCTCGTTGGCGTAGCCTCTTAAAGAAATTCCGCGCTTTAGTTTGTCCATGGCGTCGATATGGTCTATCCATTTGTTGTCTACGACTCTTAAAAAGATAAATCTCTCGAATTCGTGATAGTCTATGCCGTCGTCCTTATATCTCTCGATTTTCTCTTCGTAACAAGAAATTACTTTATCGATAGTTTGACTTACTATATAGTCGTAATCCCAGTTATTAAGCACGTCCTCGGTGATAAATTCTGTTTCCGGCGGAAGAGCGCGTTCTTCGAGTGCCTTGTTGAGTTTGTCTTTATCCCACGAGGCAGGCTCTTGACCTCTCGGGACGTTTGCGTCGATAATTTCCGTGACGTAGTCGGGTATGAGGTTTAAAACGTCTTGATGGACGTTGTCGCCGCGGAGGACTTTCATCCTCTCCTCGTACATTACCTTACGCTGAGTGTTCATTACGTCGTCGTATTGGAGTATATGCTTTCTTATGCCGAAGTTTTTGCCCTCGATTGTTCTTTGCGCGTTTTCAATAGAGCGCGATAGCATTTTCGATTGCAAAGGCGTATCCTCGTCCACTTTAAACGCGTTGTAAATGCCTTGAAGTCTTTCGCCGCCGAAACGTTTTGCGAGGTCGTCCTCGAGCGAAATGAAGAACAGTGAGGAGCCGGGATCGCCTTGACGTCCCGAACGTCCGCGAAGTTGGTTGTCGATTCTTCTCGACTCGTGGCGCTCGGTGCCGATAATGTGCAAGCCGCCGAGAGCGATAACTTCTTGCTTTTCCTTTTCGGTTACCGCCTCGTGTTCGGCGTAGAGTTCTCTGTAGTGTTCGCGAACTTTTTTAGCCTCGTCCGAAACGTCTTGGACGTAAGAAGTCGCTACGTCTATAAGGTCCTCCGAAACGCCTTCGTTTCTGAGGTCTTGTTTGGCGAGGTATTCGGGGTTACCGCCGAGCAGTATATCCGTTCCACGGCCCGCCATGTTCGTCGCGATGGTTACGGCGCCTTTCTTGCCCGCTTGCGCGATTATTTCCGCCTCGCGCTTGTGGTTTTTCGCGTTTAGTATGTTGTGTTTTATCTTGTTTTTAAGTAGCCATCTCGAAATTTCCTCGGACTTTTCTACCGTAACGGTACCGACAAGGATCGGTTGCCCCTTTTCGTGGCGTTCTATTATCTCGCGGATTATCGCGCGGAGTTTCCCCGCATACGTCGAGAAGATCATGTCCGGCATATCTTGCCTTTGTACGGGTTTGTTCGTCGGGATCTCCAAAACGTCGAGACCGTATATCGTGCGAAATTCTTCCTCTTCGGTTTTAGCCGTTCCCGTCATGCCGGAGAGTTTGGAGTAAAGTCTGAAATAGTTTTGGAAAGTGATAGTGGCATACGTCTTGTTTTCGTTGCGGATGGTAACGTTTTCTTTCGCCTCGATCGCCTGATGCAAGCCGTCGGAGTACCGTCTGCCTATCATAAGTCTGCCCGTAAACTCGTCGACGATAATGATTTCGCCGTCGCTTACGATATAGTCGCTGTCGCGTTTGAATATGTGATGCGCCTTTAACGCTTGCTGAACGTGGTGACTGAGTTCCGCGTTTTCCACGTCCGCGAAGTTTTCGATATTGAAGAATTTTTCCGCTTTTCTCGCGCCCGACTCGGTCAACTGCACGGATTTATCCTTTATGTCCAGCGTGAAATCTTCGTCGGCTTTCAGCGTCTTGACGAAACGGTTGCAATCGATATAAAGCGTAGACGACTTTTCGCCTCTGCCCGAAATTATGAGCGGAGTTCTCGCCTCGTCGATGAGGATAGAGTCCACTTCGTCGACGATTGCGAAGTTAAGTCCGCGCTGGACCATCGCTTTGATGTTGTTTTTGAGATTGTCTCTCAAGTAATCGAAGCCGAATTCGTTGTTCGTGCCGTAGGTAATGTCGCAGTTATACGCCTCGCGTTTTTGATCGTCTGTCATATCGTGAACGTTTACGCCGACGGTAAGCCCTAAAAACCTGTAGACTTTTCCCATCCACTCTGCGTCGCGCTTTGCGAGATAGTCGTTTACGGTTACTATATGCACGCCCTTTTCCGAGAGCGCGTTAAGATACGCGGGTAGAGTTGCCATAAGCGTTTTACCTTCGCCCGTTTTAAGTTCCGCGACTCTGCCTTGGTGAACGCATATTCCGCCCATAAGTTGGACGGGGTAGTGGCGCATATTGAGAACTCTGTACGCAGCCTCTCTCACGACCGCGAAAGCGTCGAACATAATATCGTCGAGCGTTTCTCCGGCGCGAAGTCTCGCTTTCAAGGCGTCGGTTTGGTCTTTG
>ODAI013288053.1_pt1 | contig 17919 bp, 7 predicted proteins | sample 1539321 | NCBI WGS metagenome assembly ODAI01 (sample SAMN02144231, study PRJEB22623) | gut metagenome | biome: sheep rumen | host: Ovis aries | place: New Zealand | reverse complement strand
GAGGGTTGAACCACTCTTCCTACTACAATTAATTTTTAATACAGAAAAGTTTTCAATTGGTCTTTCTGTATTAACAATAGCCTGTCTATGATTATAAGTGATGCAAGCTTCTATAAGAATAAAGAGTAAGGCGATATTTATAAAAAATACTTGTAATACTTGTTTCATCTATTTCTTTTTTTAAGAGAAGATGTGCGTAAACACACCTCCCTCATTTTTTAATCATCTTTACTAGAAACGCCCTTTGAGATAGTCTTTTTTGCTGTTTCGCTTCCTACATCTATTCCTTTAATCAGATTCAGAAACTGCTTTGCATTATTTACTTCCTCCTGCGCTTTATGTATCAATTTTGCATTTGGATGCCTTCTTTTGCATAAAACTGCCAATCTTCTTTCCGCAGCATTAACAGCATTATTAGCTTCTCCTAATGCTTTTTTTACATACTTTTCACCAATTAGATTACCCATACCTACTTCTGTTAGTGTACCAACTAACATAGATGAGATGCTAATTTCCCCATAACCTAAGTATTGTTTGAGAGCTTCTTCCATTGTATCCATACCAGTTTCAAGAATTTTAGTTACAATTTTCCTGTTTCTTGGTTTGGCTATCCACTGAGTCAATCTTGATATGCCATTATCAATCAAGCCAGAAGCAGCTCCGAAACCGGCACTTACAAGTATAGATACACCTTCCCTCCTTGTTAAATCCATATTTGCTTCCTTAAAGGTCATGTTCTTAAACAGGACTTTTGAACCAACAATTGAAGCATATTCTGTAAATCCTCCTACAAAGGCACCAAATATCGCGCCACTTAAGCCTTGTTTACCATTTGGATCTACATACAGAGTCGGTCGGTGATAACAGTAAATATATGGGTTTAGGTTTCCATGATAGAAAACCCCATTATTGTGTTTTCCATCAAGATGGTTTTCATTACTCAATGGATTGTAATTTGAGAAGGGATCTACGCTATACCACACACTCGTCTTTGGATCATAGTACCTCGCCCCGTAGTAGTACAGCCCAGTCTCCTCGTCCAGTTCCTTGCCGTTGAAGAGATAAGGTGACTCATAACCAGATGAGCCTGATTGTTTCTCCACGAATACCTCGCCCCATGGGGTATACTCCACCTGCTGCACATAGGCACCGAGGCTGTCGGTCACCGACAATGTGCCACCAAGGTGGTCGCGGTGGAAGTAGTATACCTGACCGCCGTCCATCGGATGGGGATGGTTGCGGATCAATGAAGCCGTTTCCGCCGTGTCGTCATTATTTCTCGTAATGGGAATATACAAGTGGCCGAAACATCCCCTTGTGCTTGCATGCTGCACGTCGTAAGGCACCCCGAACCGCTCGTACATTGCGGCGATGCTGTCCTCTTCGGAGGTCATCATGCCATCGTAACTGACAGACTGGATGCCATGGCCGGCAGAATAATTGTCGTCTGCGATCAGGTTGTTAAAATCACCCAATGTCCCCGTGCGCGAGGCAATGCGCTCGGATCCAATGTAGTAGTGTTTCGTCCAACGGTCACCGTTGATGCTGACGTAGGCATTGGGATAGACGCTGTAGGTGAGCGTGTCGGCCCTTTGGCCAGCCAGTGTGCCGTTCACCCACACTGCCTCACCACCCAGATGCTCCTTTACTGTGCGGTTGCCGTCGGCATCATACCAGTAGAGTGACACATAGCCGTTGTCGGAGATGCCACGAAGGCGGCTTTGGCTGTCCCACGACAGTTTGCGCTCCGAGATCTTTTGAGTGGTAGTACTGCCGTCATGACGTTTTCTTGCCACGGACTCGTATGACAAATTTCCGTTGGGGTCGTAGGAATAGCTGTGCGTGCTGAGAATATTGTCAGTTTCCGTGGCCAATCTTTCTGCTCGGTAGTGCGTCTCTGCCACGTTTTTCAGGCAGTAGTGCCTGCCCCATGCCGTGTCGTAATTATAGTTCAGCGCATAGCCCGTGTTCAGCGTTCCGGGGAGCATCAGCCCCGTCTGTGACAACCTTTGGCTCTTCGAGGTGATACGCCACATATCATCGTAGGCCATCGACAGTGTGTCGGTAGCAAAGACGGTATTGCCGCCATAGCGTTGCGTAGCGGAAGAAAGACGGTCGAGCGCGTCATAGGAATAACGGTATACATGGGTCTGAGAATCAGGCCTCGAACCCGCACACATGATGATATTGCCAACGAGGTCATAAGTGAAATTGTTGCTGGCCCTCATTGTGCTGCCCTTGAAAGAGACGATTGACGAAAGCCGACGCGTCTGACCATTATAACCATAGCGTGTGGAAGTGCCGTTGGCGTAAACAATGCGCACCCTGCTGCCGAAGCGGTCGTAGCCGATGGAGCTGACATAGTCCAGCCCGCTGTTCTCCCTGCCCTTGTATACCCTGTCGAGGTCACCCGTGTGATTGTAGTGATACACCAGCTTCTCGTCACCGGGGTAAGTCATGTTGAGCAACTTGCCGTAGGCATCGTATTCCCATTCCGTCTCAAATGTGGCGAGGCCCTTTCCGGGTACTACCACACTGCGTTTCTCATAGCTGATGTTGCCCATCGCATCGTATCCGTACTCCGTTCCGCCGCTTCTGTCAAGTCGGAAATTGGGGCGGCCTATGGTATTAGTCAGCCCATCGTTGGGGGATCCATAATGATAGGTCACCGTATCGTCGGGACACGCCACCTTCATCAGACGGTTCACGTCCCAAGTGTAGCGGATTTTCTCACCTTGCGCCCTGAGCGTCTCGTTCTCCTCAGTGAGCACGTTGCCCAACTTGTCGTAGGTCCACCGGGTTGTGCCCGAGGTGGGGTGACGGACCTCCGTGCGGCGGTCGAGCATGTCGTAGGAGATGAGCGTAGAGTCGCCGGCTGCGTTGACGACCCTCGTAAGACGACCAATGGCATCGTAGCCGTAGTGCGTCTCTATGGGGATAGTGGCCTCAATGTCGCGGTACATTACGGTCTTCATGGTCTTGCCGGTGGCATCGGCATAGGTCTCGCTCTTGCGGTTGAGCGGGTCGGTGACGGTGGTGCGGAGGCATCCTCCGCTGACATCGTAATTGTATCGCGTGACGGCACCATCTGCCGTGGTGACGGACACCGGCCTGTCAAGCACATCGTGTTCTGTCCTTGTATAGTAAACATTTGACTGTGCCGTGGGCTGATAGGTCATAAGCGTGGAAGCGGTTGCCTGTGTGGGATAGTATTCCTTCACGGCACGTCCCAACACGTCGAAGGCCATGCCACCATCGATGACGACCATCTTTGACTGGCTGCCTGAGCCGTTGTCAATGATGGATTCCCGGCGAGTCTGCACGACCTGCCCGAAGCCGTCGGTGAACGTCACTACGCGCATGGTGCTGCAGTGTGTGGATATGGTATTCCCGCTCTCGTAAGGCTGGCGCAGATGGTAAGTGGTGACGGCATGGGCGGGTGTCTGTATACCCGTTCCGTCGGCCTTCATCACTGCTATAGGCGAGTAGCTCATATCAATGGTGCTGGAGTCTGTTCTTTCGTTTGGTGACTTCACACTTTCTAAACGGCCAAGACCGTCATATATTGTATGAATGACCGAACTATTAGGATCCTCGACCTGCGTCTGAAAGCCATACTTGAGATCCATGCCTTCAATGTTGGTTTTAAGTTGGTGCTGATCCTTGATTTGATAGGGGTAGGTGTTTAGGTAATTATCATCGTAAAAATATGATAGTGACAAAGTTCTACTTCCCGAATATTGTGACATGGATTTTAAATTGCCCGTATATTGGTCATAAGTGAACTTGACTTTTGTAGTATCGCTGCCCGAAATGGTGTAATTGCGTGTAATAGAACCTGCTTTGGCGGCATTTTTGTTGTTGAGGTATGCGGCGGATGTCTTGTGATATACCGTCCCGTCACCTCCTGTCACCACCGCCAATGTGGGACGGCTGATGGTCCGCCGGAGTTGGTTACTGGTGTCGCCTGGTGTACTGGAGTATGAAATATTGGTACGATAATCATAACCTGTGAAATTTGACCCTGTTGAAGGCATCATTCCACTGGAACTATGGTAATAGTACGCTACCTCACCGCATGCGGAGGAGTTGTAACTGTATCCCGACTGAGATTTGACAACGTTGCTTCCGCCCTCATAGTCGCGACTCTCGGTGAGTTTGAGAGGAGTATAAGCCACAAGCCTTGTGTCGGAAGGAGCCGAAGTGGAAAGGGTATGTATGGTGGTGTTGGAGGAATTGGGGCTGACTGAATATCTGTAGTAGGTGTTTTCCGTCTCGGTGAACTTGTTGCACGAGGCATCCCGGAGTGATGAAGAAAGGGGGAGTCCCCTGCGATAGTACGACGACACGTCGAAAGTCTCCTGAACGCTGCGGTAAGCCGCATAGTCGTTGAGGGCGTCGAGGTCGGTGGTCACCACGTCGGCAAAGCCGAGGAATTCACGCTCCCTCCTATCACGCACTCCACCGGAATAAGTGAAGGACTTGCGAGTAACGGGTATGTCGTAGCCGGAGAAATGGATGCCACGGTCCACCTCGACAGACGACATCACCCACTTGCCGCCAGGCAGGCCGTAGGTGGGCGTGGTGTGAGCATAATCAATTGTAAAAGTGCCTCCAAGCGAGTTGGTGACAGCCTTGAGTTTGTTGGTGCGTCCTATGCCAGAGAGCCTGACTTTCATGCTGTTCTCCGAGTCGGAAGAGACCAGGTCGGGGAAACCATCGCCATCGATGTCGCGGATGGCCATCCGCGTCCTTGTGACAGACTTGCCAATGGCTCCTCCTGGATTGACGCAGAATTTCATGAATATGGCGGGAACATTGACTGTCACCGTGAAAGCCGCATTGGCAGACTCGCCAGTGGTAGTGGACGCTTCGATCATTCCTCCCTCAGCCCATTTGGTAGAGTCCGGAGCGAACGAGTGGCCCAGGTTAAGCCTGACCCATATCCCCGACGAGTTGGTCCAGACCATGTCGGGCATACCGTCGCCATTGATGTCCGTCAAGCCCTCTTTCTCTTTGGAGATGGTGGAAGAGATGCCCACACCGGCAGAAAAGCTGGAGGAAGCAATATGGGTGTCTGTTCCATCAATAATTGAGCCAAAACCGAATTCGTCACCAGCTCCGATGCTTTTGTTGGAAGATTGGCTTGTTCCTTTCTGAATATGCCCCGTCCCGATGGCCAAACTCGGACTGAATGAGTATCCAAGGTTAAGCCTGGCAGTCAGTGTGCCGCTATCGTCATACAAGAGGTCGGGCAGTCCGTCTCCATTGATGTCCAGGTAGTCGCATTTGCTTATGTCATAGTTGAACGCGTCATTGCCCGAAAGGGATATCTTGGCCAGTTGTGAGGCGAGCCTCCCTGAGGCGGAGGCCTTGCTGCCCCTGACTACGGAGACGATGGTGCTGGCTGCATCGACAGGACTACCACCGATTCCTGATGCTGTAGATGAAGCCGATGACTCAGGCTTGGGCAACTGCCCGCCGCACTCACCGCTCATGCCGCCGAGCGTGTTGGTGTATTGAATGCTGCCACCTGCGATGATGTCGGGATATCCGTCACCATTCATGTCTTGCAGCGTGACATCGCCCATGGTGGATGACGAGGAGGTGTTGCATGTGAAAGATGGCCCCAGTATGCTTATCCCGTCCTGATTGGTCTGGCCATCTGATGATGACACGAGCACTGGTGCGGCTGCACCTGTGCCTTTGAGGTCGCCGCTTCCCTGTATGCTTGAGTTGTAGGAAGACGAAAGCGGGTTGGTCCATGTGACATCCTGTTCACCCAGACGAGCGGTGCCCATGTAGGAGTTTGAGATGTATAATTCATCACGCGGGCCAACCCATGAAAGGTTGCCCAGAGTGTCCGCTTTTGCGGATAGAGGCGTGAAGACCAGTTGCCCAAAACGTAGTGTGTCGCCCGGCTCCACTTTCGGCATGCAAAGGAGTGACTCGCTGATAGGGTGTGCGTGGCGCCCGCCACCCGTGCTATAGACGAATCCGCCCCATCCCCTGTGCATCAGCCCCATGGAGAGGTCTGCCCTGCGGGCATGGAACCCGGTGCTGATAGATGAGGACAAAGTGGATCCGTTGACCATGACGCTGGCCGAGCATGTCACTTGTGACTGAACTCCGAGAGTATCTGGCCAATAGTATTCCACCCATGCCGGTCCTGCTTCAGTAACATTGAAAACAAGAGGGATTACGGGCCCCATCAAATGGCCATTGGCTACATTATATTCCTTCCTCGCCCAAGTCCTGTTGCTTCCCTTCACCACAAGGCTTACCTCCCCATTTGCATTGGCCGGCAGGGAAAGGCTGGGGAAAACAAGCACGGTGGCTCCTTGCTGACTGATGCTCACCGGTGTCGGTTCCCTGAATGTCTGTGTGTAGGCGTTGACGTAGGGTACAACTACTGTTTCCTGCCCATTTCCTCTGCTGTCTGTATAGCTGATTATGGGTGTCCATTTGACGGCATCCCATTTTACGTTCGTCGGGGATGACATCTCAAACCTGATGTAATGAAGCTGGCTGTTGTTGCTGACAATCGTGTCAACAATTTGATTGATTGCGGTATCGTATGTCAGTTTCTTATAAAAAATGGTGTCAGCCTGAAAGCCAGAGAGGGGGTGTCCCAGACTATCAACAAGATTGTTGGTTGCAACGGCGCGGAAGACAACGCTGTCCGACGTGAGGGGCTTGACCATCCTGCCGCGGATACGGATAGTGGGCGCTCCGTCCAAGGAGGCCATCTCACCAGTATTGGCCACGACTCCCTGGGTGCATGGAAAAATCCCGGCGGTATAACCGTCAGGGGTCTGGGTGTTTCCGGATGCCGTATACCGGACAATAGGTGACCATATCACACGGTCATAGGTGCCATTGCTGTCTGTCGCTCCCCCGCACTGCAACCTGAAATAGATGCGGTCGCCACGCATGACGCTGACGGAAGAGACGTCTGAAGGCAGGTATGCAGCGTGGTCGTCCCTGGAAATAGACCTGCTCCATAATATCACACTGTCCTTCTCGATGGCAACACGGACCCCATCGGCTTTCTCATACTCGCTCGCATCGTAGCCCGAAGGCGGATCCATAAGCCTCACATCGCCGGCAATGCTTACGGTGCCGCTTTCAGGGGCTTCCCACACCCGCACCACGTCCTGCATCGGCGAGGCATCGGCTATGCTGTCAAACTCTGTTTGGGTCGGAGTAGAGATTACTGTATTGTCAGGCGCATCGTTGTACATGATAGGATTGGGTGACAGGTGGCTGCCCTCACGGAATGTGGGAACCGCTGTCCCATTGGTGTTTACAAGGTGGTTGAACCAGACCTTTCCGTCTGAAACGAGGTCAGGAAGCCCGTCACCATTGACATCGGCCATGTACTGCGTGGTGCGCGACTTTACAGAAAACCCGTCCCGGCCTTTCTGGCATGTAATGTCGAAAGCGCCGGCAACCCCTTTGAGTCCGATGCTGTTCGTATGGCTCTTTACCGTAGAGAAACTTCCTACGGAGGTGTCAAGCCCGACAGGATTGCCAAAGGACATTTCCCTGTTGACAGACATCTGCATCGGCCTGTACCAAAGCCCGCTGCTCTTCCGGAACACTTTGTCAGGCAGTCCGTCACCATTGATATCGGCCAGAGTGGCAATGCCTTTGCTCCGGTCATCGGAATATTCGTAGGAGGCTCCTATGGTGCAGTCCTTCCATTTGCTGCCGTTCCATACACCAGCCCCGGCATATAGGGAGACACTCTTCGACTGAGTAGTGGAACTTCCAAGAAGGGTTGACGACCTGTCAGACCTGTTGATGAAGAAATTTTCATCAAGTCCGTCACTGGCCGAACTGATCGTTATGGCGCTGCTCTGTGTGCTGACCATACCGCCAGTACCTCCTGCCTCATCGTAATAACCAAAAGACTGGAATGAGGCCACGTTCCTGTTGTTGTCAAAATGGGTGACCTTTTCCAGGAGCGGATGTCCGAACTTGCCTTCGGTGTAACGCAAGTCATAACTGCGGAGTTCTGCCCCCTGATACCTTACCGTTATACTATCGAGCAACTGATTGCATGATGTGAGGAAACCATACCTCGCGCTGTTTGTCTTCACCTCATTGCTGTACCTGTTTCTGTAGTGTAGAGTGACGATCGTGTGCTCTGGCCCTTCCGCGTTTCCTGCCTTCACTGTCTTCAGGTAAACTGATCTGGATGTGATGTTGCCAGAGATCGTCTCGTTGGCAATCTCATATTCGTATACGACATAGTCGCCGTGAGGCTCCTCAATACGGCTGAGCAGCCACTCGGCGATGACCTCGCGCGTGAACCCGGAGGCATCGGTGAATGAGCCGTTGAGGGTGGCATTTCCTCCACCGTATGTATATTCAGTCCCGTCCGGGGCTGTCACTTTCCATGTATAGGAGGATGGAGTAAACCCTTCCCTCTCGATGAGGCTGAAGTCCGTTCCCGTGCGTGGGTGGAACCTTCTTGTACTGGATGTATTCCTGTTGATATCGGGATTGCGGTGAGCGAGGTAGAGCGACGAGCCTGACTGCATGGCGAGCATCTGCCCGTCAAGCAGATAGGTCTCCGTCTCTTTTGAAGTGCTGTATCTGGGTACGCCCCATCGGGTGTCGACGGTGATGGAGGAAATGGGGAGCATCCATCCCTCGCCGCAGATACCGTCGCCGGCATCGCTGTCATAGGCCAGGCTGAGTGAGGGGCTCATGCCGTTGCGCGCAGGCGGCATGATGAAAGGATACTGCAAGGAAGCGGAACCACGGTTGTTGGCAGAAGGCGGGGCGATGATGTTGATGCCAGCAACAGGTGAGGCAGCCTCGATGTCGCCCATCATGGTGGGCGTGAAGGCCGTTCCCTCGGGTTGTTCGGGAATGTTGATCACACCATTGACAAAATCTTCTGAGCGCGTTCCCTGGTCCACGCCCTCTTCAGTTTTAGTGCTGTCAGACGGAGCGGGAGCCACGGAATCGGTCCGTTCCTTGTTGCCATCCTGTCCTCCCTTGGGAATGGTGTCCGTAACGGCATTATTGATTTTCCCTGAAGCGGGCATATGGGCCGGGACAATGGGTAGGCCGAATGCCGACAGGAATATGGCCGCCATAGCTGCGGCAAACATGTTTCTTGCAGATTTTTGTCTCATCGTGTGGATTGTTGTCGTTCGTCTTGGTGTGTCGTTACTTTCTACTGGTCATCATTGCCCGCAGGCGACCTTGACGGTGTGCTCACCATTACTGGTAATGGCCTTGATGACATATACTCCGGGAGCACTGACTGTGAATGTCTCGCTGTAGGGAGGAGCGTTCAAGACTCTCCCCTTGCGATGGAGTCTGCCCGAGATGTCATAGACGAGCATCTGCACCGGCCCTGTGGCAATGCCGGGTGAAAGGACTGCTGTGACGGCAAGTGGATTGGCTGGGGCAGTGGCTGCATTGAACGTACCATCGCACACTCCAACAGCCCCCTCTGGCTGAGGCGGCGCATGGTAAGCTAAACCATCGTCTCCGCTGAGCGGCACCACATAGGTCTGGCCGCTGCATGAACTGCCTATGTGTACCTCGTAGCGCAGCGTGTCGGCCTTGACGTTCTCAAGCATAACCCTGTCACTGGAAAGTGTGGGAGGATTGCCTATGCCCGAAAGGTCACGGAGAGTTGTCTCCCCTCTCCCAAAGTTGGCGCGGAACATCCAGGCTGAGGTCTTCGTGGCACTGTTATATACCTGAGTGTTGTTTATTTTGACATACACTTTTCCACTGGCATACTTCACATGAATGGAGTCGCCCGCCAACAGGCGTCTTGGCGAAGAGGCCGTTCCATTCCTCACAAACCAGGCCGTGTCGTTGCGCAACTTGACACCATACCTAATGGTGGAGCCGGAAACACGGATGCCGGCTGTATAATCGTTGCCGCTCCCGTCATAGTACCAGGAGATATCGTTGGTGCCCGATGGGAGCGGAGCAGTCATATACTCACTGTCAGAAGCCGACCAAGCCCTGAGGTTATTCATGGCTCTTTGGAAAAGCGTGACATAATAGATTCCTGGGAATTTGCCAGATATAGTATAATCTCTCATGGACTCAGGATAGGGTATCCCCGTTCCCGATCTGTTCGGAGAATCGGAAACCAGATAAGACAGTCCCGGTCCTGTATTGTGGATATGGATGTTTATTTTCCCGTCATCATTTGGAGAGTTGCCTCTGCACGAAGCCTCTTCGGCATCCACATCGGCGAGCAGGCCGTCGTTCCACGCGAAAGTGATTGTGTCGCGGTCGGCCAACTTGAGGTTGTGGAAGAGAATCTTCTTCCGTTCCGGGTCGAACCCCGTGCAGCGGTATGCCCTTAATCCATCACTGCCATTTGCCAAAAGGTATGTCCGTCCAAGACGGTAGGGCTTGAATTCTCCGCCGCCAGCAATGGAGTAACTCAACTCGGCATAGGAGCCGGTATCGTTGAAGCCGTCAATCCTCAGGTTTTTGATAGTTGAGCCGGCTGTGGGCTTGATCAGTCCGTAGCATCTGTAACCCGGCAATCTGTTGTTGTCCACATATCTTCCCTCGTCGGCAGTGTGTGTGCTTTCATCCGATGTGATACCGTTCCTGCTATCTTCGTCCCATATGGGAAATGGGGTTAAATCATCAAGCGGGACGATGATGTTGTAATCGGCATTGCCCGTCCCATCGACCTGCAGATACAGATGGTCTCCCCACTTAAATATGTCAATGTCGTGTCCTCTTGCGTCCGTGATGATCGGTGTGTCTTCTTGTTCTCCCCATACGACCTTGTACACCTTGCCGTTGTCAAAGTAATACCCCTCGCTGCACTCTGTGCTGTCCTGACGGGCGGTTCCGATGAAAAATGAGGATTTCTTAACGGGGCAGATGAAGCCGTAATGCAAATCTGATGATGTCATCGGGCCGATGGAAAGGCACGGACTGCCTGACGATTGCCCAGAAATGTCAACGACGTTGCCATGAGTAGTAAGGCTTGCTCCTGAGCAGGTGATTCTGGGGGATTGAATGGAAACCGTGTCAATGTTGGACCTTATCAGCCATTGCCTGCCCATGCCGTGCCAGTTTCCGCCCGTGCCAATGGTGGAAGTGCTGCCTCCGTTGTCTCCCCACATCATGTATGACATGTTGGGAATGTCGTCAGAAAAAAGACGCCCCATGGCCAGCAGCCTGTTGGCCGATGCCTTGCTGTGGCTGTTGCGGTTGAAAAAGGAGTCGTTGGGTGGCAGCGAGGAAAAACGGGGAGTTTCCTCATACGAGGTGGCGGAGAGGCTTTGGCGAAACTCGTCGTCAGAGTCGGCAATGACACCTGTGATGCGTTGCCATGAACTGTTGGATGTGTCCCATAGCAGCCTGTCCTTGTAATAGTAGGAGCCATCAAGCGTGATGCCGTATTTCAAGGCAAGATATGTCTCTATACTCACACGCTCGTATGGGGACAGCATCCTTCTATAGACCACCATTTCCGGGCACCATCCACTTAGTCCCGGGGCATTCCCGAGTCCATTGATTGGCTCCGTGAAAGTGGGGTTGGAAGACAAGACGCCCCCACCTAATGAAATCGTGGAACCAGGCGTTTCACCCCATGGCGAGTGTGACGGCCTGATGGCCCTCTGCCAACTGACGACTTTCAGCTCCTTGGCTCTTTCCTGGTTGTGAAGTAGGTCGGGCGAGTAGTCAAGTTGTACGGCATCTCCTGAATGAAGGACCTCGTCCTTGGTGACAGAGGAAGAGTCCTTGCCGCCCACGGCAAAAAGCCTCGTGTCTGCGGAAGGCAAGGAATCCGGCTCAAAAACTCCTATAAAGGTCGCCTGAGCCAGATTGGCTTGCCGGATCACGGCATCCATGAATCCTGAAGAAGGTGAGAACCTGAGGGATGGATGGAAGTTGAAGGTTTGTATGGTGCCCCGATTCTGAGAGACCTGTGTTCCAGCCAAAGAGCCATTCACATACTTGAGAAGGACACTGTCGCCCGACATGTCTAACCACCTGTATGTCCCGTTGCCGTCTGTTGAATTGGGCGAGGTGACAAACCATGCTTCGCATCCTGAGACTCCACCGGGGGATTGGGCGAGAACTGTGATTGGACAAAACAGAATCGGCTGCAGAACCCAACACAAAAAGAATCTTATAAACTGCGGATTAGATGTATATGTCATTGAAAGCAATGAAAAATGTTTATATGTCTCTTTGAAATCTTTCCTTATATCATATTATTGTGTCAATCATCGTCAAACAATTATTGCAAATAATTTCAATATTCCTATAGGACATCAAATTACTATGTAGCCAACATAATAGTGGTCATCGGCCACCAGACGCAATTCATAATCACCCAAAAGATTTGCAGGCAAATCGACCTGGGTTGTTGTAGGATATATTACAGTAGTGAATACAAGTTCACCATTGTTATCATATAGCATTAACGTCACCTCTTCGTCCACATTCGAAAAGAAGAGGGAATGGCTTTGAATGGAAACTGATGGGTCTGGGGATTTGGGAGTGTTGACAGACTGATTGTGCTTGTTGACCATGTACAAAACTAGTGATACCTCTAATGGATTTTCTTCACTGTTCACTTTTGTATACCCACTTGTTGCCAGTAGGCATAAAAGCAAGATAATAAAAATTTTTGCCCTCATAGTTATTTTGTTTTTAGTTGATGATGGCAAAAATATATTTTTGCTGGATTAGTTCAAAACAAAATTGAGAATAAAAGTTCACAAGAGTTCACAAGACATCATAATCTCTTGATTATATGGATATTATGCAATGTAAAAATTTCATGGTTATAGTATCCGACTACTGCTATTGATTATCTGAATTTTTCAAAGCAACGGAATTTCGAACAAGAACTCATCGAATTCGTTGGCTTTCCCATCCCTGCCCGTCAATTTCGCCAATAGGCGCTTACGCATATTGGATACGTTGGATTTGTTGAAACCCATCAGCACGGAGATGCCTTTGGGAGATATCCCGGCGAATACCAACTGGCAAAGCCTGTATTCATTAATGCTCAGTTGCCATGTTTCCTGAAGAGTTGCGGGAAAATTGGGGTGTTCTTCATGAAAGAGCAGGTCGAGCTTGTCCCAATCCTCAGTAGAAGGCGAATGGACAGGATGTGACACGATATATTCAAGTTTCCGAACGATTTCTGATTTCCTTATACTCTTCACTATTTCATCTTTCGTCTTGTTGATGAAAAACTTGTCATACTTCTTGTTCTTTTCTGTCAAAAGCCTGATTTCCTCATCCTTTGCCGTGATTGATTCCAATGTCAGGCGTCGGGATTCTTCAAGCTTCTCTTTGAGTTGGAGAATATGGCCTTTCATCTCCTCAATATTGCTTTGCTGCATGATACTCTCGTGTGAAAGGTTGGTAATGGTCACATCCTTGTTTCTGACGAGTTCCGACATTTCTGCCTTCAATTGATGCAGTCGCTTGAGATCATCACGATATTCCCTGAGCTGTATCTCCCTTTTCTTACTCTTATTCTGATAAAAGGCAAATGCGGTAGCAGCAATGATGATGAAGGAAAAGATGATGAACACGATAAACTTGCCTCTTTTTTCATTTGAAAGCATCAACCTTTGTTCATTTTCCAAATGTCTCGAATAATTGTAACGCGTTTGCAACTGCTGAATGTTGTCTTTGTAGTTCTCTTGATATAAGGAATCGTTTGTGCTTTCACTCAGCATGGCATATTTCACCAATGAATCCTTGGGGCCTGTGGCAAGATATTTTTTCCTCAAGCCCAAGTAGGCGGCGTGGGTGTCGTTCGTGTCTTGAGCCTTATGCATAAGTTTTCTAAACATACATTCTGCCGAGTCAGGGCGTCCTGCACCAAGATAAAATAGGCCTTTGCTGTAATAATAAATCTCCCGACCTTTTTCTATTTCATGATTGTCATCAAAATAACCTGAATGGCTTTCATAATATTTTACAATTCGAGAAGCCTCTTCAAGATTCCCCTTTTCCACCTCGTATTCGATCAATAGCGATTGTATCTGGGAGGCCAAATCATGTCTTCCTTCATTCTCAAACAACTGGGTTGCTTCACGAATCGCTATAGCCGCAGAATCTTTTGAATCCGTCAGTTCATATACTTCCGATAGCTTGGCATAAGCGATTATTGATGTGATGGTATCTCCTGCGTGCAATGCACAAATACGCGAGAGCCTCAATGCCTCTTTCATCTCCATCGGCATGTATGATGAGTAGTATTCGTCTGCTAATTGCAGGTATATTCTCGTGAGATTCCACCAATCGCAATCGAAAGAAGTTGTATCGGCACAGGCGACAGCCTCCTGGTAACACCTCATGGCTTCCGGCGCTTCTCCCATATCACTTTTGGCCCTGCCTAAAAGATAATGGGCAATCATCCTTTCGTTGGGTGTGCCACGGTGGTCATAATAGTTGGTGAGCACTATCTGGAGGCTGTCAGAACGGAAGACAGTGTCGCATTTGTTTTGTGCCATGAGGCGAAGGAGTTGCCATCGGCGGATATTGCTTCGTGAAAAGTCATGGGAAGATTGCTCCAAAGAGTCGAGGATGAAAAGGGCGGAGTCAGGGTGGTCGTTGAGGACAGCCTGTACCGTGTCAAGCGCGATACGCTCTTTCCCTTCGCCTGAGCAGGCAACAACAAGGATAATAAGAACTATGGTGTAAAATAATTTATGCATATTGTTCTTAAATTTCATGATTGGGTCTTGGTATTGCAGATTTACAATGTATCATCACTTCGTTTTGTGTATTTAAGTTGATCTCTGACGTTGAGGCTCATAATATAGGCAAAACAACAAATTCGATGGTGTGGTAAGATTATTTGGTGATGTCAATCACTTGTTAGATTCGCGGAATTCCTGATGCGGCACTAATGATAGCACCTTCGACCTGCAAAGATAGAAAAATTCATTGACACTGCAAAATTCCTCCATCTCTTTACTTATACGATTGACATTATTAGCGTACCGCTCGTATTCAACTGGACTCAACTGAACTCTACTGAAAAACGCGTCGGTTAAAGTATTGTAATGGGGAAAAGTTCCACGTATGGGATGATTTTCGCGAAATAATTCCAACTACCTTTGCGAACACGAGGATAGGCTGCATTGGATAATGGAGGTTTCTATAGCAAGAGGTTTTTTCGTGACACGAAAAACTCTTGAACGCCTGCACACAGGTGTTGGAAACCGAGTACTCGCAAGCTCGCACCTCTTATGTTGGACTTTAAACGTATTGAATTATGCAGGATAGCACAAGGGAATTAAGAATCATGAGACGCAGGGGACGGCCCAGAAAGTCTTCATCCGACAATTCTCCCATAAGGAAGACCCGTACGCTCCGGCTCACGGAAGAAGAGGTGAGGCACATCACAGAAAACGCCAGGCGATGCCGAAAGAACTTCAGCGAATACTGCCGTCTGGTGCTGATGGGCTACAAGCCCGGCGTGCCCGACCCTGAACTAAGGGACGGACTGCTTGCCGCAAGGAAGGACATGGTGAACTTCATCAACAACATCAGTGGGCTGAACATGACCAAGGAGGAGAGGTCAAGGTTCCTCGCCTCCATGCCGACCATCAGGATTTGGTGGAAGGCTCTTTTCGCAGAGATTGAATGGATAGACAAATACATGAAAAGGATGTAGGACATGATAGCAAGGGCAAGGGCCATCGCGCATGGCAACGCATACACCACTTACTCCACGCTGAAACGCGATGCGGAGTACGTCTGCAGTGAGAACATGGCGGGCGACATGACCATGGCCGTGACGGAGAATGACCTCGACAGCATCTGGATGCAGTTCAAATATGCCGGAGAGAACTACATCTCCACGGGAAAGCCTGTGACGAGGAACCTCATCGCCATGGAGGTGTCGCCGGCCAAGGAGGAGTCGGAGGGATGGACGTTGGAACAGTGGAGCCTGTTCGCCCACCGCTTCGTCGAGGAGATGGACAAGATAGAGTTCAGGAACAAGGAGGGGAAGGTGTCGTCACGACAGACGGACTTCGCCCACAGCAAGTGGCTGGCCATGCTGCACCACGATGCCAAGAGCGGGATTCCCCACCTGCACTTCATGGTATCACGCTTCACCGTGGACGGCAGGATCAACGACACCAACCTCATAGGGCTGAAGGCGACGATGGCGGCTAACAGCATCAATCAGAGCATGGGATGGCGGCAGTCGCAGGACATTGGCGAGGAGCACAAGGTGGAAATCAAGGACGCCCTCTACGGCATCCTTAGGTCGATGGACAAATTCGACTGGGGCGTGTACCTTGGGAAAATCAAGGAACACGGCTATTCTGCGGAACTCCGACGCGACAGCAAAGGCAATATCGTGGGATATCGTATCATGAGGGGCAATTCCAGGTACAACGCCTCGCAGATAGGGCGGCAGCTCACTGCAGGCAGGATAGAGGCTACATGGAAGCAGTTGCACCGTGAGATGGATGATGAGGCTGTCAAGGCCAAGGAAGAATATGGGAGGCGGCATCACTTCGTCTGCGAGCCGACCCAGCCAGACACCAAAAGCGTGCACTTTGAGTTTGACCGCATCCTTGACGGATGCGGGGAGGCGGAACATTTCGTCTTCGACATCTCTCAGGATGTTGTCGACGCTCTCAGCGACACCTTCATGGAACTGGCCAACGACTTCGAGTTCGTCTTCGAGCAGGTGATGGAAACATCCATTTTCATGTTCTTCGATCTGTTGACCGTCGACACCTGAGTACAGGGGTCTTCATACAGCAGCGGCAATGCCAAAGACGTGTCAAGCAAGAAAAGGCGTGATGACGACGATGACGAGCTCTACAGGGCCAGGCGCATCGCCCGAACGGTGGCGAGAAGCTGTCCGAGGAAGGTTGTGAGGCGTGGCTTCAGAAGATAATGTATAATACAAATATTTAATTATAGAATTATGAAGAACAAGAATATCATAGCGAGCATGTTTGACGACACCGAACCATACATGCCAAGCCAACAACAAGAGGAAGGAATTGCAAACGCGCAAGGCACATCGGCTGAGACCGAGAAATCCGACACATACGGTTACCTGCAAAAGCTACTGGAGTTGGAGAGGAAAATCGCAACCACCCAGCAGCGGCAGATTGAAATACAGACGGAACAGAAAAGGCTGTCTGCTCAACTTCAAGATTCCTGCAAGAATTTCAAGGTGAGTCTTTCGGATGAAGACAAGAAGTTAATGGAAGAAATGCCAGAAAACATGGCGAAAGAATTCGGCAGATACAAGACTGAGAGTGCAGAATATGTCAACAATATCATCAACCGGCATAAAGAATCTACGATCAAGAACATCAATGCCACTTGTGAAGCCAAAATAGAAAAGACCAGAAAGGAAATGGGCGTGGGCAGGGGCATATACCTGTCATGGCCGAATTTCTGGGCCATGTTCCTAACGACCATCGTTTGCATCAGCTACAAAACCTATACGGCTTTCAACCAATGCCTGTGGGATGAGATATGGGAGAGAATATGGCTTCCCCTCCTCGTTTTTGTAGGCATGTGTGGATGCTTGGCCCTTATAGTCTGGCTGAACATCAGGGAGGGCAGGCTGCCCAAACTCTGAATGTTCCGATGAGAGGTTATTTTGAAGGCTAAGAACCATTCTAATACACTTCAGAAACTTAAAAGAGACTTTAGAATTGACGCAAAACGTTGAATTTCAAAATAAGGTCCTCATTTGTCCGCCGACCCGTCATCACGCCAAAAACACGCCAATTGTGTCCACGAAAAATCCGCTAAGTACTGATTATCAGTGACTTAGCGGATTAATCTGTTGGGGTACTCGGATAATCGGATACGAAATCGTATGCAATCGAAAACTATCAACTGCGTGATAATCAGTATTCCCTATTTTTTGTGGATTTTACAAAAATGCTT
>ODAI011048454.1_pt1 | contig 17919 bp, 9 predicted proteins | sample 1539321 | NCBI WGS metagenome assembly ODAI01 (sample SAMN02144231, study PRJEB22623) | gut metagenome | biome: sheep rumen | host: Ovis aries | place: New Zealand | reverse complement strand
CGCCAGTTGTTACTAATGAAACATCTGTACCACCACTTGCTGCTGTTTTACTTGAATATGTAGTATTAGGTGGAGTTGTAAAAATATAAGTTGATCCACCGGCTGTAAGTTGATATTTTGTACTTGCTGCCAATGTTATAGCATTAGTGCCAGTACTTGTTTCTATTGATAATGTATGAGTATGATTACCAGCTGCAGCAGTGGTGGCAGTTGTACCTATCGCTAAATTTGACTTATTATTTCAAGTATATTTTTCGCCAGTTGTTACTAATGAAACATCTGTGCCGCCAGAAGCAGCTGTCTTACTTGAGTACGTTGTGTTATTATCAACAGGAGTTGTAAATATAAAACTTGTTCCACCTGCTGTTATAGCATACTTTGTATTAGCAGATAGTGATAACTGATTTGTACCGGTACTTGTGGCAATTGATGTAGAGTGAGTATGATTGCCAGCTGCGGCTGTAGATGCAGAAGTACCTATTGCCAAATTAGATTTATTATTCCATGTATATTTTTCACCAGTAGTAACAAGTGATACTTCAGTACCTCCTGAAGCAGCTGTTTTAGAGGTGTAAGTAGTGTCAGTAAATTTTGCATTTGCTGGAACAGCAGTTAAAACTGTAAGATTGTTAACCTTATCTGAATTAGTAGCAGTTCCATATATTTTGCCTGTAACTCGTAAATCTCCTGTTACAATACTATCTTTTAATTGAGCCATAATATATTATACACTCCTTACTTCTCTATAAAATCATTCATAATAATTAAATCATTATTTATTGAGGATATATTTTTATCTTGATTAAAACCGTTCATCGGCATTATTCCAGGAGGATAAATAGTATCTCCAATTACAACATTTAAACCTGCAACTAAAATATATCCTGTTGTAAATGTATCAACTAAATGCGGATTAAAATAAAACATTAAATAAATTTTACCGTCTGAAGCATTTGTTTTAGCTTTTCCTCAAACTTTAATTACTTGTCCTTTAGTCATATCATTTATATTTGCAGTAGTGCCTTGATAATTACTAACTCATGAATTTGCATGTTCTGTGTGTACTCTAAAATTAGCATTACAATCAGTGCTTACATAAGCATACATTGAAAAAGTATAAGTTTCTGCTAAATTATGTACAATAGTATTATCACATATATATGAATATCCATATCAAGAAGTTCCATCAGCTATATGAGTAGAAGTAAATTTCATACAAGTATCAAATCCATAGTTTCTAAATACATCTGTTTGATAATTATATGTAACTGCCATATTAGAAACATTTATTTGAGTACCGCTTCATAAGTTATTTTGTAATTCATATTTAGTTGCTATTTGTCCATTTTTATATATACTCTGTTTTGATTCATCTTCTATGAATTCAAATCCATGCAAATTTCCTAGATCATCTATATTTGCTGAAGTATGATATAAATCTAAAATATCTTCTGCTGATAAAGCTGTGCAATACATTCTTACATCAGAATAATTTCCAGTAAACATTTCATTACTTCCTGGAAAATCAACCCCGGTTGCAAATCTCATATCAGTGGCTATAGCAGCAGATCCTCATGATACTGTTGATTCCTTCACCATAGCGCCATCATAATACATTTTTAAATTAGTACCATTTAATACTGCGGCACAATGATGTCATTCACCAACTGTAAGAGGCTTTCCAGAATCTATTGTTGTATAAGAACCATTAACAGTAACTACTCTAAAATTATTAGCATAATCTGTTATTGTAAATCCTTTATGGCCTGCATTTTGATCATGTTGAACACCTATAGATCCACTTCAACCTGAAACTGAAGCATTCGATTTTATTCAAGCTGATAATGTACATTGAGAAAAATCAAATCAATTAAATGTTCCAGCTCCAGTATCAGTGTAGGATGAACCTGAATAATGAGTACTTATTTCATATCTATTAGAATCACTTTCAGTACTTAATGTTCCTGTTATTATACCATCATTTCCATATCCAGATGAATCAGTAATTTTTGTTGTGTCTATTCCAAAATCCAAAGGAGAAGGGCTTCATGGAGTTGCTATATCCCCGAGTTCAACTTTTATATTTTTTATTGTTGCACTTCCATTGGTAAGATGTTGAATATAAGCACCATTTTGAAGGATTGAGTCTAAATCTTTATCTGGCAATGTTATTGTTTTTGTATATCTTTTTGAGCTTGTTTGTGGGGTGGAATTTAAAGTTACTCATATACCATAATATCCTGTCGTATTATCTGCATATTTTAAAGCTGGTTCAATACCAACTCGATAAAATGATACTCCTGTTGTATTTACTGCATTAACAAGTTCAATATCACAAGAAATAGTTATTGTTTTTCCTCTTATTTTAGACCAATTTGATTGTCATCCATAATCTAAAGCAATATTTTTATTTACATCTGTTCCAGAAGCAGTAGCAGTAACGATTTTATTTGTTGTATCGAGTGCTAAATTTTCTCCTGATCCACCACTAAATCCGTCTAATTTATAATGAAGTACTAACCCTTGAGAAATCTCTTTTACTTCTTTTGCTGAAAGGCAATGATTATAAATACGAATATCATTAAGATGACCATTTAAATAATTTCCATATCCTGACCCATTTTGTTGAGATGCTCCAATAGAAGTTACTGATCCTCAATAAGAAGAATTTATTGCCTGTGCTTTTGTCTCTTTAAATTCTCCATTAATATAATAACAAACATTTGTACCATCATATGTTATAGTCAAATGAAATCAAGTATTTACTGGATATGTATAATTTGTTTCTCACTGAAGACTATTACCTCCAGCATCAATACGCAATTTTCCACCAATTAAAAATGTAGAAAAACCTGAACCAACAGCTGTCCTATCACAAATAATAGTTTGAGTAACTGATGATGATGTTGTATATATTCAAGAACTAATTGAATAAGTTGAATTATAAAAATTATAAGTAGTATATAAATAATTACTACTTCCATTAAAACTATAACACTTACCAATCTTACCATTATTATTAACAGTGGCACCATTATTGGTTACAGTTACATTGCTAATACCTTTATTTTCTAGTGTTCCATTAAGAGGTAATCAAACTCTCAATGCCATATTTAACTACCTCCTAAACAAATATGAAATCTAAACTTTTTGTTGTTGAATTATATTCTAATCTTACCTTTTCATGAACAAGATAAGTTGTAGCATTTAATTGACCTGCTGTTGTTGTTGAATAGATTCCAGAGTCAAATGATTGTGTTCCTGTATTTGTACTAGCTGAAGTTGTACCCGTAACATAATACTTTGTTGTAGTTGCTAATGTATTTGTTACCTTCGTGTCTGTATTTGAATCAGATGGCATAGTAAATATAACACTAGTACCACCAGCAGTTAATTGATACTTACTACCGTGTGCTAATGTTATAGTACTTGTACCTGAAGATGTTGCTAATGAAGTTGTATGAGTATGATCACTTGTAGCAGCACCTATATTAGCAGGAGTTAAGTTAACATTTCCTGTCCTATAAGATGTTTCAGCATTACCTTTAACTGCTACAGCAGCAGGAATTGTAACTGCTGATCCTGCAGTCAATATATGTCCATACTTATCAATTGTAATAGGATATACAGCGGACGTTGTTTTTGCAGGAGATGTTGAAGGAGCAGCATGCGAAATAGTGACTGATCCTGAAGTTCCGGAACCTGTAAGACCATTACTTCCTGTTACACCTGTTATTGTACCTGTGTTTTTAGTAAATCCTCAACCACTTACAGTTGATTCAGTAACTGCTGATGGAATTGTAACAGCAGAACCATAAGCACTGATATGTCCTTGTGCATCGATCTTTATTGGATATACTGCTTGAGTTGTTTGAGCAGTTACACTATTACTATGATTTAAAGTGACAGCACCGGAGGTACCACCACCGGAAAGTCCTGTTCCTGCAGTAACTCCGGTGATAGTACCTGTATTTTTGGTGTAACCACTTGTATTATCTATAAATTTTACTACATCTCCTGAAGGGAGAGTCATTTGACTTTGATTATATGTTGCCATTTAAATCTCCTTAATGACTAGCTGTAACTGTTACAGATCCTTCTGGTTTATAAGTTCCTGTTGAAGTAAATGAAGTTCCAGAGAATGTACCCTTTAATTCAGCTCCATCTCCAGTGAAAGTCTGTGCAGCTGCATATGTATTATCTGCCCCTGTATTGTAACCATTCCATAATCCAGTAACTTGCGATCTTTCAGGTAATGTAACAGAAGTAGGAGTATTCGCAGTAAACTCATCTTCACCTTGTGAGAAACTAGCAGCAGTACCAGCTGTATAGAAACCAGAATTTAATTTAGCAGCAGTGAAGCTGTCATTACCGTGAGTTGCAGCAGTAAATGAATCTGAACCTTGAGTGAATTTAGCCGCTGAACCAGCAGTATAGAATCCTGTACCTAGTGATGCTGCTGTAAATGAATCTGCATCATGTGTTGCAGCTGTATAGGAATCGGATCCTTGTACAAATGAACCAGCTGATCAAGATATAGTCAAATTACCGGTTGAACTATTAGGTGTAAATGTTAACACTGGAGCAACAAAACTATCTGTACCTTGTGTAAATGAACCACCACTAAATGAACCTCTAGTAAATGAGCCTCCACTAAATTTTGTAGTGTCTATCTTCGTAGGAACATTAGCAGTAAAATTATCTGTTCCTTGAGTGAATGAACCACCGGAGAATGATCCTCTTGTGAATGATCCACCACTAAATTTAGAAGTATCTATAACTGTAGGAGTATTAGCAGTAAAAGTATCAGTTCCTTGCTTAAATGAAGCAGCTGTACCATTAGTTTTAGAACCTACACTAGTAATAGAATATACACTAGTTGTTTTAGGACTAATTGTAACTGCTGATTTTGCATTACTACCAGATGGAGTATAATTTGCAGTACCAGTACCTTTACTTATTGTAATATTACCTGTAGGAGTACCTGATACTGAAATTGATTTAGAAGTGCCACTAAATGAACCAGATAACTTTACATTTGCACTTAAATCTACTGCTCCAACTTTTCTGGATGTTGGTACATAATCACCCAATAAAGTATCTGTTTCTGCTACAGTGTAATAAGGTCCTTCAGCACCTATATAACTCCATGATCCAGTACCACTTGTAATAACCCATCTAAAATATCCTATTGAGTTGTCATGTGTACTGTCATTTAATACTTTTATAATAGCATTATTATGTAATGTTGTTGTATCATAATCCTGTAAATCAGCATATGTTCCAACAATATCTACAACGTCTGATGAAGCACTTAATGCATCAATTTGAGATTGCAAATCTGCATCAGCATTTGTTCTTAATGTTGCTTCACCTGCAACAGCTGTACTTACTTGTGAAGCTGTTTGATACCCATTAGGATTAGTACTATTATAAGGAGTAAATCCTAATGCACTTGTTATAGTAGAAGAAGTTATGTTATGAACATGATCCTCTCTAGCAAAACTTGTACTAATACCTACTACAGCTGTAGTGCCAACTGCTGTAACTGTACTACCTGCTGAAGCACCTTCAGGAATAGATGGTTTATTTTTAATATATGCATCCGATGTTGAATCTGTTTCATTTCAATCAGCTTGAACGTTGACTTCTGCACCAGCTGCTATTCCATCTAATTTATTCTTTAATGTTGTTGTAAAATTATTATCTGTATGTACATATGAAGAATCTGAAATAAAATCAGAATCATTTGTTAAATCAGATGTCTTACTAGGAATAGTTGGAAAATCGCTGATCTTTGAGACAGTTATATTAGGAATATCAGCAGTTGTTAATGCCCTAAATGAAGGAGTACCATTAGCATTACTTGGAGCAGCTAATACAAAATTCTTTGTCTTCGATCCATAAGGATTCTTTGTATCACCGTAGGCATCTGCTAATGATATTGTTGTACTTAGTGTTTCAGTTTGAGATGTATTTTGACTTGATTGAATAGGTCCTGTTGCAGCTACTTGTACGCTCTTTACAGTACCCATAGATGATACATCTGACATTGTTGCTATCTTATTATCTGTGGAATCGTATGCTGTGTTAGTAATTAAATCAGCAACTCCAGATGATAATATAGATATACCATTGACCTTTACATCATTTACTGAATCTGTTCATGGAACATTAACTGCTAAATAACCAGACTTGTCAAGTGCGACTGGGTAAACTCTACCTGAAACTTCTGTTGCAGCTGCTGAATCATTTGACAATTTTGTTTCAGATTGTAAATTTGCTTTTAATTTAACTACTGAAGTACTTCCACCAGAGAATGTGTGTGCTAATCCCTTTTCAGTATCAACTTTCGAATAAGCTTTTCTTACAGTTACACTTCAGTTATTATTACTTTCAAGTTTATAGATATAAACTTCGTCACCTTGTAAATCAAATGTATGACTATTTACTGATCTATAATATTGAAACTCAACATTAGTTGGATTATCAGCATTATTAACATATGCCATAAATGCCATACGAGTCTGAGATCCTGAAGCTGGATTTGAATTAGAGCTGGCACGACAGTACACAATAGCATTATGCTTATAAGCATTAATAAAATCACTTCATGTACTAACGCCATAGCTTAATATTACCATTTCATGGATATCAACAGCTTCACCATACTCTGTAATATGACCTTGGGCATCTATCTTTATAGGATATAATCCTGAAGTTGTTTGAGCTGTTATTGAATTACTATGACCTAAACTTATAGACCCAGTTGTACCACCACCAGTGAGACCAGAACCTGCTGCAATTTCAGTAATTGTACCAAAACCAGTATCGTTTGTAAGATCACTAACTTTTGTAGGAACAGAGATGTTTGCAGTTACATTTGTAGTTTGATCTGCGCTGAATGTAGCAACATTTGTACCATTCTTCTGAATAGTTAATGTACCTGTAGGAGCATTACTTAAATCAGAATAATCACCTGTTGTAGCAACATTTGCTAAACCAGTAACTGAAATTGTATCACTTGTTATGTCTATATTTGAGCCAGCAGTTAATATATCCTGCTTAGTATTTAATTGAGTAGTTGTTACAAATCCTGAATCATTAATTAAATCAGACGTCTTTGTTGGTACGTCTATATCTACTGTCTTATTAACTATAGGTAACTCAGAACCATTCTTCTGAATATGATTAATTGTGTTTGGTTCACCACCATGAGCTATGATATCATCAACTCTTGTTTCAAGATTTGTGACCTTTGTATTAACAGTTGTTACTGAAGAAGTTGTTGCAAATGGATCTGTTGGAGTTGCTCCATTACCATCATTTGTTAAATCTGAAGTTTTTATAGGAACTGTTATATCTACGTTCTTATCTGTGACTGTAAGTTCAGTTCCATTAACAGAAACAGATTCAATTACATTCTCTTGAGCACCTGATTCAATACCGTCTAATTTAGTTTTCTCTACCGTTGTGTAACTGTTTTCAGATAAACCCATTCCAGCAACAGCATCAACTTTACTATTTAAAGCTAACTGCAAATCTGTTTGACTAGAAATATTTCCTTGAATATTACCTCATTCTGCAGATGTTTGAGTATTAGCAATTGTTATACTACAAGTACTTGTATCTTTTGTAATAGATATACCTGAACCTTGTACTAAATCATCAGGCTGCACTGATGTTGCACCTAAAGCTGCACCAGATCTAATTTGAGACAGATCTGAAATGGCATCCTGCTTTCCTAATAAGGCTATATTCAAATCATTTTGGTTTGTAAGAGTGCCCTTAATGTCTCCTCATGAAACATCAGAAATATAGCCTGTAGAGTTCTTAAAGCTAATAACGTCATTAACTATTTCAATATCTGTGCCAGCTGTAAGAACATTTTGTTTTGAATTAAGATCAGTTTTAGTTGCTGTAACAGTATCATCTATGCTAAATTCAGTTCCTGTTAATGATAAACCATTTCCAGCTGTGTAAGTTGTATCTGTAGCTGATATTGTATCATTAACTATCGATATATTATTTCCAGCTGTAAGATTATTTTGCTTAGCATTTAAAGCATTCTGTAAATCTATCTGATCGCTTAATGTACCAGAAACATTACCTCATTCTGCGGATCTATTAGTGTTTGAAATAACAACTGAGCCTTCAGATGTTTCTTCAATATTTATTCCAGGTCCAGCAGTTAAAAGATCTTGCTTTTTAGCTAATTCATTCTCTAACTCTGTTTGAGATGGTATAACACTTTGATCTACTGATACAGTACCATTAGCAATATTAATACCAGTTCCAGCTGTATAATCTTCAAATGAAACTGTATTATTAGTAATATTGATTCTGTTTCCAGCTGTTAAATTGTTCTGCTTAGCAGATAAAGCTAAATCAGTTTCTGACTTTGTATAATAATTATCCTTGAGAGCTAATGTATCATAACCTGTTAATTCATTAACATTCTTAGGAATCTTATAATTAATAACTCCATCACCTGATTGGTTCATTGTAATGATACCAACAGTTTCACCTGAATTAGCATCAGGTTGAGTTATAGGATTACCATTAGAATCAGTACCGACTACAACTTCATCAGCATTTACCTTAAAAATTACTTTAGCATCTGAAAGTATAGCATCATCGGGAATCTGACCTAAATCACTATAATGTAAAGTTATATCCTGATTTAATTGTTTATTATTAATTTTTCTTAATTGAGGAACAAACTTATCATCTACTTGAGCTGAAGTATAATAAGGACCTTGTTCACCAATAAACTCCCAATGACCAATTCTATTTCCTTCTGAATCATATATTGGATTACCTTCAGAATCTAAATCTAATACTCATCTATAATAAACTACAGCATTTTCTCTAGTCTCATCTTGAATAACTTTAATTATATCATTCTCTTTTACATGAGATGTGTCATACATTTGAAGTTCTGCATATGAACCTAAAATATCTATGACATCTGATGAACTTGATAATGCATCTATTTGTTCCTGTAAATTATTATCAGCTGATTCTCTATTTCCAACTTCCGTATTTATTGATTGACGAATATCAGCATGAGCTCCTTGATCTTGATTATGTGACTGTAAACTATCAGTTGGACCTGTAACAGTTACATATTTAGCATCATTAATAAATGATGATACGCCAATACTGCCGAAATTGATAAGGTCACTAGCACTCATGTCACCTTGAACTATATGACCATCAATTGTTGGTTTATTATCTAATTTATTATAATCTCCACCAGGAGTAGAGATGACAGTATTTCCTTCACTATCATCTTCAATAGTTATATAATCACCGGCTGTAAGAACATGTTGCTTTGTTTCAAATTCATCTTGAAGATCTTGTTGATCAGTTATATTACCTCTAATATTTCCCCACTCAGCTGAGAAATTTGTATTAGAAATTATAACATTTCCTTCAGAATCTGTCTCAACATTAATTCCATCACCAGATGTAACATTCTCACTTACTAAAAAACCCTCATCATTTATCAATTCTGAGGTTTTAATATCTAAATCATTTGTTGATAAATCTCCTACAATTTCTTTTCCATTGAGAGTAGGCTTATTTTCTAATTTATTATAATCTGAAGTAGCTGAAGCGGAGATAACATCCCCTTCAATCAAGATGTTATCCCCAGCAATCAGTTTATTTTGCTTTGTATCAACTTCGACAGATATATCGCTAACTGTAGTATTTAATTCAGCAATGTTTTCACGGGCGAATGAATCTTCATAATACCTTATTTCTCCATTGCTTAATCGTGTTTTATTTACTGTTTTTATAGTATCTGCCATATTATATTACCTATTAACCTTTCACGTTAATTGTTAATGCTGTTGTAAGCTTCTCCGTAGAATAGAATCTTATGCCTCTAGTTTGTGTAACAGCTCTGTATATCTTACTCCATGCTTCATTTATAGCATCAATTTCACTTGCATTTGCTACAGATGACATATCAACATCTAAAACTGGTTGGCTATTAGCTGTTATATGTGCAAGAACTCCACTTGTATTTGTAGAATAAGTGTAGTAATAACCAATCTGACCAGCAGTTCCAGCTGCAGCTGTTCATGTAGCATTTGCTGGTATTGTTATTTGTACTGTTTTAATTCCTACATTGTTATCACTTATTAAAGCTAAGCCTCTATCTGTTGCTATACCTGGAATTGTTATAGTTCTATTAGCTCCTGCAGTACCATGACCTGTAGAATTAAATGTTATACTAGGGACACTTACTGATGATCCAGGAGCTAGTGTAGAATCAGCAGTTGGGCCATACTGCTGAGGAGTAATTGTTGACTCTGCATGAGTAATTGTTGTACTTACTGTTGCACCTGTTTGTGCGGAACTTGTACTTGAAACAATTGGAGATGTAGCTGAAATCTGAACACTTCTTACTGTACCAACATCTAAATTACCATTACCTAAAATATTTGAACTATTTATTGTCTTAATATTTGTACCAGAAATAAGAGTGGCTTGTTTTCCATTTATTGCTATATTAAGAGTTGAAATATCACTTGCAGTTGCTAACTTATTAGTAGAAGAAGGGGCTGCAGAACCTGTTGGAAGCATTGCAGATGTAACACCTGAGTTAATAGTGCTTCACTGTGCAGCTGTAAACGAACTATTATTTAAAGTATATTCATAAACTCAAGCTGAATCATTATACTTATATCTCTTATACTTAGTATTTCCAGCAGAATCTGTGCATTGAACAAAAGCATAATCATTAGCATCCATTCCTGTAATAGTTCTTAAAGCAGTTTGAGCAGCTGATTCTGTATCAGCTGAAGCTGTAACAGTTTTCATAAATCTAGCTGTAGATGTTGAAATAGAACTATTAACATACTCTTTATCTGCTAATTTATTTTCTGTACTTGCTTCAGGAGGAATCTTTCCCTCAATACCAGAGATCTTTGCATTAATTCCATTAGTACCAGTAATTAAATCTCTAATATCACTATGTGCTGTTGAACTTGAATTATGCGTACTAATTGCAGATGATACTTGAGTTGAACTCTGGAAATTAGCTCCATTAGTCAACTGATTTGTGTTATTAGGAATCTTAATATTTAATGTTGTGTTTCCACTTTGGTTTGCTGTAAATGTATTTCCAGTTGAAATAGCTTCTGGAGCTCCCAATGAAACACCGATTGTTAATGTACCATTATTAATTGCTGGTTTACCAGTCAAATCAGAATAAGCTCCTGTTGCTGCAACTGTTGAAAGAGTTGGCTTATCAGATAAATCTGTGTAAGAACCAGAATGAGCAACTGTTGATAAACCTTCAACTAATGAATAAGATAATAAATTATCTGAAGTAATTTTATTTTGTTTATTATTCCAAGTTGTCTTTTCAGAAGCAGAAACAAACAGATTATCATGACCAGTATCATCTACTAAATCTGAACTTAACTTATTACTTGTAGTAATAGCAGCTTGTTTAGTATTCCATGCTACTTTATCTTCTGCAGTAACAAACTTATGTGTTGAATTTGTATCGACAACACTATCAGCACTAATTGTAGTACCATCACTTATCTTATCTTGTTTAGCATTAAATAAAGCTGCAAGAGCTTCATTATCCATTGGCTCTTTGCCAGTTTCACTATCAATATCTACCCATGTAGGATTAGCAGTATTTGTACTAATATACATTACTGCACTATGCGAATCTTCTCCACCATCTGAACCAGATGAAATACGAATACCTCTACCAGCCATGTAAGTAGTATCTTTAGCACTAATTACATTTTTACCTGTTTCAGTATCATAATCTACAAATACATTCTCACCAGCTGTAACATAATCTGTAAAATTATCTTTATTAATGTAGTTGTTCGAGCTCAAATATGATGATGAAATAGATGACATCGCTCTATTTAAAGCCTCAACTACATTAGCTGACATATCATTAGCACGAATACCACCTTCAGGTTTATCATATTTAGCATTTCATTTTGATCTTTCAGCTGCTGTAATATGAACAGTTGTATTTCCGGTGTGGGCATGAAATGTGCTCTCATTTACAAGACCATTAATCAATGCTCCGATTGGAACAGATGTTTTTGTACCATTTTCAAGAGTTATAATAATTGATTTAGTTGATTCATCATATTCAACATCCATAACTAATGATTCAACAGGTAAGTCAATAACAACTGGATCTCCTAAAACTGTTCCTGCATCATTTAATAACTTAATTGTGTATGTATGTGTTGATGTATTTGATTCTAATCTAAGAGATCTGCCAGTAGCAACTCTTAATGAATATGGCTCTAAAGCAGTAACTAATTCATTATTATCAATAAAATTATCACTTACCTTTTGATCTAAAGCATCAATTTTAGAATCAACACTTGAAATAGTATCAAACTTATCAGCATTACCTTCTGAATCTAATTCACCATTTCCATCATTTTCAATTTGACTTGTCTTTTCAGGAACAGCTTTATGAAATTTACCTAATTCACCAACTTCTGCATTTTTATCATATAAATATAAAAGACCATCTTCCTCACAGATACAGAAATATCTGTCAGGCATAATATTATCATCAATAGAAGCCATTTCAGCTCTAGATAATAATATTCTACCATCAATTGGAAGTGGAGAACTTATATTAAATCCTTGTATTAAATTAATCATAACTAATTGGACTCCTTAACCTCTTTAAATTTATATGTAATTGTGTATCCATTAGATGGAGTTGTTGTTCTAGCATACTCAGGATCTTGATCAGGGAATGTCTCTACAGTTGGTAAGCATACATCCCAAACATTTACAATATTACCATAAGCATTTTCAGATTTAACTACACCTTTAAGATAAACAAAATTAAGTTTAAGGCCTTCCTGTAGTACTTCACTAACTTCCAAACCAGCATTAGAAGGAACTGCCAATACATAGAATTGATTTGAAGCTTTAAAATTTAAAGATAAACCTTCACCAAGCAATCTTGCAAGACCAATTCCAGAATCAATTCCTAAATATTCTTCTATTGAAACTAAATTATTAGTAATAAATTCACCAGACCATTCTGGAATATCATTAATTACACCAAATCTAATTCCTTCAGTAGGTTCAATAGCTGATAATATAGACCTTATAATATCATACAAAGAAGTACCCTTTTCAAAAATATCACCAGCTTTAACACCACCAATATTGTAAAGAGAAATTAAATCTTCTTTTAAATATAAGTCTGGTTTATTTCTAATATAAGAATAACTTGCTTCGTCATCTTCATCTCAATCAGGTTGAGAAGCTGATGTATCGATAATGTTTCCTAATTTTATTTTTTCACTTTTACCAGCATTATCAACATACACATACATATCTGTGTCAATCTCAGCTGGTTCTATTTCAGTAAAATCGTCTAATTTACGTGGTACAGTTGCATTCCTAAGAATAGCCATTCTGTCTTCACAACCAGTGAAACCCGCGTTAAAATTTATGTCTCTTCTTACTGGCATTAAATGTCTCCTATTCACTCCAAATTGAATCTAAAACTAAACACTTATCATCATCTTCAAGAACACTAAACTTAATAGCTTTAAGTCCACCTGTAACAACTTTCTGGCTTACAGCACCATCTGTATTGTCACCAAATTCTTGATACAACTTCATAATACCTGGAGTTGTCTCAGTAGCTTGAGGTAAACTTATAATAGAATTTGAAGGATTAATAAGGTTAGTACTATTATTTATTCTAACTGAATTTGATCATTCAGTTGGTTTACTTATTTTTCCATTATACTCGCCTAATACACCAACATATAATCTACCAGGACCGCCTAGTACATCAACTGGTATAATGCAAGTTTTATTATCAATTAGACTACCTATAATATGATTATATTCGTCTTTAAAAAATGCTATTTTTGAAAATTTATCTCATGAAGAATCAAACTCAAATTTACATTTATATAATTCTTCACTTCCAGCAACTACAATTGAATTCTCTTTCGCTTTAACATTTTGTCTTGATACTTCAACTTGAATTGGACATAACTCTAATTCATCATCTACAAAATAAGCTTTATCTAAAGTATCAACTGCAAATAAATTAAATATCTCAGATACAATTATACTTCCATTAAGCAATTCAACTTTCATTTGAGATTGAATAGGACCTTTTTCAAATAAATAAGTCTCCTTTTCACTTAAAGTAAAATATAATAATGAATCATCAAATGATGAAACATAAGTATCATCAAGAACTTTCTTTAAAACTATATTATCATTCTGAACATAAACTATTACTAACTTTTTAATATAATCATATTCAAATGGTAAATTAAATGTTTGAGACTTAGTTCCACCTATAATTAATAAATTATCATCATTGCCATCACAAAATAGACATTCATCAGGAGTCACTCCACCAGATAATAATTGTTTTAATCTTTCAAAATTATCTGACATTAAATTCTCCTTCCTTATTTATTAGTATCAGCAGGTATTTGTTTTTTAAGAGGTAAATCGATTACTTGATTAACCAAATCAGTGACAAAGGAATCTCCTCCTAATTCATGATATGATTCATACTGACTACTAATTGTTTCTTTTTCGTTCATTGTCGCAAAGCCTCTTCCTATAAAATCTTCACACGATCTCAATAAAGAATTTCTCTGCATAGTTAACAGTGCTCTACGTGTCATAGCATCATTATCTTGAACTACATCAATTTTATCAGATAACTTATCAACCTTTTCATTTAAATCTTTAGATAAGTTATCAATCTTTGTATTCATATCTGTAAATGGTTTAGAGATATCTGTCTTAATATCTTTAACTAATTTTTTAAAATTTCATAATAAAGTTATAACACCAATTGCACCTACAATATAACCTCAGGATTGATTTAAGAACTCCATATGCTTCTCCTTAACTAACGTCTACCTGAACATCCTCATTTGGTATTATAACTTCACCTAATTCGGAATCATCTTTTACATCATCTATAATTTGAGCTTTATCATTTACTTCCTGCAATGCACTTTCTAATTGACCAATATTAATATACAAACTACTAATAATATCATCAATTATAGATGTAACATTATCATCACCATTCTGCTGTAATGTAACTAATACTGAGCTATATAAATCTACAGAGTCTCAAGCATTTTTAATTAATGTAGTAATTAAATTAGATGATGATAAATCTTGAGGAATCTGTTCAACAACTTCATCTTCTTCGAGAATTAATTTTCTCATTAGCTCCTCCTTAATAAGGCATTTAACTCAGCATTTATTGCATCATACTCTGCTTTACGACTATTGAATTCGTTTTCTGCTGCTGTAATTGCCTTTGCATCTTCTTCATCAGTACCTTCAAGATCAAGTTCAACCATTAATATTTGCTTTTTAATATCGGCTAATCTATCTTGAAGATTTTGTAATTTTTGTCTATTATCTCTAGATTGAGGAGAACCATTTGCTCTTCTATCATTAAGTGTCTCTTCAGATCTTTCAACATCTCTCTTTGCGTATCTGATTTTCTCTTTTAAATTCTTATATCTCTCAAATGGAGCCTCTAAAGATTTTTCTGAATCTGCGTATCTTGCACGAGCTTTTATATCTTGAATCTTTGCTTTATATTGATCAGCTTCTTTTTCATAAGACTTAGCTCTATTTTCATAATACTCAGCATTACCTTCATCGCCGTTATTTCTGTAGTAATCAGCGTTTCTTTTTGCATCAGCAGCATAATCTAAGTTTCTTTTTATATAGCGTTCTAATCTTTTAATAGAACCTAATGAACCAGCATCACCTCTTAATTCACCTGACCAACGGTCTGTTAAATTATATGTTGGCAAACTTTTTCCAGAATAATTTGGTGATTCATAATTTTGTGATCTTGTGGCCAGTAAATTACGATCTTTTTGTCCTTCAGGTTTAGCTTCATTTGTAACATATACTTTATCAGCTAATTTAAATAACTCTTTAGGAGGAATATACATTGTATCTCTTACAATCTTTCCATTCCTATTTCTAAAAGCTTTGTCATTATCTAACCAATCAATTCTGTGATGATCAGATGGCTTACCATTAGATCTAAAATCTATCAATTTACCATTAACTAATAATCTTACCTGCGTAGGATCTTCTTTATAAAGTTTAAAGCCTTCTTCTGGACTTACTGCATCATAAGTGGCATTTTCTAAATCTGCAGCTGATCCAGCTCCTTTATAATTCCAAGCTTTGTAACCTTTAGCTAAATCTTGAGGAATCTTTTCGTCAAGTACTTCTTCAGTAAGCATTCCAGAATTATCAAGGATATCATCTATATGATAAATAGCTTCTTCACAAATTGACTCTAATGCATCAATTGCAGCTTCTTTTGTGCTAAATGGATAATCAATATTAGCATATTCACAATGTTTTAAATAAGAATGAAGCTCATTATGAATATCTCTTACACATTGATCTCTTAATTCAAAAAGAATATCATCAATATCCTTAGCTTCAGTTAAAATATCAGAAGGTTCTTCAAGAATCAATTTTTCAGTTAATCCTTTAATTTTAAGTTTCTTGTCTTCTGCATCATGAATTTCTATAGTCTTAGCCTCAAATTCATTAATTTCTTCAACATCTTTAACTTTATCTTCTAATTCTTTGTTGACTTCTTTTTCATGTTCTTCAGCTGATTTCTCAATTTCTTTAGCTTCTTTTTCTTCGTCATTACCTAAAGAAATATCATCATTTATAACTAATTCTTCTGAAAGATTAATCTTCATATTAAATTCCTCACATTTATTTATACTAAATTTAGCATTACAAAAATATAATTACTATTTTATATCTCAAAATATTATATACTAAAAATAAAAGGTACCGAAGTACCTTTAAATTAACTTATTAACTAAGCTATCTGAACTTGTTTTATCTGGTAACTTTTTTTGAGGAAGTTCCTCATTAGGATCACCTCATGGCCAAGTTACTGTATCTTCATGAAGAGTATCTAAAACTACTTTATCTTCCCAATCAGGATCTTCAATTCTAAAAGAGTCATCCATTCTCTTATGAACTATTTTAACAGCTTCTGGATTACCTTTTAATTCTTCTTTAGCATCCTCAAGTGTTTCAAGGCCATAAAGTTCATTACCATCAGCATCTACTAACATATAAACATCCTGGTACTCAGAGACATCCTCATCTAAATCATCTTCCCAATCTTCATCATCAGCATCAGGTGGGAGAATTCTAGCCTCATCCTCTTCAGGATCTCTAGGTTCATAGACATATCCACTATCATATGAATCATGACCAAAAGGCTTATAAAGTTCAGGATTAATCCAGTCTTCATCTAAGAATGAAACATAATAATGACTACTTAAATCCTTTTTAATTCTTTCTCTATCAGCTTTAGAAACATTCTTAGCATCAAATAATTCTACTGTACCGTCATCATATAAAGTTCCAATAGCCTTATCATCTTTAAGTGAATCTACAACATCTCCACCATCAACATAGAATCTTACATCTTCATTAAGACTTTCATCAATCAAATCTCTATGAATATCATTTGCTACATCAATGATGGCTTTAGCTGCTTCTTTTTCACCTGGATGTAATGATTTTCTCTTATTTAACTGATCAACAGCATCTGATAATCTATACAATTCATTATGAATCCATCCTGCACCCTGACGAGCAATATGCCTACCTTTATCAGTAACAGCACTTTCATCTAAATCATCATAAACACCTTCATCAGTTACAATAAATTCAATTCCTTTATCATCTTTATAAAGGTGTTTATTTTTACCTAAATCTTTAATAAATTTAAGATTATCATGAACTTTACCTGTCTTCTCATCATATGCATCTAATAAATCTGCCATATCATATGTGCCTTCCATATGAATTTCAACAGCTTCATTT
>ODAI011353787.1_pt1 | contig 17927 bp, 15 predicted proteins | sample 1539321 | NCBI WGS metagenome assembly ODAI01 (sample SAMN02144231, study PRJEB22623) | gut metagenome | biome: sheep rumen | host: Ovis aries | place: New Zealand | reverse complement strand
TTTTTTTCGTATATTTGGAGCCTAACCACCTCTTTGGACTTCAATGCCCAAACCGCGCGACTTCATACCCAGGACTTTATCTGCCAGAATTATCCTGCAGACAGTCTTTGCGATATCCCTGCTCCTGATACCTACAGTCCTTGCAATGGTTATTGGGACGCGGCTGATTATGAGGGAGGAAGTGGGACGGCAGATAGACCAGGCCCTTGACGGCATCGCTTACAGGATAGACAACACGTTCCTGGGTGTGGAACAGACCGCTGCAATACTCCAGAAGGATATTCCGAACTATCTGGACCATCCGCAGGAGCTGAACAAGCTGTGTCTGAAAGCGCTGGAGGTGAACCCGTCCATCAGCGGTTGCGCCATCGCCCTGAATCCTGAGCATTACACATTGAATGGCAAGCCTTTCATGGCCTATATCCACAGGGCCGGTGGAGACATCTCCTCTGCCAATAGCCGCTCCCGGCCACTGCTTTCATCCGAGACCTTCACCGCCCTGTCGTTCACGGAGCAGGCATGGTACACGAAACCCGTTCGGGAAGGGGTACCCTCGTGGGTGGGACCGCTCAGAAATGAGGAAACGGAAGAAGAACCCCTCCTTTCTTATGACATTCCCATTGTCAAGGATGGGGTGTCTGTCGGCGTTATGGGTGTTGATATGTCTTTGAGTGTCCTCACACAGATTGCACAGAATTACAAGACATCCACACATTCTTACATTACCCTCCTGGACAGGGAAGGCTCTTACATCGTCAATCCCGACAGCACGCGGCTCCTGCACATCAGCGGCCTGGCCCAACTGCGGGATGCCGAGAATCCGTCTGTCATGGAGGCGCTTCAGGAAATGATCGAGGGAAAATCCGGGAGACGGGCATTTACACTGGATTCCACACGTTACCTCATGGCTTATAAGCCTTTCCGGCAGTCGGTCTATCCCCGTCGGCAGGTGGGAAACCTCGGGTGGAGCATCGCCGTTTTTTATCCGGAGAAGGAATTATATACCGAATTCGATCCCGGATACCGCATAACCATCCTCATGATTGTTGTCAGCCTGCTGCTTCTTGTTGTGGGGGCCGCCATAATCGCACATGTGAGCCTGCGTCCGCTTAGGAGACTGATGCGTGTGACGCAAATCATCTCCAAGGGCAATTACAGGCTGCCGGGGTTTGAGACATCACGCACAGACGAAGTCGGGCGGCTTCAAACCCTGTATAACAAAATGCTGCAAGCCGTTGCAGACCATATGGAGCAGCTGCAGAATCTCTCGGAGAAAGAAATCGCGTACCAGGATGCACTGGCCCAGACATACGCGAAAACGAAGGAAATCAAGAAGCTCAAGGCCGATTTTTTCAGCAAAATGACCCATCAGATGGCGGATGTGACGGCGGAAATCCAAGACAGCGTGGACAGCCTCTGTGAACTCGGTGCAGACATGGCCGATGAGCGGTCCGGGAAGGCGCTTGACAAGATTGAAAGGAACGGCCGCCGGGTGACGGAAATCCTGAACGACCTGTTGAATCTGAAAAGCTGGGACGGCCATGGGTAAACTGACAAAACATATCCAACGCTCGCTCCCGACGAAGATCAGCCTCAACATGTTCTTCGTCGCTGTCGTGGTTTTTGTGCTGGTTAATGGTGTTTTCATGGTATTGTCCCGGACTCATTTCCACAACACGGCCATGGACAACGCTTCGGAGGCCCTGAGCACGGCCGTCGCCCGGGCCGAGCGCTATATGAATGCGGTGGAAACTGTCACCGACGTAACCGCCTGTATGATAGAAGACGATTTCTGTCCCGACTCCCTGGCGGCGTACTCCAGAAGCGTCCTCCAAAGGAGCAGTTTTGTCTCGGGATGCTCCATTTCTGCCCGTCCGGACCTGTTTCCGGAACAGGGCCGCTTTTATTCCGCCAGGACGGTCCGTAAGGGGGATGTTGTCAATACCACCATAGAGGACGGAAACGAATACTTCAACCGTGAGCGGTACAACAAAGCTTCCGCTTCGGGACGCGCCGTGTGGGTGGATCATTTTACCGATGACCAGGCGCGCTCGCTTTCTGCCGATTCCATGATCGCCTCCTACTGCCGCCCGCTGTATGACCGGGAGGAGCGGCTTGTCGGGGTTATCTCCGCAGACATGTCCCTGATGGATTTTTCAAAGGCCGTTTCTTCCATCAAACCGTATCCGAATTCGTATCTCATAATACTGGGACAGGACGGCCGTTTCTATGCGCACCGGGACACCTCGAAGATTGTCAGAAAAACCATCTTCGACCTCACGAACGGCCGCTACTACCCCGATAAACTAGCCCTGGGACACGAAATGACTGCGGGACGCAGCGGAAGGATGCACGCCGACGTTGGAGGCGTTAAATGCCTGATTTGCTACCGGCCTGTTCCCGGTACAAACTGGAGCGCCGCGCTCATCAGCCCCGAGCGCGACGTCTTGCGCGGATATCGGCGTCTGAGTTCAAGCATCCTGATTGTCATTGCGTTGGGCCTGCTTGTTATTTTTTTCATTTGCGGGAGAACCGTGGCCCAAGCCTTCGCCCCTGTGGAACTGCTGGAAGAACAGACACAGCGCATTGCCGATGGCGACTACTCTACCGTGATTGAGCGTAGCAATGAAAACAGCGTCGTGGGCAATCTGCAGAACAGCTTCGCCGACATGCAGGAAACGCTCAACAGTCACATCCGGACGCTTAATTCCGCCATTGATTCGTCGGCAAGGCGCAACGAGGAGCTTCAGAAAGCCAATTCCGCCCTGGAGGAGGCAATTAGCCGCCAGGGTGAGTTCGTCTCAAACATGACTCACCAGATCCGGACGCCCCTGAATCTGATCATCGGCTTTTCCCAGCTTCTGCGGGAAACCGGCGAGAGCATGTCCGCCGAAGAAAAACAGTCACTCCTGCATGTGATCGACTATCACACGATGATCCTGTGCCGGATGTCCCTCATGCTGTATGACAGTTCAGACCGTGGATACCATGATGAGATGGTGAGCCTCAGTTATGACAATGTCTCCTGCAACGAGGTGGCCAGGGAATGTGTCGGGTACACCAAACGCTATTTCCCCGGCGTTTCCGTTAAACTGGAAACTTCCCTTGACGATTCTTTCACCATCGTTACCGACCGTCTTTACCTCATGCGGAGCATCCGCGAGATCCTGTATAATTCGGCCAAATACTCTGACGGCAAAAACATTTCCCTTCGCGTGAAGGCCGGCCGGGGCACGGTCCAGTATATTTTTGAAGATACCGGGCCCGGGATTTCCCCCGCCTATCAAAAACATATTTTCACCCCCTTCTACAAATCTGACAGCCTTTCAGAAGGCCTGGGTGTAGGACTTCCGCTGACAAAACGTCACGTAATCCTGCTTGGCGGCAGCCTTGAGCTGGATCCCGACTATCACCGGGGATGCAGGTTTGTCATGGCCTTTCCCGTTGAAAACCGGAATGATTGACGCAAAAAAAAGAGGGCAACTTTGGAGTTACCCTCTTGGAGCGGAAAACGAGACTCGAACTCGCGACCCCGACCTTGGCAAGGTCGTGCTCTACCAACTGAGCTATTTCCGCAGTATTTGAAAGATACTTCCCGTTGGACGGGATTGCAAAGGTACGCCTTTTTTTGGAACTTGCAAAGGATTTCCGAATTTTTTTTGAAAAATTGCCTAATCGTGAAGAATTGCGCGGGTTTTTTGTAACTTTGTAAGTTATGATTAAAATGAACTTATACAAACTCCCGGGGCAGCTTGTCCTCTTGTTCACGCTCTTGATAGCGGTCTCATGCGGGCAGCGTGCCTTTACGGCGGCGGAGCGGCAGATCATAGACCGTTCTGCGGATGTGATGTATGTGACGGTGATCGGCGCAGACAGTGCCGTTCTCCGGACTCCCAGCGCGGACCTGAGCCGGGCAGAACTTTCGTCGGAAAGGCTCAAGACCCTGATGGATAAGATGTTATCTACCGTCACATCTCCCCAGCAAGACGGTGTAGGTATTGCCGCACCGCAGGTGGGCATAGACAAACGGGTAATCTGGGTGCAGCGTTTCGACAAACCCGGAGAGCCCTTCGAGTGCTACTTGAATCCGCATCTGGACAGCCTGTGGGGAGAAGTGACCCACGGGCCGGAAGGCTGCCTTTCCGTACCGCCCATGCGGGGCTATGTTCCCCGCTATTCGGCCGTAAAAGTCTCCTATATCGCCCCGGACACCCTGGAACCCAGGACGGAGACGGTAGAAGGCTACACGGCCATCATCTTCCAGCACGAATGCGACCATCTGGACGGCACCTTGTATATAGACAAGGCCGACCCCCTCTTCCGCCACGACGCCTGGGCGGCGGAGCGGGCCGGCTTCGACTACACCCGCCCCGCGTGGTGGCCCCTGGACGACCATCGTCCATCGAAAGACATCAAAACAAATTAAATCCATAGTATCATGAAAAAGATTATTCCCTTAGCATTGTGCGGCGCCCTTCTGGTGGGCTGCGGTATGTCCAAAACAGGCTCCGGCGCATTGATCGGATCGGGGGCGGGTGCTGCCTTGGGCGCCGGTATCGGCTATCTGCTGGGCGGTGACGGCCAGAGTGCCGCCATCGGTGCGGCCGTGGGTACGGCCCTGGGTGCCGGAACCGGCACGGTCATCGGCAAGAAGATGGACGAGAAAGCCGCCCAGTTGAAAGAGCTGGAGAATGCGCAGGTGGAAACCGTGACGGACGTGAACGGCCTCAAGGCAATCAAGGTCACCTTCGACAGCGGCATCCTGTTCGACTTCAACAAATCTACCCTGAAACCGGCCGCCCAGGCCCAGCTGGACAAATTCGCCGCCGAGATGGCCGACATGCCGGAGACCAATTTCACCATCTACGGCCACACGGACAACGTGGGCAGCGAAAAAGCCAACGAGAAGGTGTCGGCCCAGCGTGCCGAATCCGTAGAGAAATACCTTCGCACCAAGGGCATCGCCAAGGACCGCATGACCTCCGAAGGCCTGTCCTTCAATTTCCCCGTGGCCGACAACAGCACCGAGGCCGGCCGGGCCCAGAACCGCCGCGTAGAAATTTACATTTCCGCCAACGAGGAAATGGTCAAGGAAGCAGAGAACGGAACGTTGCAGTAGGATATGGCCTGGACGAAAGATTCGAATATTCTTCTTGCCAGTGAGGCATTTCCGCCCGTGATGGACGGCGTTGCCGTGTGCGCGCAGAACTACGCTTACTGGATGCAGAAAAAGGTGGGCGGCGTGAGTGTCATCACCCCCAATGTCTATGGGACAGACTACAAGGTAAATGACTATGAAGTGCTTGATTATCTGTCTGTTCCGGTCCCTTTCAGGCATCCTTACGTAACGGGTGTGGCGCAGATAGACCCGGTGTTCATGACCAAACTGTCCAAACGGAAGTTCAAGATTGTACACGCCCATTCCCCCTTCACGTCCGGGCGGGTGGCAGCCCAGGTGGCCAAGTCGCAGGGGATTCCCCTGGTGGCCACCTTCCACTCCAAGTTCCGCGACGACTACGCCAAGATCATCCCTTCAGAGTTCGTGGTAGACCAGATGCTCAAGGTAACCATGGAGTTTTTCGACCGGGCCGACGAAGTGTGGGTACCGCAGGAATCCGTGGTGGAGGTCATCCGCGAGTATGGCTATAAAGGCCCCGTGGAAGTGGTGGAGAACGGGTCGGACCTGGTGGCGGACTATCCGGACAGCTATTTCGCCGATGCCCGGAAGGCCCTGGGCATTGCTCCCGAAGAGTTCGTGTGCCTGTTTGTGGGTCAGCATATCTGGCAGAAGAACGTCCGCTTTGTGATAGAGGGTCTGGAAAAAGTCAAGGACCTGAAATTCAGGATGTTCTTTGTGGGAACAGGTTATGCGGCGGAGGAGATGAAACAACTGGTGAAAGAGAAGGGGCTGGAAGACAAGGTCACCTTTACCGGGATGCTCACCAACCGGGACGAGATTACTCGCTACTATGCCGCGGCCGATCTGTTCCTGTTCCCCTCGCTGTACGACAACGCCCCGCTGGTGGTGCGTGAGGCGGCCGCCCTGCACACCCCGTCCATCATGATAGACGAGTCCACCGCCGCCACCATCATCAAGGACAATGAAAACGGATTCCTGGTTCCCAACAACCTGGACACCTTTGCGGCACGGCTCAGGGAGCTCATCGGCCAGCCGGAACGGGTGCACAAGGTGGGTATCACCGCCTCCCGCAGCATCGTTCGCTCCTGGGAAGATGTGGTGGAAGAGGTCCTGGACCGTTACAACCGGCTCATTGCCAAGAAAACCCAGATTGTGGTGGGTTAGCAGGAAATTAAAAAGTTACCCGCCAACTGAAATTCGGAAAGACTGGAAGGAGAGCAATCTCTTTCCAGTCTTCTGTTTTCATCGTCATACAAAATAGGAGTTTTTTTTGTCAGAATGATTTGCTATATTCGCATCAATCATTCATTCCCTTATTTATGAAGAAGTTCGTTACAATTCTTGCCTTCGCAATCTTGAGCATGTCTGCATTCAGCCAGCAGCCCCAAAAGGTGACCAAGGCCAATTACGACCTGGCAGAACGCTTCTCGGCCAAGAAGGTGGGCCAGATGGTGTATTCCACCCGCATCACGCCCAACTGGTTCCGTGACAGCGACCGCTTCTGGTACAGCTGGCGCACGGCTCAGGGCACCCGTTATTACATCGTGGATGCCGCCACGGGCGCCAAGAAGGAAGTGTTCGACATGGCCTGGCTGGCCCGGGAACTCACGGAGATTACGCGGGACCCGTACGACGCCCAGCACATTCCCCTGAACCTGGAACTCAAAGACGACAAAGTGTTCCAGTGGGATATGGATTCCAAGACGGAAAAGCGGGATTCGGCCGGCAACACCACAGGCAAATTCGTCAAGTACAGGTTCTACTATGACATTGACTCGCAAAAGCTTACCTACGACACAGAGGAGCACGACCGGGAATACCCCATGTGGGCCAACGTGTCACCGGACGGCAGTGTGGGCGTGTACCTGAAAAACTACAACCTGTACATCATGGACCGGGAGAACATGAAAAAAGCCGCCAAGGATCCCAAAGACTCCACCATCGTGGAGCGCAAGCTCACCAAAGACGGCACCAAGGACCTTTCCTGGTCGGGCGACAGCTATACCGGAGACACGGAGACGGACACCACCGCCCGCCGCAGGGCTCCCATCCAGTGGGCGCCGGACGGCAAGCACTTCGCCATGATCCGCTGGGACATGACCAAAATCAAGAACCTCTGGGTAATCAATTCCCTGGCCAAGCCCCGCCCGGAACTGGAGAGCTATCATTACCAGATGCCGGGTGAGCCCGGGCCCAAGGGCACGCTGTATATCCTGGACACCGACGGCAACGTGAAAAGCGTGGCCTGGGAAGCCTTCAAGGACCAGGACGGGGATATCCTGTCCGCTCCCCGCAAGGTCAAGGACCGCTATCTGGACTACTATGGCGGCCGATGGATGGGCGGCGACGACTATTTTTACCTGATCCGCCGCAGCCGTGACCTCAAACGCACGGACCTGTGCCGGGTGGACCTGGACGCCGACAGCACCCATACCCTTATCGCCGAGCGCATGAACACCTACATCGAAACCCGCAATCCGCACTTCCTGCCCAGCGGGGACTTCGTGTGGTGGAGCGAGCGCAACGGCTGGGCCAACGTGTATCTCTACGGGGCCGACGGCACCCTCAAGAAGAATCTCACCGAAGGCTCTTTCCACGTGGAAGACGTGCTGGGTGACGCCCCCGGCTACATAGTCGTGAGCGCCTGCGGGGTGAATCCCGGCGAGAACCCCTACCAGATGCACAACTACCGTGTTCCTCTCTCCGGCGGCGCCATGGCTCAGCTGGACATGGACGACATGGACGTGCTGGCCACCGCATCGGACAACGGGAAATACCTGGTAGCCAACTACTCCCGCGTAGATGCCAAGCCCGCCGTCTGCCTGATTGCCACATCGACAGGCAAACGCACCGCCCTGGAAGAAGCCGACTTCTCTCAGCTGCTTGCCGCCGGTTACAAGTTCCCGGAGCGCTTCAAGGTCAAGGCCGCCGACGGCGTCACGGACCTCTGGGGCGCCATGTACAAACCCTTCGACTTTGATTCTACAAAGGTCTATCCCATTGCCGACTACGTGTACCCCGGCCCGCAGGTAGAGGCTAACAACATCTCCTGGAGCTCCGGCTTCACCCGGGTGGACCGCCTGGCCCAGATCGGGATGATCGTGGTCACCGTGGGCAACCGCGGCGGCCATCCCAACCGCTCCAAGTGGTACCACAACTACGGGTACGGGAACCTGCGCGACTACGGCCTGGAAGACCAGAAATACGCCATCCAGCAGCTGGCTGCGCGCCACAAGTTCATCGACCCGGAACGCGTGGGCATCCACGGGCACTCCGGCGGCGGATTCATGTCCACCGCGGCCATCCTCCAGTATCCGGACTTCTTCAAAGTGGCCGTCTCCTGCGCCGGCAACCACGACAACAGCATCTACAACCGCTGGTGGAGCGAGCAGCACCACGGCATCCAGGAAAAGATTGCCAAGGGAGACACCACCTTCGTGTATCATATAGACACCAACCAGGAACTGGCTTCCCGCCTCAAGGGACACCTGATGCTGGTGCACGGCGACAGGGACAACAACGTGAACCCGGCCAACACCATCCGCGTGGTGGATGCCCTGATCAAAGCCAACAAGCGCTTCGAGTTCGTGCTGCTGCCCGGCCAGCGCCATGGCTTCGGGGACATGAACGAGTACTTCTTCTGGAAAATGGCCGACTGGTACTCCCGCTGGCTCATCGGCGACAAACGGGAACGTCCCGTAGATATATCCCAATTGAACAATGACTGATAAAAGAAAACTCTTTGTCCTGCCTGCACTGCTCCTTCTGGCCGCAGGGTGCAACTCCTTCCGCACACAGACCTATGTGGACGGGCTGGCCATGCCCCTGAAAGAGGGCAGTCAGGACTCGCTGCTTTTCGACATTTCCCTGGAATATGCCGTGAAAGGCCTTCCGGAAGACGTGATAGGCACCATGAACGGCAACATCCTCACCCTGGCCTTCGACCTGGAAGACGCACCGGGAGACATCGAGGAAACCGCCGTCCGTTACCGGGAGAACCTGGTAGACCAGTATTTCTCGGAAAATGAAAACGCCACCCTGGAACCGGGCTTCGCCACCTGGGAAGACCGCATCGGCGGCATGTTCGCCCAGCCCTACAAAGACTGGATGAACTATCAGATGGCCTATTATTCCTACCGGGGCGGCGTGCATGGCGTGCAAACGCTGACCAACCTGGTGTTCGACAAGCAGACCGGCCGCAGCCTCACGGAAGAGGACCTGCTTGCCCCCGGATATGCCGGTCCGCTGACGGCGCTGCTGTACGGCCGCATCATCGAGAACCTGGACAAAGAAGACGAATCCCTGGCGGAACTGGTTGAGAAAGACTGGGTTACCGCCAACGGAAACTTCAGCGTGGGAGCCGACGGCGTCACCTGGTACTTCCAGCCGTACGAGATCGGTCCCTATGCACTGGGGGTGGTTACCGCCACCCTTTCCTGGGAAGAACTGAAACCCCTCTTGAAACCCTGATGCCTATGGACTGGATTGTCACCGAAATTGACGGAAAGGTTGCCTCCATCGCGGCCGACTACCGGCACTTCAAACGCATTGCTGCGGAAGTGGCCGCCCTCCCGCCGGAGTCGGTCGGCTCTGTCGGGACCCGGAAAATCACCACGGAGGAACTGAAAGAAGCCGCGCAGTTCCTCACCTGGGAAGATCTGCGTCTGTTCGGCTCCGATTTCCAGAAAGGGGTTTGGAAGGCCCTTTTCGACCTTTCCCACGGGGGCGGGGAGCTTCGCCTGTACAGCTACTCGGAACTGGCCGCCCTGGTAGACAATCCGTTGGGCGTGAGGGCCGTGGCGCATGCCGTGGCCGTCAATCCGGTGGCCTACGTCATCCCCTGTCACCTGATTGTGCCCAAAGAATCCATGGACCGGGTGAACGACATCCTTTCGTCGGCCCTGAGAACCCTGTTCAAGGGCTCCGACGTGTATCTGCTGGACTCGATTGACGTGGGCGAGTATGCCTACGGGAAAGAGCTGAAACGGGAACTCATCAAATTACAGCTGGGCCGATGATACTGGAAGTGTGCTGCGGGAACCTGGAGAGCGTGCATGCCGCCGTAGCCGGCGGGGCGCCCCGGATAGAGCTCTGCTCTGCCTTGGAACTGGACGGCCTCACCCCGTCCTGGGAAGACTTGAAGGCGGCCCGGGCGCAATATCCGGCCCTGAAAATCCACGTGCTCATCCGCTCGCGTGCGGGGGATTTCTGCTACACGCCCGCGGAGGTTCAGGACATGTCAGCCCAGATAGAAAAGGCTCTGGAACTGGGGGCCGACGGCATTGTGCTGGGGGCCCTCACGCCCAAAGGCGATGTGGACAAAGCGGCCGTACAGGCGTGGATGGACGTGATTTCGGACTGGTTGCTGGCCAAGGGACTGGAGGCGGGCGGCTGCCACTCCAGCATGGATGCTTACTTCTTCCAGGGGCTGGTCAAAAAGCCTTCCGTCACCTTTCACCGGGCCTTCGACCAAGTGCGGGACCCGTTCGGGGCCCTGGAAGAGATTGTCGGCCTCGGGTGCGGACGGATTCTCACGTCCGGCCAGGCTCGGTCGGCCCTGGAAGGCGCACCGCTGATCCGGCGTCTGCGGGAGAAAGCCCGGGGGAGGATCGGCCTGCTGCCCGGCGGCGGAATCACGCCGGACAATGCCCGCGCCATCCTGGATCTCACCGGTTGCGGGGAACTGCATGCATCGGCCTCGGTCATGGAAAAGGGCCGCAAAGTCACCTCTGCAGCCCTTGTTTCAGCGATTCTGGCCTGTTAATTCCGTTTCGGCTATAAGCCGCTACCATCTGTCGTAATGGATATTCTCCGGCTTCCACTTGTCTTTGGGCTTGTCGTCGCCGGCGGGGTAGCCTACGGGAACCACGCAGAAGGAGGACACATTCTCCGGAAGGCCAAGGGCCTCACGGGCGGGCCCCATCCGGTCTTCGTAGGGGTAGCTGGCAGTCCAGACGGCGCCAAGGCCGATAGCCTCTGCCGCAAGCAGGAGGTTCTCCGTGGCGGCGGCGCAGTCGGCCGTCCAGTTGCCGTTGGGCATGGTGACGGTTTCCCCTTCCGGCGATGTGCGGGTGATGGTGGTTTCTCCGCAGACCACGATCACGACCGGAGCCTGGGCGATCATGCCGCCGCGGGGGCCGGCCAGCTTATCCTTGACGGCCTGGTCGCGGACCACCACGAAGCGCCAGGGCTGCATGTTCATGCCGGTGGGGGCGGCCATGGCAGCCTTCAGGAGGGTTTCCACCTGGGCTTCGGTAACAGGCTGGTCTGTATAGGTGCGGACACTTTTGCGACTCATAATCACATCCAGGGCCGACGGCTCGCTGCTGGCGGGGGCCTGCCCGCAGGCGGCGGCGCACACCACTGCCGCTGCCAAGACAAATTTAGCTAAGTGTTTCATTCTGTTTTTATTTTTTGCAAAAATACACATTTTTACACAAAAATGATAACGCCGTCGTTTTCGGGCAAAAATGCGGGATGTCGGTCAAAGAAAATGGTTGTTGACGAAAAAATAACTAACTTAGCATCCTAATGAGAACAATTTGTACTGTTTTGGCCTTTTTGGCAGGCCTCGCCGCCGCGGCCCAGCCCGCAGGACGGGAAAAATGGAACGACAACTGGTCTTTCACCAAGGACGGTGTCTCGCGTACGCTGAATCTCCCGCACGACTGGGGCGTGGAGGCTCCCTTTGCGCAGGAGAACCCCGGCGAAACCGGAAAGCTTCCCTGGTGGGGGCAGGCTACATATAGTAAAGACCTCACAATCAATGCCGATGACCTGAAAAAGGACATCCGCCTGGAGGTGGACGGCGCCTTTTCCAACGCCAAGGTCTATGTGAACGGCCGCGAGGCCGGCGGCTGGCCCTACGGCTACGCCTCCTGGGCGGTGGATTTGAACGCCTGCCTGAAAGAAGGGACCAACCGCATTGAAATCAAGCTGGACAACAAGCCGGAGAGTTCCCGCTGGTATCCCGGCGGCGGCATCTACCGCAACGTCTGGATCACCCGTACGGAAAAGACGTCCGTAGCGCATTGGGGAACCTATGTCACGGCAAGGCTCAGCGGCAATGCGGCAACGGTGATCCAGCAGGTAACCGTGAAAACGGACAAGCCCCAGATTGCCACAATCTCCACCCGCATCCTGTACAAGGAAGAGCAGCCGGGCCGCATCGTAGAGCACGTGGTAGCGGAAACCCGCTCGGTGGCGGAAATCTACGACTGCCGCACCGTGTACCAGGACTTCCGCCTGGAAAACCCGCGCCTGTGGTCTCCGGACAATCCCCGGATGTATATTGCCCGCACCGTAATCCAGGCCGAAGACGGCACGCAGGACCGCTACGAGACCCCCTTCGGCATACGGACGGCGGAGTTCAAGGCCGACGGTTTTTACCTCAACGGCAAAAAGACCTTCCTGAAGGGCGTTTGCCTGCATCACGATGCGGGAGCCCTGGGAGCGGTCTGGAACGACGACGCCTGGGTGCGCCGCCTGGAAATGCTTAAGCGGATGGGCTGCAACGCCATCCGCACCAGCCACAACCCGCCCGCACCGGAACTGCTGGACCTTTGCGACCGCATGGGCTTCCTGGTACTGGACGAGCTCACGGACACCTGGACGGTGCCCAAGAAAGCAAACGGCTATGCCACCCTTTTTGAGGAGTGGGTAGAGAAAGACCTGGTGGCCATGATCCGCCGGGACCGCAACCACCCGAGCGTGATTGCCTGGAGCATCGGCAACGAGTGCGGGGAACAGGGAGACAAGGACAAGTGGTGGATTCCCCAGATGCTCACGGACATCTGCCACCGCGAGGATCCCACCCGTCCCACCACCGCCGGCAACGACAACCCCTGGGCGGCCACCCAGCCCTATGCCGCCACCCTGGACGTATATGGCTTCAATTACAAGCCGCATCTGTATCAGGAGTTCCGGGACGCCCATCCCGGGCACCCTTTCTACGGCTCCGAAACGGCCTCCTGCATCTCTACGAGGGGATTTTACCGCTTCCCGGTGGAGGAGGAGAAAGGCAAGGGATGGACCATGGAAGGCCCCTTCCAGGTGAGTTCCTATGACCTTTACGCCCCCGGCTGGGCCTCCAAGCCGGATTATGAGTGGGAGTTCGAAGACCAGGTTCCGGAGTGCGCCGGCGAGTTTGTTTGGACAGGCTACGACTATCTGGGAGAGCCCACCCCCTTCAACATGGACCCTTCCGTCCTTACCAATTTCCATACGGACGAGGAACGGGAAGCGTTCAAGAAGATGGTCGCCGGTTGGGGCCAGACCATCGCTGAGGTGCCGCTTCCCTCGCGGAGCAGCTACTTCGGCATCATGGACCTGGCCGGATTCCCCAAAGACCGCTTCTGGCTCTATCAAAGCCGATGGGCTCCGCAGGTGCCCATGGCCCACATCCTTCCCCACTGGACCTGGCCCGGCAGGGAAGGGCAGGTGACGCCGGTGCACGTGTATTCGTCGGCCGACGAAGCGGAACTTTTCGTAAACGGCCGCTCCCAGGGCAGAATCCGCAAGCAGGGGTATCGCTTTGTCTGGAGCGATGTCGTGTACACCCCCGGCACGGTAGAGGTTGTCACGTATAAAAACGGCCGGGAATGGGCCCGCGACGCAGTGCATACGGCAGGAAAGGCCGCCAAGCTGCAAGCCGTTGTAGATTATGCCGGCAAGGAACTCATCTACGTGAACGCCGACGTTCTGGACCGCTCCGGCCATCTGGTCCCGGATGCAGACAACGAACTCTCGTTCAGCGTCAAGGGCCCCGCACAGATTGTGGCCGCCGACGCCGGAGACCCTACCTCCCACGTGCCTTTCTACAGCCCTGTGCTTCCTGCTTTCCATGGGAAGGCGTCGGTCATCGTCCGCCGCACCGGAGCGGGTGCCATTACGCTCACCGTCAAGTCCAAAGGACTGAAATCTGCCGATATTATTTTTTAATCGATATGAAAAAACTTATTCTCATTGCATTCTCGCTGCTGTCTTTATCGGCGGCGGCGCAGCCTCTCGGCGGCATCCTGGACCGTTTTAACGAGCCTGGAAAAGGCCGCACGGTATTTGTTTCCAAAGGGCACTGGTCCTGGGGCATCGCCGGCGGATACCGCAGCTTTGCCGCAGCCGGTGAAGGCGTAGGCGACGGCTATTCCATCCTGTCACTGCTGAATATCGGCGACGGGTACCTGAAAATGTACAATGTGTCGCCCAATTTCTCCTATTTCGTGGCCGACGACCTGTCGCTGGGCCTTTCCCTGGATTACAGCGGCTACGCCGTGGATACAGACCTCCGGCTGGATTTCCGCAATATCTTCGACCTTGAAGGCATCAAGGACGGCATCGAAGACCCGGATGAGCAGGAATCGATGGATGAAATGGCATCTATGCTGAATGTCCAGATATCCGGCCGCCACATGCTCCGCAATGCCTGGGGCGGTTCCTTCAAACTGCGTAAGTACCTCTCCTTCTTCGGCAGCAAGACCTTCGCCGTATTCGGTGAAGCCCGCCTGTACGGGAGCTACGGGCAGATCGAGTCCTGCCCGATCGACAGGGATGGCATTTATGTAATGGGAAAAGCCCGTACCTCGCGGGCCATCGCTGCCGGGCTAAAACTGGGCGGCGGCCTGTGCGTGCGGCTCCGTGACAACAGCGCATTCACCATCAGCATCCCGCTTGTGGGGGCAACCTACCAATATACCATGCAGCACAAGCAGAACACCGGCAACAACGCCCACATGGCCAGCTTCAATATTTCCCGTGAACTGGATTACCTGGCCCTCCAGGTGGGCTACACCCACTTTATCGGCCCCAAGAAACGGAGGTAGGAGATTTGCAGCACTGCCTTCATTGACGACAAAGAATACTGCCGCTGTCTCAGGTTTGAGGCGGCGGCAGTTTATCTGTCATCCAGGCAAGCCGGGCTCCGGACAGGGGCGCTCACATTTTCTTCCCAAAATGGAGACGTATTTCCGGACAGTGTGTGTTATATGTGTAGAAAGAATTAAAAAAGTAGTTGCCATGAAACCTTATTATTTGCTTTTCCTGCTGGCCTTTTTACCCGCCTGTGCCAAGTATTCGCACTCCGTGGAGCTTACCCATACAGGCTGTGCAACCCAGACAAAGGCCTGGTGGGACGGTGGTCCTTCTTCGAAGCTTATTCTGGAATACACGCCGGACGGGTTGGCTGTAACCCGGACTAACGCGCAGATGAACTGCTCTATCAAAGATGGCGGTATTTCCTGCGATGTGTCCGTGTCGGGGGACGGAATCCATTATCGTGTCTATGAGACAGACGGTCCCACTGCCAATTGCTTATGCTTGGTAGAGCTGATGACTTCCACCGTAACCGGCCTGCAGGAGGACCGGGAATATGTGTTGTATTATGCATGTGGCTATGGGGGAGGCTTCTTTGTCCCCATCAACTTCCGCTATCACAAGGGCCTGAGAATGGTCCTGGATGCGGCACAGTACCGGGATGACACGACGATAATAAACCAGGAATAAACATCCCGAAAGGTATTGTGTATTTGTCTTTTCGGCTCCTTATAAGTATCTTTACGCTATTACACAGTCTTGTGAATGTATAAAGAGCTTAACGAGCAGGAACTGGCCGGATATTGCTGTGAAAAAGATCCCAAGGCAGAAGAAGAGCTGTATAAAAGATATGCAGCAAGGGTTTATACACTTTGCCGGCGGTACATGTCCAATGACGACGATGCCGCGGATCTGATGCAGGATACGCTCTTGCAGGCGCTTGGGAAGATACAGACATACACGTACAGAGGGGAGGGCTCTTTGGGCGCATGGATTAACAGGATCGCTGTGAACAAGGCAGTCAGTCTGATAAAACAGCGGAAGCGCAGGTCTTTGTTTTTGGAACAGTGGGGAAGGGAGACAAGCGTGGAGCCATCTCCGGAAGAAGTGGAGAAGATACCGGAAGAAAAGCTGTTGGCATGGATTTCCGGCCTTCCGGATGTGCGCAGGGCCGTTTTCAACATGTATTGTTTAGACGGTTTCTCACATAGGGAGATAGCCGATGAGCTGGGAATCAGCGAGAAAGGGTCGGCGAGCATGTTAACCAGAGCCAGGAAGCAATTGAAGCGGGAGATTGTCCGATATTTAAAAGAAAAGCAGCCGTGAAAAAATGGGAAGACATAGTCAAAGATAAGCTGGAGGCGTACGAAAGTCCCCTTCCGGAGGGCTCTTTGGAGGCGTTTCTGGCTCGCGGCAAAAAAGTCTCTGCTGCACCGGCCCCAAAGCGAGTCCTGCTGCCCTGGCTGCTGATGCCTGCCGTTGCCGCCGGCCTTGCCGCATGGTTTATTTTTCGGCCCGGCCCTTTAAAAGCGCCTGCCCCACAAGGCATTAGTCCGATGAACGCTGTCGCCCTGGTTACGGACTCTATCCCTCCTGCCATCCCCGTTCAGGCACCGCCCCCTATTCCCGGGACGGTGAAACCTAAAGCGGTCCGGCCGGCGGCTGCGGTGCAAACCCGGGAGGATGGACACGGGAATGATTCAGGGGGAGAAACAACTGTCCCTGAAATACCCGAAATACAAGGGCCGGATAATCCCGAGGAAGCCGTCGCGGTCATTCCTGACATCCCGGAATCATCGCCCTTTGTTCCCCGGGCTATTGTCAGGAAACCTCATGTAATCAAAGTGGGCCCTGCCGCCGGAATTGTCGCCGGCAGTGGTCTGCTGGCCGCCCTGGCAGCGTCTTCGGTCAAATCTTCAACGTCGGCACACAATGCCGTGGGAACGTATGATTTACCCAACGGTTCAATAGACTTTCCGTTTCTCCCGGGCGATGCGCTCACGGGATATAGCCACAGGTTCCCTGTCAGGGGCGGCGTTTCACTGGAGATTCCTGTCTCGGAAAGGCTCAGCATCACATCCGGCCTGGACTACAGTTTCTACTCTTCCACTTTTACCTACGCGCAGGCCGGTACAAAAGAACAGGCAGTCCATTATCTGGACGTACCCTTGCGCCTGGACTGGACCATCGCGTCCAACCGCTGGTTACGGGTATATGCCGGAAGCGGAGCGGCCGCCAGTTTCTGCGTAGGGGCTACATGGGCGGGAAACCCCAAGGACAGGGACGGTGTCCAGTTTTCCCTGACGGGCGCCGGAGGGATACAGTTTAACCTCTCCAGGCATGTCGGCCTTTATGTGGAGCCGGCGCTCAGTTGGACTGTTCCGTCCGGCCGGCAGGTGCTGCAGACTTGGCGCAGTGACCATCCGCTCATGTTCTCCCTGGCGGGAGGATTGCGGATCCGTCTGCGGAATCCGTAAGCCGGTCCTGTTCAAAACTTTGTTAATTAAAATATTTTTCTTATCTTTGCAGCCCATTTTGCGGGGACATAAGCCCTTCAGAATGGGTTGTAACTTTAATTTATTTATTAACAAACATTTATGCCTACAATTCAACAACTTGTCCGTAAAGGACGCGAGCAGCTCGAGGTAAAGAGCAAGTCTCGTGCGTTGGATGCTTGCCCTCAGAAGCGTGGTGTTTGTCTGCGTGTGTACACGACAACTCCTAAAAAGCCGAACTCCGCTATGCGTAAAGTAGCGCGTGTCCGCCTTTCCAACGCCAAAGAGGTCAACGCCTACATCCCGGGCGAAGGCCACAACCTCCAGGAGCACAGCATCGTGCTGGTGCGCGGAGGCCGTGTAAAGGACCTTCCGGGTGTTCGTTACCACATCCTTAGAGGAGCTTTGGATACCGCCGGCGTGGATGGACGTACCCAGTCCCGTTCACTCTATGGCGCAAAACGTCCCAAGAAATCTAAGAAGTA
>ODAI011786003.1_pt1 | contig 17928 bp, 15 predicted proteins | sample 1539321 | NCBI WGS metagenome assembly ODAI01 (sample SAMN02144231, study PRJEB22623) | gut metagenome | biome: sheep rumen | host: Ovis aries | place: New Zealand | reverse complement strand
CCGGCTTCATGCCCTCCTCGTAGCAGTAAACGCAACGGGCATTGTAAGCCAAAGTCGGGCTCAGGCTGAACAGGCGGCAGTATACTGGTCAGCGTCTGGTCAGCCTTATGAATTTCTTTCATGTTGTGATCAATACATCAGAAATCCGGATTTAAGGGCCCTTCATTCTCATCAGGTATCTGGTCAAAATGGTCTCATTCTCAAGATCCACGATCTCCATAACGGGCTTCTCGTACTTTTAAATAACTGTTTCCTTTCTTTGGTCATTGCAGTTTCAATGTTTCATAAGCCACAACGGCGGCCTCCGGTGACATGTTGCAGCCCAGTCTGTAGAATCTGACTGTATCCAGCAGCTGCCTCCTGAGCTCCATGATCTTTCTCATGGTATCAGGATCTTTGGACCTGTAAGAGTGCTTCATCAGCACAGGGAAAGCCTCCACACCGGTCATCGGTTCCATATGATTGCATTCGTCCCGGTTCAGATCCACAACTGCTCCCAACGGAGCGGACGCATTACAGCCCAGATGATGCTTGCCATTCCACGGTGTGCCGTAGACTACAGCCCCTGACGCAGAGACCTTCAGCATCGGCTTGTCGTCATTGATCATAATGACCCTGCTGCCGTATACTTCACGCCACAGACGCGTATGTGTGCTCTTACCCGTACCGCTGGCCGCCATGAAGATATAGGCTTTCCCGTCCATACTGAGGGCGGAACCGTGTGCCAGAAGGACGTCGAAGTCTACGAGCTTTTCCGCGAGCAGCGCGTGTATGGCATTGTTCTCAAGGTAATCGCCGCTTCGTATATGCGAAGGTCTGCCTTCCGCCTTGTCCATGCGGTCAAAATCCGCCTGTATTTTCGCAAGATCCTCTTCTGTCGGGATAATGGATATCAAAGGAGTCCTGTCTGTAACATACTCTTTCAAAAACAATTCGTTAACCGGGTACCGGCAAATCACCTCCGCCGGGATTCCGGCTATTTCGATCAACATTGCTACGGAACTCCCCCTATCGATCATTCATAACCGCCAGAACAAAATTACCTCAATTCCGTATGTAAATCAATTAGAAATCCGTCATCATGCTTGTCTCATTTTCTTCGTCCTGCTGCGTCTGCGCAGGCTCCTCATCGCCGGACGTATCCTGCGCCTGTCCTTCTTCCGCCTTTTCCGGATTCGCCGCATTTTCCGTATCTTTCGGAGCACCATTATCCTCAGGAACGGATGCGGTCGCGGGATCTGACACAGCCGGCTCGGCCTCATTAGCTTCCGGCGATACGGATTCGGTCTTGGCGGCTGTCTCCTCTGCCGGCTTGCCGCTTGTTTCCACACTCTTCATTTTAATGAATTTTTCAATGCAGTCAACTTAATAAGGCACGTTTATACGTTTGTAAATGCTCGAATTTTTCCATCTATGTGAGGCCGGTCCGAACGCGGCTCATGCCGCAGGCAGACTCCTGCCGGCATTCTCTCCTTCCTATATCACTTCCGGGGCGTCGCCCCGTAGGAGAACTGCAGATCCTCCGGCACATGGTGCTTGTCTCCGATATACCTGACTTCCGCCCTTCCGTCCGCGCTGATCTCAACACAGGAGACGCTGACATTGTACAGGAGGAACCTCTTCATCTCCGAAGCCGGAATTCCGTACGCGTAGTTCAGGAATGTCTGGATCGCCGTTCCGTGCGACGCGATCACGACCTTCTCTCCCCGGTGTTCCGCCGCGATCCTGAGGACCGCGTCCCGCATCCTGTCATACACCTGCACAAGAGATTCTCCTCCCGGTGCCTGTGAGCGGCCCCTGTCCTCGTCGAGCACATACATCCGGTAGAATTCCGGATAGCGTTCCTTGATCTCTTCTCCCGTCAATCCGTCGATCTCGCCGAAATCGATCTCGATCACCCCCGGCTCAACGATCACAGGCACCTCATGTTCCTGCCCCTTAAGGCAGTACATAAGCGTCTTCCTTGCGCGCTGTAAAGGGCTGGTGACCCCAAGATCGATCGGGATCTCCCTGAAATAGTCCTCCAGGCAGGCGCCCTGCCTCTCCCCCTCTTCATCCAGCGGATTGTCCGCCCTTCCCTGATACCGCAGCGCCTTGTTCCAGTCCGTCGTGCCGTGCCGGACAAGATAGACAGTCGTCACATCACCGGTCTTCTCTCCGTTTTCCAATTTCCCCTCCATATCAAACTGTTTTACAAAGAGACCGCAGGGAGGAACCCATGAGTGCGGTCCCTCCTTTGCGATCTCTGTTTACTGTCCTGTCATCGTTCACTGTATATCCAGCTCGATCGGCTCGTCAAGGTGTTCCGAGACGTACTTGCCGTTCTTCCTGCGCTGCTTGACGCACTCGGTCAAAAGATACTCGATCTGTCCGTTCACCGAGCGGAAATCATCTTCCGCCCATTGCGCGATGGCATCGTATAGCTTTTCACTCAGCCGAAGCGGCACCTGTTTTTTCGCTGCCATAGTACGATCCTTGCCTTACATAATATGCCTGTTTCAGTAAAGGCTGCCTGAGTTCACGACAGGCTGCGCGTCGTGGTTGCCGCAGAGCACGACCAGGAGGTTGGAGACCATAGCCGCCTTGCGCTCGTCATCCAGATCCACGATCTGCTCATCGTTAAGCTTCTCCAGAGCCATCTGCACCATCCCGACGGCGCCGTCGACGATCATCTTCCTGGCGTCGATGATAGCGCTTGCCTGCTGGCGCTGCAGCATCGCTGCTGCGATCTCAGGCGCGTAAGCGAGGTAAGTGATGCGGGCGTCGATGACTGTCAGGCCGGCCTCCTCGACCTTCTGCTGGATCTCCTCTTTGATCCTTCTGGCTACGACTTCGGTAGAGCCGCGAAGGCTGCCGTCGTCCGCCAGGCCGTCGCCGGTCGTATCCACGTTCTGTGCCATGTCGTAGGGGTAGATCTTGACAATGTTGCGCACCGCGGCGTCGCACTGAAGGCTCAGGTATTCCTTGTAGTTGTCCACGGTGAAGACCGCCTTCGCTGTATCCGTCACCCTCCACATCACAGCTACACCGATCTCCACGGGATTGCCCAGGACATCGTTGACCTTCTGCCGGCTGTTGTTCAGGGTCATGATCTTGAGCGAGATCTTCTTGCTGGGCAGTGATGCCTGCACGCTCTGTTTGCTGCCGGTCGTGATCACGGAGAGCACGGAAGACTTCTGGCTGTCGTCCACGTCCCGGCTCTGGCCGAGTTTCGTCCCGGCGGCAGGGTTTACTGCCACGCAGAAAGGATTAACGAAATAGAATCCGGCGTCCTTGAGCGTCCCGACATACTTTCCGAACAGCGTAAGCACCAATGCTTCCTGGGGTCCCAGGACCTTCAGTCCGAGGAACAGGATCCAGCCGACGCAGATCCACAGCATTGCGAGCATGCCGAATAACGGCCTGCTGAATATCATACTGCCGAACAGCAGGACGACTGCTGCGACATACCCTGCGATCACCAGGATCAGGACCGGCAGTCCGTTGCGGTTCCGGTCGAGGATGATCTCCTGCGTGCTGCTGTGATTCTCTGACTTGATATTTTCGGTACTCATTACAGATTCCTCCATAGGTAAAGCAATTAATGTGATATCATTATGATATCACATTAATTGCTTTTGTCAAGAGAACAGATCTGAAGCCATCTCCCTGTATTTTTCATATTTAGGATCTTTCGCGCTCAGTTCCGTCCAGATCTCCGAAGCCCTGCCGATCAGCTCCTCTTCCCGCAGCAGCAGCCAGGCGTTGTAGCAGCAGACTGCCAGGTCGTGCAGGTTCTCCTCCGCAGGTGCCTCACGCACGATCTGCTCTCTGGTCAGTACAGCTTCACGGAAGAGGGCTGCAGCTTCTCGAAGGCCGCTCTCTCCGCCTGTTTTTTTCAGAGCTCCGGCCAGCTTCTCGCACGCGGCGGCATGCGTCTTCTGATACCGCAAAAGGGCGCTTTCCTTCCGCAGTTTCCGGCAGATCGCCTCCGCCTCGCGGTACAGCGCGGCAGCCCCTTCATGGTCTCCCTGTTTCTTTAAGATATCCCCGACTTTGATGAGGCTCACCGACAGATTGTCCCGCGCATCCACGGAGCGCGTCTCATCAGCCAGTGCCCTGTCCATTTCGAGCGCGCGCCGGTATAACCCGCCTGCCTCCCCATATTTCCTGACATCTTTCCGGATATTCCCGATCTTTGTCAGAATAGCGGACAGATCCCTCTTTGCTCCAAGAGACTCCGGAGCATTTTCCACAAGCTCCGCGCGAAGGTCCTCCGCCTTCTGATAGTAGCCGTCAGCAGCCTTGATGTCTTTCCGGCGCCTTCGGATATCTCCCAGATGCTCGTAGCTGATCGAGAGATCCCTTCTCGCCCGATCGGTCCCGATCTCAGCTGCCAGCCGCTCATAGATCTCCCTCGCCCGCTGGTAGTACCCCTCAGCCCGATCGTAATCCCGGCTGGTCTTATACATATTCCCGAGCTGATTGTAGATCACCGCAGTATCGCGCGACTTCTCCCGGATGCCGACCTCCTCCTCGAGCTCGCCGGAGAACTCCAGTGCTTTCTCCGCTGTCCGGATCGCCGCTCCGATGTCCCCGTCGTCCCGCTGAAGGCCCGCGAGCCGCATGAGCGCTTTGAAATATCTTGTCCCGTATCCCTTGTGCTCGTCCGGGTCGTGGTGTTTCCCGTATTTGTCAAAATACTGATCCGCCGCCTCTTTCTGCCACCGGATCGCTTCCTTTCTGTCCGGCTCGACGCCCTCCCCGGTGGAATACATATCCACCAGCTTCTCCGCCGCTTCGGTGCAGGGTTCTGTTTCCGTGCCACCGGCTTGATCTTCCGACTTACTGTCTGCCCGGCCATCCACTTGTCTGTCCGCTCCGCTGCCCACTTGTCTGTCTGCCCGGCCGCTTTGTTCCGGTGCCCGGACTCCGGATCCGCGGCGCTGTTTTTTGCCCAAAGCCGCCTCCCTGATCAGCGAGACTGCCTTTTTATGGTCCGCCTGCACATCGATCCCCGCAAGATACGCAAGGCCGATGAAAAAGGTGTGCTGCGGATTCTCTTCGTGCGGGGTCTTCGCTATTTTGTCCAGCGCTTCCACAAGAGCGCTGTCAAGTTCCGGCCTTCTGTGCTCGTCTTCCAGGTCGTCGATGGACTTGTAAGGGAACTCCTCCAGTTCCTTCTGGTCAATGCGCCATTTGGGATCGTCATACATTTCCACCGGAACGATCCGGAACTTTTCCTCCTCGTTGTTCCTGTCCCGCGCCCATTTGTATTCATTGACCATTACATAGTTGCCTTCTTCCTGAAGGTGGGGCGTGACGCACAGCGCAAAGAGCCCGCTCTTTGTGAAAGCGTCTTTGATCGCTTCATTATAGCCCTCGCCGGGGACCAGGAACTCGTCGTACCAGATCGCTATGTCGCGGTATTCCGGGTTCTCGTGGATCAGCCGCATCAGCCTTTGCGCGTAATAGCGGTCCTTCTTGCGGTAACTCATAAAAACATAGGCGTCGAAGGCCGTGCGCACTTTTCTCGCCAGCTCGTCACTCACGAGCACGGAGTTCAGGAATGTTTTCAGGACCTCCTCGTAAGGCGTCGCTGTGGAGTCATTGTTATAACGCGGGACGATCTGGATCTTGGCGCAGTTCTCGCTGAACGCGCTCCCCAGCCCTTTTTCCAAAGTGACCGGAAGGATCGGGATATGCTCTTTGATCGCCGTCCTTAACACGACATCCTTCGCGCGGTTCGGCGAGTTGATGAACTTCTCCGTCACCGCGAGAACGATCAGCTGCATCCTCTTAATGGCAGCGAGGAATGGGTCCTTTTGTTCTTCGGTCTCCTCCCCGGCCGGGCCTGCTGTGCCTGCTGCCGTATCCGCCGAGCCGGTCTCGCGAGCGCCGCCGCCCGAAGCGCCGGCCTCACCGGTATTGACGCCTGCAGCCGTATCCGCGTCATACCAGATCGTGCAGTTCACCTGCTTAAGTATATCCTCCGTGATCAGCGGAAAGGCTTTTTCAAAATCGTCCGGATGACAGTCAAAGAAAACGCGGGGTTTTTCAGTCACCTCCCTGATCTCCTTCGGGTCAGGATCCGCCTCGGTACGATCCCTGTATTCATTCTTCCCCCTCCGCTTATTCTCTTCCATGATCCTTCTTGTCATGTACTTCAGATCCATGATCGCCTTCCTTTCATGGCATGACCCGCGTGGAAACAGACACCTTCTTCCGTAAGTATACATGTGCAGACGAAAAAAGAATCAAAAATCCGGCATGACCTGCCGGATTTTTGTATTTACACGGATTTTCTCCGTCACTCTATAAATCCCATTTTCCTGGCCTGTTCCCTGAGCCTGGGAAGATCCGCCGGAGTAACATTTACATGGTGCCTATTGACGAAAGTCAGGAACTCCATCATCGTGATCTTTCCATCTGCCAGTATATCGGCCACCTCTTTCTGAAGTGCCTCGTCTGTTTCGTACTGCTTTACCAGTTCGTCTACTGTCGCCATTGCATTCTCCTTCCTCATTCCAAACTAAATTACAGCGGGAAGAGATTTCCGCGGGCCAGCATGCCCTGCGGATCAAAGATGCGACGCACTGCCGCCATCTCGCGGATCCCCTGTCCGCCGTACATGATCGCCAGCAGGATCGCCTTGATCTTTCCGGTACCGTGTTCCGCGGAGACTGTTCCGCCGAGAGTGGTGACAGTCACAGCCCACTTTTCATACATTTCCTTGGCCTTCTGCATCTCCTCCGGTGTACGGGGCAGGACATTGACGTGGAGATGGTTGTCTCCGAAGTGTCCCCAGACAGCGAAGTCAAATCCGTGTGCCTTGAGGTCCGTCTCATACATTTCTAGCAGGTTCAGGAAGTGGACATCCGGAAGCGCCATATCACTTGCGGTCTTGGCGATCTTCGGGTGTACGCGCTTGTAAGCGGCGATCTTCGCGTTGACCTTTTCCGGTACTCTGTGGCGCATGTTCAGCAGCTTCTGGCGCTCGTTAAAGCCTTCGGCGATCCACGCGGAATCAGGATTTGCTCCGACGACCTCCATCGCATTGATGATCGCGTCGACCTGTTCCATCGCGCTGTCATGTTCTGACGCGTGGATCTCAAGATACAGCATGCACTTTGCTTCATCCGGGATCCTGTAGTCCTGGCCTTCGTCCTCGCGCAGAAGGTTCAGCGCGTTGACATCCAGGTACTCCATTGCCGCCAGTTCAGGACATGACTTGCGGATGATCCCCGAGAAAGCCACCGCCTCGGATTCTTCACAGAAGAAGCAGTTGAGCCCGAAGAGCACCTGCGGCATTGCGATCATGCGGAGCTCGATCTCGGAAAAGACACCGAACGTCCCGTCCGACCCGATAAAGAGATCCACCAGATCCATGTTGTCTCTGGAATAATAACCGGCCGCGTTCTTGCAGTTAGGCATTTCATAACTCGGGAGCTTGCCCTCGATGATCCGGCCGCCTTCCGTCCTGATCCTGAAATTCCTGCCGTCGGCAAAACACTGCCCTCTCTTCAGGGCTATGACATCCCCGTCCGCAAGGACAAGGCGGAAACCTTCAATATATCCTCTCGTAGCGCCGTAATAGAAGCTCTTCGCGCCCGAGGAGTTGCAGGCGACCATCCCTCCGATGGATGCGCTGCCCTCTGTAGGATCCGGAGGGAAATACTGTTCCGGCATATGTTCAAAAATCTCGTGCGCCGCAAGGGACAGATCATCCCATCCCTCATGAGGGAACTCGCGCATCCTGATATAGCCGCGCAGTTCATCGCGGGTCAGACCCGGCTGAACACGCACATAGACCGCTTCCCTGTCCGGGTCATGCCTGTAACGGCAGCGCGGATCTCTCTTTTTCCCTTCCTTGCCGATACGCATGCCGAGCACGCGGTTCATTTTCTGCACGTTCATGATATGGCCGCCGTTCGGCACCGCGCCCGCAGCCAGGCCGGTGAGGGATCCCTGGATCGTCACATCCGTCTCCCTTGCGCTCATGATCCGCATGATCTCACAGATCTCTTCCTCCGTAGTCGGGAAAGAGATGCTCTCCGCCTGACCCATCTGACGGCTCTCGTCATGAAGATAATCCGCGTACTGCGTTCCCATAGGAAGAATTAGATTTTTAGAATTGCCCAATGAACTATCCTCCGTTCTATTGCTATTTTCACTTTCCTAAATTAAAACACATTCATAGTGAAACGTCACTCAAAAAATGGCTCGATCAAAAAAACTTGTGGGTTTTGGGGAGTATTTCTGACCTGCTATGGGTAAGAATCATCTGTCTTACAGACGAAAATCACAAAATGACCGGTTTCATCCGTATGATCTGTGATCATACCGATTGCATCCTGTTCTGCCAGAGGCCTGAGAAGTAAACTTTACAGACGAAAAGTGCGGAATGTGCTTATTTCGTCTGTTCATCTTAGCAGAAGACATAGATTCGGGGCAAAAGCAAACATGTGCTATAATAAACAGACTGCAGCGCTTAGCTGCGGCAGCTTGAAAATAAATGACTGAAAGGAATTGTTTTATGAAGACCAGCGAAGATCTCCACAGACTTCTTATCTCGATCGACCACCGCGGCTACCCGGCCTACAAGGATACACGCGGCAGATGGTCTTATGGGAATTACATCCTCAGTATTGACCATGTGCAGGGGGATCCATTTGCCTCACCGTCCAACGTGAGCGTAATCGTGCCCGGGCAGACCGCCCTCTTCCCCAAAGAGTATATGACCCCCAAATACCGCCTCGTCACTCTCGAGGACATGCTGCTGCGGTCTTTCAGCAATAAACTCCGTGAGCGCGACAACCGGCGGGGCGGAGGCACCCAGCAGCGCGACGGTTCCGGCAAAAGCGGGCTCATCGCTGTCTCCCGCCCCGGACAGGAAGTCCTGGAGCGGACAGCATGCCGCGTAGATCCCGTAAGCGGTGATGTCACGCTCCGCTTTGAGATCGGTTTTCCCGCGAACGGAAGATCTATCAACGCGCATGCGCTCATAAGGATCCTCGACGAATTTCTGCCCGGAGTTGTCGCCGCTTCGCTAATTTACCGCAATGTCGATCAGAAAAAGCTTAAAGCAGCAATCGAACTGGCAGATGACCAGGCATTCATCCGGAATGAACTCAGATCAAAAGGGCTTTGCGCATTTGTCGGGGACGGCTCTGTTCTGCCAAGGCAGAGCGGGATCTCATCGCTGGCTATGAAGGACGCGGTACCGTTCAAGAGTCCGGAATCTCTGGCTGTCACCCTGAATCTTCCGCATGCCGGCGCAATGCGGGGAATGGGGATCCGAAAGGGCGTCACCCTGATCGTCGGCGGCGGGTACCACGGTAAGTCAACACTGCTCAATGCGCTCGAAAAAGGCGTTTACGATCACATCCGCGGCGACGGAAGGGAGTATGTCATTACGGACAGAACTGCAGCCAAGGTGCGCGCGGAGGATGGCAGGAGCATAACGGATGTCGATATTTCGCTGTTCATACGCGACCTCCCGAACGGCAAAGACACAGTCCGTTTCTCAACGCAGGACGCGAGCGGCAGCACATCGCAGGCCGCCAATGTCATCGAAGCCATAGGGGCAGGAGCACAGCTCCTTCTCATCGACGAAGATACCAGCGCGACCAATTTCATGGTCCGCGATGAACTGATGGCGCGTGTCGTGGCTCGCGACAAGGAACCTATCACCCCTTTTATCTCCCGCATCCGGGATCTCTACGAGAAAGCCGGCATCTCCACGATCCTTGTCGCGGGCAGTTCCGGAGCCTTTTTCCATGTTGCGGATACGGTGATCCAGATGGATCGTTACGAACCGCATGAAATTACTGCAATGGCACACGTGGCAGCGGGTCATGAAGCTGGCGGCGCAGATCAGACGGAGGAATGTGCAGGATTGACGGCGGGTGGCGCAGGACCGGCTGCAGGCGGCGTCTATCGCGCGGCGGATTTCCGTCTTCCCACCGGCAAGCGGATCCCGGCAAAGAATAACGCCCTTCTTCGCGAAGGGCGCGTTAAGATCAAAGTCCTGTCCGATGACAGCTTCCTGTTATCCCGAGACGAACTGGATCTTCGGGGACTGGAGCAGCTGGTCGACCGCGAACAAGTCGCGGCACTCGCACACATACTCAAATATGCGGAGCTGCATCTGATCGACGGGCGGCAGTCCTTGGAAAGTGTCCTCGACCGGATCGATTCTCTCATTGTGTCCGGCGGACTCGAGGAACTGTTCGACGGATCCACTGTGCGCTGCGGACTCGCGCAGGTAAGGAGGGCAGAGATTGCCGGCATGCTCAACCGATACAGGAAGTTGTAAACCTCCCAAAAATGGGTCTGTCGCTCTAAGAAACAGGAAATCTCAATCATAGGAGCATTCCTCCCGTGGTTGAGAATCCTTTTATTAATGGCAATATTGCAATGCTTCAAAGTTTGTTGCGAGCATTCCCTCCCGCGCCGGAACTCTTGCATCCGGCGCACGAACTCCCGCCGCTTACAGAAGAGCCGCCCGCAGAAGAACAACTGCTTGCAGAAGGACATCCGCCCACAGAGGAACCTCCGCAACCGCAGCCACAGCCGCCGCTCTTTCGCCGCTTCCACATGCTTCTCAGTGCCAGAGCCGCCGCGACCGCGACAGCCGCACCTGCGATGATAGAGCCCATGTTCATTTGGATCCAGTTGATCATATCCATTCAGCCGGTCACTCCTCTGTCTCGTCCCACTTTTTCTTTCTCGGAGGCGTCTTCGCGTCAAATCTGTATCCCGGTCCGGCTACTGGAATGCGCTTAAGTCCGTTGATCCTTCTCTGCTCCTTTTTAGAGAGCTTGGAAAACTCTTTGTCAGCCGCCTTCTTGAGCTTCGATTTTCCCATGATTCACCTTTCGCACTGTGTATGGTGCTGTCAATACCTGCACTTATGTTTACGCGCTGTTTCAGCAAGACACACCATCCGTTCGTCGGCCTCCGCCTGCACTGCTCATCAGCTCATCCGGCCCCCGAACTGCATGATCAGATTGAGCACGCACAGCACTGTCCCTACGACCAGGATCCTTTTCGTGTTGGTCAGGAGCTGCTGCTGTTCGTCATAGGATGCAGCCTTGTTGATCTTGAAAATATAGTACAGAGCTACAGCGCCGGGGATCAGGCACCCGAGAGTGTTGAAGATCGCCCATGCGATCAGTCCCCCGATCGGGACGGGTTCCACAGCCGGGCCTGACACGCCTGGAGCCGTCTCGTAGAACGGCTGAGCGTTATCGTGTGGTTCAGGCGGGATCTGTTCCGGTGCCGAAGTCCCTGTCTGCACCGGCGGCAGATTCTCCTCATGGAATCCCTGCTGCTCAGCCGCATCCTGTGCGTCATGCTCCAGCGGAGCACCGCAGTTCATGCAGAATTTGTTGTTATCCGGATTCTCTCCGCCGCAGTATTTACACTTTATCATGTTGTCCCCCTTTTAAACATAAACTACCGGTTTAAATTCGAAATTTGCCTTTTATATTATAGCAGATATCTTTTAAAGCCTGCTCTTCATTTTCTCTTTCATGTCAAAAAGTGAGAGCCGCACTCTCCCTGCTCAAAGCTCCGCTCCCGAAAACCTGGCTCCGCACTCTCCCTGCTCAGAAGCCCGGTGCCAGAAAAGACAGCGCAGGCACATTTCGCAGCACCCAGAAACCGATCACGATCACAATGACGGCTTTTACGACCGGCTGCGAAATATAGACAGGTTTAAGCTTCAGCGCCGGGAACACGATCCGCAGATATTCGTGTGCCAGAACCGCGAAAGCCGGAAGTCCCAGGACCGGCAGCAGGATATTATAGCGGACTGCCTGAACGACATGTCCATGGTACAGTGCCTGCACCGCCCTGCCCGATCCGCATCCCGGGCAGTAAAGGCCGGTCAGAGTGTAGAAAGGGCAGGAAGCTCCGCTGCCTCCGTTACGCTCATAGATCCACATCAGGATCAGGAAAGCCGGCAACGAAACGGCGACCAGCGCTCTTGTTATTAAATCAGTTCTTAAATCAGTTCTTGTGTCAGGCTTCAATGCGCTCCTCCCAAGATCCTTAAACGTTTTTCCCAAGGCCCTTATGATAGTCTGCCATACCCTTGTGACAGCAGTCTGCCAAAGTCCTTGTGACGTTCTCCGCCTTAGAGTATACTGTGTTTTGTGGTTCGCCATCAACAGAATATGACAGACCGGTCAGCCCCGTGTCCTGCCATGCGCAGTATAAGAACCGCACGAAAGGAAATACTGTTATGATCCTCAAAGAAACGATCTGTTACACACCCGCCGCTGAAGACCGTACCGTCCACATTTACCTGCCGGACGACTACTATTCGACTGAAGAGTGCTATCCCGTCATGTATTTCTGGGACGGGCATAATCTGTTTTTTGACTCCGACGCGACTTACGGTAAGTCGTGGGGACTTAAGGAATTTCTTGACAGCTGGTCCCAAAAGCTGATCATAGCCGGCATCGAGTGTTCCCACCATGGCACACACCGGCTTGACGAATACTGCCCTTACGACGCGGAGCTTATGGGCACGCGGATCCATGGGGAAGGCCGCGAGACGATGGAATGGATGACATGCGTCCTTAAGCCGTACATAGATGAGCATTTCCGCACCATTCCTTCCCGCGAAGCGACGGCCATCGGCGGCTCGTCCATGGGAGGTCTCATGTCGCTCTATGCCGTTACGATGTACAACGATGTGTACTCTCGAGCTGCCTGCGTCTCCCCCACCCTCATGATCGTGGAAGAGCCGCTCAGAAAGGAGATCTCCGCGCGGAGCCTTACCCCTGACACAAGGATCTACCTCTCATGGGGCGACCGGGAAGGCGGGGACGACCCGCACTCGCCGTTCGCGGAATATGTATCCTCCCTCAACCACAGGATGCAGGACTTCCTTAACAGCAAGGGGGCGCTCACCAGCCTGTTCCTGCAGGAAGGCGGCAGACACTGCGAAGCTGACTGGGAGAAGCAGCTGCCCGTATTCATGAATTACCTGTGGCTGTAAAAGAATGCGCGGGGAAGCTGCGGTGACATGCATTTAGTCCGGCAAGTGACAGCAAGTACCGCTCGCGAAAATAAAAATTCCGCGTGGATACTTCTCCTGCCTGCGTATATTACAATGTAAGCAATAACAACGTTGCTTTCAGTAGCGATCAGTAACCACAACACATTAATGAATATAAAAAGGAGAATGGAAATGGAAAACAAAGATTTTGAACTTGAGATGAACCCCCTTACCGAGGAAGAGCTTATGGGCGTTGACGGCGGCGCCGCAGAGGCAGGCGGAAGATGGAAATCCGTCAGGTGCGCAGTGAAGAAGAACTATCTTGCTCTTCGTACCGAGCCCGTTTACAAGTATGAGGTCGAGATCGCCCGCATCTACAGAGGCACAGTATTCAGCGTTTACACCGGCAAGGTAAGCGGCAACTACATCTGGGCTTCCTACGGCGGAAAGACCGGCTGGGTCGACAAGAGATTCATCCAGGACTGCTGATCACAGGATCGCTGTTCTTTAGTCCATACCTGCAACTGAATAGAATATCAGAACCAGGGGCCGCGCCCCTGGTTCTTTTTCTTTAGAACTCTATTGCCGGGCACTGCGCAGGTATAGAGAAGGCCGGTTGTATGCGCGGCGGAGTGCATTAGGAACGTGAGCCTCCGCCGCGCATATAACCGGCCTTAAACTATACCAGCGCACGAATTACTCTCCGATCTTGTCCGCAAAATAGTCGATCAGCGCGCCGCGCGCCTCCTCTGTCCTGGCATAGCGGAGCCAGTCGAAGGAAGGGGCCGGCTCGTCGCCGTACTCTATTTTGACTTTGTCTGAGTAATCGAGCGCCCTGTCGATCGCGCAGGGCACTTTGCTCTTGTTGATGTAAGCCCTCTTAAAACACAGCGCCCGCTTCGGATCCACGGCGAACGCCAGGTCCAGCGGAACGGCGCCGAAGAGGAGGCTGTAATTCCTGCCGCTCTCGACGTCGAGTACCATGATCAGCGGCGTGCTCCGCCCCTCTTTTTCCTCAAGATAGCGGGTCAGGGCTCTGCGGGCCTTCTTCGTGTTGACCCACTCTTCCCACCGCAGCTCCGCGTGCTCTTCATAGGGCTCATTCTCCGGCCTGTCCTTGGCTGTGGAAGAGATGATCTCTACCGTGTCGCCGTGGTTGAGCTTGGCGCTGAGCGGTATTTTGTCCCACTGGTTGTTCAGGTAAGCGTATTTGGCGCCAAAAGCCAGCTTCGGGTGCAGGTGGAAGGCAAAATCCAGGACCGTCGCTCCCTGTTCTATCTGCACCTTCTCCTGTTTCCTGGTATACACCGTGATCATCGGAACGAACGTGCTCTGCGGAGCTCCCGTATTCACCTGGATGTTCCGGCCGTTCTCCCTGATCTGCTGGATCCCGTACCCGTGGAGGTATTCCTTGTAATCCTGCTCTCTCTCGCAGAAGATCCTGTACCTTATATCGTAGCAGTCCGCCGCGACGAAATAGTTGAGATTACTGTTCAGGCTCTTCCCGAAGCCTACGACCGTCAGCTCAAATGCCTCGCGCCTCTGGTACTTAGACTCCGGAAAATAGACGCCGGTGCGGATCACATCGTACAGGTCGTAGAAGACCTGCTCCGGCTGCATCACGCATTCGTCCTTGACGACGAAGAAAATATCGAGAAGCGGGACTTTGCGCAGCGAGAACAGATCAAGCAGTTCCGTCTTGTTCTCCGACATCGCGATGAGGTCGTTGTGGATCGAATAGATCGACCGCTCACGGAAGCAGCAGTCCACCACGTACGCCCTGCTGCCGGTCTCCCCGCTGAGCGAGTGGACCAGGTATGCGCCGACTCTCGGCAGGTGCTCATTGTTCTCCCTCAGGTAGCTCTGGTATTTCTCGCTGATCTTTGCGTATTCTTCGGGCTGCTCCGCCTGCAGGCAGGCGTCCTCGAGCCGGTCCGCGAGGCTGTAGGCATGTGCCAGCTCCCTGACCAGCGGGATCAGCACAGCCCTTGTGTCATTGACTTTGGCGACGCGGCGCTTGTTATCGACCGCGCTCATCGTTGAGAGATTGTGGAGCCTGTCGGCCACCTTGACGTAAAGGGCCTCGGGACAGCCCACCAGAATCTCGTCGAGCAGCTTGTTGTCCGAGAGCTCGTCGATGTCCTCCTTCTGCAGTTCGCAGTCTTCGGGCAGATACGGTTCGATATTGGTGACCGCCTCGACGATCCGGGCGACCTGAGGGCTGAAGTGGCGGGAGATATCTCCCGTCGTCACGTCCGTGTCCTCCACTGTGTCGTGCAGGATCCCCGCCGCGATCTCTTCATTGCTGCGGTCCATATCCGCCAGAATATAAGCGACTTCCAGGCAATGTGTGATGTAAGGCGTCCCGTCCTTGCGGAATACGCCGTCATGTTTGTCATAAGCGAAAGCATACGCTTTCTCTACAAGAAGGATGTCCTTACCGTTGATGCGGCAGATCTTCTTAAGCTTCTTAAGGACCCTCAGGCAGAGGGCCTTATCCTCTGTACTAAATACTGTTCTCTTTCCCATCTGACACCTCCCGGATTCCCATCGACCCTCAGGTCTCCTCGAAGCGTCTCACCGTAAAGTACCAGGGCTCCTCATCCAAAGCCGTTACCTGGATCGTTCTGCCGAGATTGCGCTTTACGGTGTTGTTGATAGCCCGGTTCATCGCGGAGAGCAGGATCGCCTGCTCCTGGTCCATGGTCAGTGAGCGCACGGACAGGTCGGTAGGCTTGAGGCCGCTCTGCCCGTCGATGATGGAGTGGATCATATCGTAGATCTCTTTCTCATCTTCCTTGCGGCACTCGATCTGGGGATAGTTCAGAAGGAGCATCCCGCCGATCTGGGCCGGGGACTCAGTGAGGAGCCCCCTGGAGAGGCCTACGACCTGCATGACCGGCACAGGGTATACGCCGGTACACACGGAAAGCGACGCTGCCAGTCCGCCGAGGTATCTGGGCGGTGTGTTCCTGATCCGGTTCAGCATCATCGTGAGGCTGTCCTGGGAGGACTCGAGCTTGAATACGATGCTGTTCTCGTTGATCGTGAACGTCCCGCTGTAAAAGCTCTTGCTAAAATAGCGATTCGTGTACTCTGTTCCGTAATTCTTAATACGGACCGGCTTGCCGCCGGCATTCTCCTTGAAGCAGGAATTAAAGCGCTCCTCCTGCTCCTCTCTTGTCAGTCCGAAATCACCGCAGCACAGGTACTCTCCCTCTTCGTCGCGGTAAACAAGTATGACCCCATACTTGAGTGCCTCGTCGTCATCCTTGCGCTCCCGTCCCTTTACGGCAGAGGTATTAAAATAGTAAGCTGCGTACACCCCCACGTAGGAATTGAGCTCCTGTTCCTTCGGATCTTCACCGGCCGCCTTGTCCTCACCTTTTTCCGCTTTCAGGTCCTTACTGATCAGATCGTCCACCGTATACCCTGAGTAATTACAGAGCTGGTAGAAGAAGGGGAAAAGCATCGGGATCTTTTCGCCGCTCTTTACGGCGCTCAGTGTTCCCTTGGCAATTCCGGTTGCTTTGCACAGGTCCGAGTCCGAACTCAGGCCGTGCTCTTTTTTAACAAATTGAATGTTGTCATACAAGATCCTGACTGCTTCCTTTTTGTCAACCATCGAATTTCACCCCCTTCTTTGATATCAGCAACTATTGACTGTATGAAATCATAATTTACCACAAGATTTCTGATTATTCAATAGCCATGTGTTCGCGTTCGTGAATCGCGTTCACGAAAGTTGCGTGTCTCAGGAAGAAGGCGCACTCGTCGTCATTGCATCTCTTAGCCAGCGGATCTTTCATGTTGCAGTGGAACACGTGTCCCGGCCTGTTCTTCATGTCACCGTATACGTGCAGTTCATACTCCGCCCCTTCCCTGGCGAGGATCGCCGCGAACGGTTCCGCCCTCGCCTGCAGGAAGTCGCCGGTCGACGTCATGATAAAGGCCGGCGGATAATCCTTCGTGATACTCCCGCCGATATCCATCCTGTCCGTATAATCCTCTGCAGGTCCGTCAAAATAGCACCTGGCCATCATCCTGTCCTTCCTCGGATCGAAAGCGTAGAGACCGCAATTCAAGGCACAGGCCCTGATCCTCACCGGAGGAAGATCCAGTCCCAGCGTGCGCGCGTAGGCAGGATTGCTCAGCGCCGCGCAGTACTGGCTCGCCAGCATAGCGCCTGCGGAGTCGCCGACCATGAACAGGTTGTTCAGGTCGATCATGCCCAGAGCGGTACTGGCTGCGGCATCCACTGCTGCGCCTTTCCCCGCAATATCCTCCGAATCGCAGCCACCGGCAGCCTCCGATCCGCGGCCGCTGATATACCGCATGACCAGGTTCGTGTCTTCGAGCTGCGCGGGAAAGCGGTGTTCCGGCGCCAGACGATAGGAAAAATTGACGACCGCAAACCCTCTCTGCGCAAGGCTCATGCAGTAGTACTGATACCGTTCCTTGTCGCCGTAGACGAACCCTCCGCCGTGCACGCTGACGATCGCCGGCAGCGCTTTGTCCGCTACGGCCGGATAATAGATATCCAGCACCTGCGCGGGATCCGGCCCGTACTTCAGGCTTGTCACGCGGACCACATCATCCGGGGCCGTCAGGCCGCTATCACGGATGTCATCGTTCTTTTTAAAGAGCTGACGGACACGCTCCGCGTACAAATAATCGTGGTCCGCCAAAAGGCCCGCGCCGGCTGCCGCCTTTCTCATCGCGGCGCCTGCCGTTGCTATAGGGTTCTTCTTTTTTTCTGCCATGATGTTGTTTCCCTCTAATTTGGCTTCTTCTGCCCTTTCCGTGGTCTTTATGGTGCCTTGAAGGCCACCGGAAGGGCAGATCCTTGGAAATCGGTTTCTTCTGCCCTTTCCGTGGCCTTTATGGTGCCTTGAAGGCCACCGGAAGGGCAGATCCTTGGAAATCGGTTTCTTCTG
>ODAI011256267.1_pt1 | contig 17930 bp, 17 predicted proteins | sample 1539321 | NCBI WGS metagenome assembly ODAI01 (sample SAMN02144231, study PRJEB22623) | gut metagenome | biome: sheep rumen | host: Ovis aries | place: New Zealand | reverse complement strand
ATCGCAATATCTGATGAGAGAGAAAATGCTCAGTGTTGCAAGCTTTTTGATAAGCTCATCGGCATCGTACTGCTTTACCTCATAGTGAGAAAGATCGGTATCGATCGGCGCATCCCGCCTGATGGTACCGAGCATCTTGCTCATAAAAGCGCTTTCCTTACGCTCGTCCTGATATGCGGTAACGCAGTCAAGGTCAGGGTCGGAATTCATAACCTCAAGCATTTCAAGCACGACCTCCGGTCTCTGCTGAAGGTCGGCGTCAATCAGGCAAACCATATCGCCGTTTGCGTGTGTAAGTCCTGCATAGATAGCGGATTCCTTGCCGAAATTACGACTGAAGGAAAGCACCTGAATATTGCTGTCCCTGTTCTCATTATAGAGCTTTTTAAGATTTTTATGCGTCATATCGGTACTGCCGTCGTTTACAAAAACAAATTCGTACTCGTCAACCTTACCCTCAAATACTCTGTTTGTCTCGCTGAAAAACTTTTCAACATTGCCCTCCTCGTTATAGCAGGGTATTACAAGTGAAAGCATAATCATACCTCGTTTCAATATTATGTTTATATATTATATACTAATTTATACTAAACTGTCAAATATGACAGAAACGCATACCGTTATAACTCCTAAATTGTACTTGTATTTTAAAATATTATGTGCTAAAATACTATGCTGTTAATATGAATGGAGGTCAGTCAGATGATTTCAGCTAACAATGTAACCGTTCAGTTTGGCGGAAGGGTACTTTTTGAAAGAGTTAATGTAACCTTCTCCGCAGGTAACTGCTACGGTATAATCGGCGCTAACGGCGCAGGTAAATCAACATTTTTAAAGGTTCTTTCGGGCGAGCTTGACTCACAGAAGGGCGAGGTTTTCATAACGCCCGGCGAAAGACTTTCCGTACTCAAGCAGGACCATTTCGCATACGACGAGTACGAGGTACTGCGCACGGTTCTTATGGGTAATCCGAGACTCATTGAAATAATGGAGGAGAAGGACGCCCTTTATATGAAGGAGGATTTCTCCGAGGAGGACGGCATACGCGCAGGTGAGCTTGAAGCTGAATTTGCGGATATGGACGGCTGGAATGCCGAGAGCGACGCAGCGTTTATGCTCAACAAGCTCGGCGTATCCGACGAATACCACTATATGAAAATGGCTGAGCTTCCTTCGGATATGAAGGTTAAGGTGCTTCTTGCACAGGCTCTTTTCGGAAATCCCGATATTCTTCTTCTCGACGAGCCGACAAACCACCTCGACCTCTCGGCTATCAGATGGCTTGAAAACTTCCTTCTTGACTTTGAAAACACGGTTATCGTTGTGTCGCATGACCGTCATTTCTTAAATAAGGTCTGCACGCATATCTGCGATGTTGACTTCGGTAAAATCACACTTTACACGGGTAACTACGATTTCTGGTACGAATACACACAGATGCGCCAGCGTCAGGCAAGGGACCAGAACAAGAAGAACGAGCAGAAAATTAAGGAGCTTCAGGACTTCATCACCCGTTCCTCCGCAACCGCCGCTAAGTCGAAGCAGGCAACAAGCCGTAAGAAGCAGCTTGACGCGCTTGAGATGATTGAAATGCCCGTATCCTCACGCCGTTTCCCCTATGTTGATTTCAAGCCCGACCGCGAATGCGGAAACGACCTTCTCAGAGTGGACCACATTTCAAAGACAATCGGCGACAGGAAGGTGCTCGACGATGTCAGCTTCGTAATACATCCGAGAGAAAAGGTCGCATTTGTAGGCTCCGATGTAGTTGCAAAGACAACACTTTTCAAAATTATTATGGGCGAAATGGAGCCTGATGAGGGCGAATACAAGTGGGGCGTAACCACCTCGCAAAGCTACTTCCCGAGCGACAACAGTCAGTACTTCGACGGCGTTGAGCTTTCACTTGTCGACTGGCTCAGGCAGTATACCACCTATACGCTTGAAGCCGACATAAGAGGCTGGCTCGGCAGAATGTTATTCTCGGGCGATGAAGCGCTTAAAATGGCAAATGTACTTTCGGGCGGCGAGCGCGTGCGCTGTATGCTTTGTAAAATGATGCTTTCAGGCGCAAATGTGCTGATACTCGACGAGCCGACAAACCACCTTGACCTCGAGTCAATCACAGCGCTTAACAACGGACTTATCCGCTATCCCGAAACAATCCTTTTCACCTCGCACGACCATCAGTTTGTTCAGACGGTTGCAAACAGGATTATCGAAATTTCAGGCGATAAATTCCTCGACCGCAAGGGAACCTACGATGAATTCCTCGAGGAGCTCGGCGAGGACAACCTCAAAAAATACAAATAATAAGTATAATATAAAAGAACACACGCTGTGGGAGAACCTTCGTAAAGAAGTTTTACAGACTGAAAGAAAAATTATTATCTTTCGGTCTGTTTTTTTATTATTGGCAAAGTAACGCAATGGCACTTTTGACATCTTATATCAAAATACATTGCTTCTAAAGAATGAAACAATTATATTTATTGAATTGTATATATGTTTGTGGTATAATATAGGTGTACTAAATGAAAGGAGAAAGCGTATGAGTGAGATAGATAAAATTGTAAACGAAGTGAACGGCTCAATGGCAATTGAGGGAATGCCGCTTACCGATGCTGACAAAGAACGCATCCGCATTTCCCTTTCGAGCAAAGAGCAATTTCAGAAGATTCTGCGCGAACTGATACTCAAGCATTCCGCATAGGTGAGCTTATGGGATATAGTTACGAATACGAATGGGATAAAGAATACTGTTATCCCGATTCAAATGTGCTGATAAACAAACTCGGTATAAAAAATCACAACGAGCTCATTACCGCCGAAAGAGAAATCACCTCGCTGAAAATAGCGATGGCAAAGGCGGAGCCGATTAAGGGCAACTTTGATTTTGAACACCTTAAAAGAATTCACAAATTTGTCTTTGAAGATATTTATACCTGGGCAGGCGAAACCCGTCATGTTAATATCTCAAAGGGCAATCAGTTTTGCCTGAGTCAGCATATTGAAATGTATGCTGCGGACATCTTTGCCAAACTCAAAGCGGAAAATTATCTGATTGATTATGACGGCAATATCGCTCACAGCCTTGCGTATTACCTGAGCGAAATTAATGTTCTTCATCCGTTCCGTGAAGGCAATGGCAGAGCGCAAAGATTATTCATTGAGTATCTCGCAGACCACGCCGGATACAAGGTAGACTTCTCGGATGTTACCGCCGATGAAATGATAATCGCCAGTGCGGAATCCTTCGCCTGTGATTATGATAAAATCAATGCTATGTTTGAAAGAATAACGAGTAAGAAATAAGCAACAGCCTTCGGTTCAACCGAAGGCTGCATTTGTTTTATAATAGTTCTAATATTTCCTCAAGCGTCTGTATCGTATAATCCGGTACATCTGATTTAGGTTGGTACTTTGAAAAGCCCTGCTTTACCCAAATGGTTTTCAATCCGAGTTTTTTGGCAGGAAGAATATCATTGTCTATCCTGTCGCCAACCATTACAGCGTTTTCGGGCAGACAGTTCGCCCGCTCAAGAGCAATTTTAAATATTTCAGGATTCGGTTTTTCTACGCCTTCCTCAGCGGAAGCAATTACTAAATCAAAATATTTGCTGATACCCCAATCCGTTAATCGCTGTTCACTGCCTGCGGACTGATTTGCTATAATGCCTAACTTGTACCTTTTAGATAGTTCGTCAAGGACGCTTTCGGTAAACAGATAAGGTTTTTCAAGTTCTGTGTACCATTTTGTTTTCTGCAAACTGAAGAATTGTAATGCCTCTTTATATGGATTATCAAATGTTGCTGCGAACTCTATTACTTTGTTTTTGAATTCCTGATAGGTAATATCCGTGTTATCCGTTGTTTCTTTGTAACGAATTTCATAGCATTCGCTTTCGTCCACAAGAGTAGAGCCAATATCAAAGAATATCCAGTTTATATTATTCATCTAATACTTCCTTAATTAGATTATAAACCGTTTCCTTTTCTGCTTCTGTCAGTTTGTTCTGCTTATGATTATCATAGTGATGAGCATATTCCTCATCGTTATATGTCTTTCCGTTTATAGTGATTGGTGCATTATATCTTGGTCTAACATGAATATGTAAATGTGGATTTGGAGTTTCTGACTTGTAAAAATCGTTCATCAAGCAACTCCAATTAAACATATTTGCCCCAAGTGATTTAGTTATTACAGCTTCGAGCTTTTCAGCCAGTGATTTCAATTCTGCCCATTCTTCGCCATTAAGTTGTGCCAGTGATTCACAATGTCTTTTCAATACAAGAATACATCTTCCAATATAATCCTGCTTGTCAGCCAAGAACACATTCCAATATCTGCTTTCAATAAGGAGATATTTCTTTTCACTTTCTGTTATGTTGCACCAATTACACTTCTCGTTCATAATACACCGCCAAATAGTTATGCGTACATTTTACCACAAGCACACATATATTGCAAATTTCATAGAAAAAATCGTCCTGCGATTTATAAGGCGTTTTTCGGTAAAAAAGTATTGGTCTACGCTTGTAAAATATGCGAGTCAGCCGTTCAGTTTTTTTTATTAGTAGATTTTCCTGTTTAAAGATTTCTATCAAAGACGGCAAATAAAAAAGACGAGGGGTATACCCTCGCCTTATAAATAGCTGTTTAAAACCTAACCTTCTTTATGACGGGTCTCCCGTCGGTTGTTCTTTGTTATATCAATCAGTCGTTAGGAATAAAAGCTTTGTGAATTGCGGAAACTGCGCGGTCAGCCTCTTCGGCATCAATGATTACGGAAATCTTAATCTCCGAGGTTGAAATCATCTGAATGTTGATATTGCTTTCAAAGAGCGCCTCAAACATCTTTGACGCTGTACCCGGATGGGATTCCATACCTGCGCCGACGATTGAAACCTTTGCAACATTTGTATTGCAGACAATTCTGCAGTCGTCAAGCATATCCTCAAGAAGCTTTACTGCAGGCTCGCCGTTGTCCTTGCTGACGGTAAAGATAAGGTCCTTTGTGCCGTCCCTGCCGAAGGACTGGAGAATGATATCTACATTCATATTCTTCTGAGCAAGCTTTGCAAAAATTTTGAAAGCTACGCCGGGGGTATCCTTTAAGCCTAAGATTGAAACGAGAGCGACATCAGTATCCTTTGTTACGCCGCGAATTAACATTTTTTCCATTTTTATATGCTCCTTAACTATTGTTCCCGGAATCGGATTGAGTGATGAAAGCACCTCAAGCTCCACTCCGTATTTTTTTGCCATTTCAACTGAACGGTTATTGAGTACCTGAGCGCCGAGCGTCGCAAGCTCAAGCATCTCGTCATAGGTTATCTCATCAAGCTTCTTAGCACCCTCGACTTTTCTCGGGTCAGCCGTATAAACGCCCTCAACATCAGTGAATATCTGACATCTGTCAGCGCGAAGCGCAGCCGCAATCGCAACCGCTGAGGTATCAGAGCCGCCCCTGCCGAGCGTTGTTAAATCATCATACCTGTTGATACCCTGAAAGCCTGCCACAACAACTATATTATGCTTTGCAAGCTCAGCCTGAAGTCTGTTAGGTCTGATGTTCTTAATCCTTGCAGAGCCGACAGTCGAGTTTGTGTTGAAGCCTGCCTGCCAGCCGAGAAGGCTGATTACGGGAAATCCCATACTCTCAATAGCCATTGCGAGAAGCGAAATCGAAATCTGCTCTCCGGCAGCCATAAGCTGGTCCATCTCTCTCTTGGCAGGATGCGGATTTACCTCGCCTGCCTTAGCGATAAGGTCGTCCGTAGTATCGCCCTGAGCAGAAACAACGACAACAACATCATTTCCCTGCTTATAGGTGTCCGTTACAATACGGGCAACATTCTTTACTCTTTCGGCGTCCGCCACTGACGAACCGCCGAACTTCTGAACAATAAGTCCCATAGTTTCCTCCGTTTATTAATAGTCTGTAACCTTAATTGTGTTGATGACATTCATATCGCCGAGCTTTGCCTCAAGCTCCTTCTGAGTCATCACATCCGTGATAAACGCAACCTCGTCGGACGGCTGACCCTTCCTTGAAAGGAACTTAACCTCCGAGAACTTAGAGGTAACCTCGGAGCAGTCAGCCTTTGCGCGTACATAAAACGGCATTTTTACATTCGTCTTATAGTCAACAACATAGTCCTCTGCGCCTGCGCCCCAGCCGAAGAACTTGCGCCTTTGCGTATGCTTAGCGCAGTCCATAACATCGGCAACAACAGCCGAAGCCGTAGGAAGCTTACCTGCTCCCGGTCCGTAGAAGCAGACATCGCCTACCGCGTCGCCCCTTACAAGAATTGCGTTAAACACATCCTTGACGGACGCAAGCTGCGAGCCGTTATAAACAACAGCAGGGCTTACAAAGGCTGCAATCCTGTCGTCGCTTAAATACTTAATCTGACCGAGAAGCTTTATAACTCCGTCGGCAGACGCAATGTAGGATACATCCTCAAGCGTGATATTTGTAATACCCTCGGTTTCAACCTGGGAGGGATACACATGCTTTCCGAAAGCGAGCGAAGCAAGTATACAAACCTTTCTGCACGCGTCGTGGCCCTCGACATCGGCTGTCGGGTCCTTCTCGGCATAGCCCTTTTCCTGAGCAATCCTGAGCGCCTCGTCAAACGACATTCCCTTTTCAATCATCATTGTAAGAATGAAGTTTGTTGTGCCGTTTAAAATACCTGCGATACCCTCAATATTATTTGCCGCAAGGCACTGTGTAAGCGGTCTGATAATCGGAATACCGCCGCCGACCGAAGCCTCGAAGAGATAATTCACGCCGTTTTCCTCAGCGGTGCGCAGAAGCTCAAGTCCCTTCTGTGCAACAAGCTCCTTATTTGAGCTTACAACGCTCTTGCCCGCTTTGAGAAGCTTCATTGTGAAATCAAAGGCAGGGTTTACCCCTCCCATTGTTTCGGCAACAATCTTTATCTCCTCATCATTTAAAATGTCGTTAAAATCCTTAGTGAATAAATCAGCATGACTGTCGTCAGGAAAATCTCTTAAATCAAGAATTCTCGCAACCTCAAGCGTGTTTCCGCCTATTCTCTTCGGTATAACATCGCTGTGCGACTCAATAACCTCAACAACGCCTGAGCCAACAGTACCGTAGCCCATAACTGCTACCTTCATATTTTAACCTCCTATACTAACGGAATTTACACCGTTTATCTTTTTAATATTTCCGACAAGCTCCTCAAGCTGTATGCTCATATCCATAACCCTTACGGTTAAGCTTACGCTCGCAACGGAATTTACCGGCACGCTCTGATTTACGGAAAGGACATTCGCCCCTGCCTTATAAACCTCGTTCATAAGCGAGGAAAGCACGCCTGCGTTATCCATCAGCATAGCGTTAATGGTAGCCGTCTCCTCGGACTCGCCGTTATATTCAAATATTGCATCCTTATATTTATAATATGCACTTCTTGAAATGCCTGCCATTTTTACTGCCTGACTTGTACTCCCTGCCTCGCCTGAAGCAAGATAGCCCTTAGCCTTGATAACCCTTGAGTATACCTCGGGCAGTATATCTGCATTCACAAGATAGTATTTAATCTTCGACATAACTGTCCTCCGTAGAAATACACTTGTACTGCTGTGGGATACACTTTTTATATATTATCAAAAATAGCTCGCGGTATCAAGTATTATTTTAAATTTTAGATTAATTTGTATATTATTTACATATTTTTTCTTGATAATTGCTGATTATTGAATTATTATATAAATGATATCTAATAATATTTATCAGAGGAAGTATAATGATGAACACAAAGGTTGAAAAGAGAAGAGAAACGATTATCAATGTAATTTACATTGCAATGATACTCGCGCTTATTTATCTGTTTTTTAAATACTGCTTTGCGGTTGCCGCTCCGTTTCTCATTTCATTTTTCTTTGCGGTGCTGCTGCAAAAGCCGCTGCGCAAGCTTGACAAAAAGACCAACAACAAGGTGCATACGCTCTGGTCGATACTCCTTGTTATCTTCGGGGTGTTAATCCTTCTCGGTCCCGTTGTTACAATCCTTGCATTAATCGGAAAGCAGATTGCAAATTTCATCAATTACCTCACAACTCAGCTTTCGGATTTACCCGCATTCCTTGCGACGCTTGAGCGCGAGGTGCTGAATATGCTTGACTTCCTTCCCGATTCTGTTTATAATTCCGCTTCCTCCGCTGTAAATGACTTTTTCTCCAATCTCATCAAGGACTTTGACATCTCCTCCCTCGGTATTGACGCAAAGACGATTTCAAACAGCGTATCAAGCGGTATCACCTCTTTTTATAATGTTGTTAAAAATGTTCCGTCGGCAATTATCAGCGTCGTTATCGGCATTATCGCGCTTATCTTTTTCACAAAGGATTACGACAGGATTGTAAGATTTATAAGACTTCAGCTTCCTGATAACAAGAAAAATATTTTAAGTGAAATCAAGCAGATTTTTTCAAAAACAATCCTCAAAATGTTCAGAGCATACGGACTTATTATGCTCATCACCTTCGGAGAGCTTATGATTGGCTTCTCAATCCTTAAAGCAATCGGACTGCTTGACAACAATTATATAGTGATGATTGCCGTTGCAATCGCAATATTCGATATTCTGCCGGTTGCAGGCTCAGGCGGTATACTCATACCGTGGTCGCTGATTAATTTAGTGCTCGGTAATTTCGGACTTGCTCTGGGTATAATAATTATCTATATCGCCATATCCGTAATAAGACAGTACCTTGAGCCGAAAATCGTAGGCTCCACTCTCGGCGTACACCCGATAATCACGCTTGCGGGTCTTTATTTCGGACTCAAGCTCTTCGGCTTTATGGGTATGTTCATAGTGCCGCTTACGGTAATGACAGTCAAAGCCTTCAACGACGCAGGCAGAATTCACCTGTATAAATCGCCCGAGAGAAACTAAAATCGGATTTTTTCATTATTCATTTCTCATTTTATCTGAATACGCCCGAGGTCATCAGACCTCGGGCGTATCCTTATTTTCTTCTGCTCTCTGCTTTCAGACGGAGAGATTTGTCAAGTATAGTTTTTCTGAGCCTTATTGATTTCGGCGTTACCTCAAGCAGCTCGTCGTCCGCAAGAAACTCCATACTCTGCTCAAGTGAAAGCGTTGTCGGCGGCACAAGTTTAAGCGCCTCGTCAGAACCGCTTGCACGGGTATTTGTAACATGCTTTTTCTTACATACATTGCAGACAATGTCCTCATCCTTGGCACATTCGCCTACAATCATACCCTCGTAAACCTCAACACCCGGACCTATGAAAAGCTTACCCCTGTCCTGAGTGTTCCAGAGTCCGTAGCCCGTTGTCGTGCCTGTTTCGTGAACAACGATTGAGCCGCGGCTTCTTGTTTCTATATCGCCCTTATACGGCTCATATCCTGCAAAAAGCTGATTCATAATGCCGTTGCCGTTTGTGTCGGTAAGGAATTCCGAGCGGTAACCGATAAGACCCCTTGACGGTATCTTTATTTCAAGGTGGGTCATACCCGTTGTACGCGTATCCATATTCTCGATTTCGCCCTTGCGCGAGCAGAGTTTCTCCATAACCACTCCGACATACTCCTCGGGCACCTCGATAATCGCGGTTTCAACAGGCTCGAGCGTTTCGCCGTTGTCGCCCTTTTTAAGAATTACCTGTGGTCTTGAAACGGCGAACTCGTAATTCTCCCTGCGCATGGTTTCAATAAGTATTGAAAGATGAAGCTCGCCCCTGCCCGAAACCTTGAACTTATCCATTGAATCGGTTTCCTCAACGCGCATTGAAACATTCGTCTCAACCTCTTTAAAGAGTCTGTCGCGGAGATTTCTCGAGGTTACATATTTGCCCTCCCTGCCTGCAAACGGAGAGTCATTGACAATAAAGTTCATTGATATTGTCGGCTCGTCTATCTTTACAAACGGAAGCGGCTCCACACATTCGGGGTCGCAGGCGGTCTCGCCGATATTGAGGTCGGCAACGCCCGATACGCATACAAGGTCGCCGAAATTCGCCTCGCTGCATTCAACCCTTTTCAGTCCTTCAAACTGATATATCCTGGAAAACTTTATATTCTCCTGAGTTCCGTCCTGTCTGCACAGCACATAGGGAGTGTTCACCTTAACGCTTCCCCTTTCAACTCTGCCGACGCCTATTCTTCCTACATAATCGTCATATTCAAGCGAGCTGAAAAGAAGCTGCGCAGGTCCGTCGGGGTCGCCGACAGGCGAGGGAATATGCTCCAAAATAGCGTCAAGCAGTGGCCTCATATCGCCCGAGGTAACATTCGGGTCAAGGCTTGAATAGCCTCCCCTTGCCGAAGCGTAAACGACGGGGAATTCTATCTGGTCGTCATCGGCGCCAAGCTCGATAAAGAGGTCAAGCACCTCGTCGATAACCTCCTCGGGTCTTGCGCCGTCGCGGTCAATCTTGTTTACAACAACAAGCGGAGTCTTGTGCAGACCAAGCGCCTTTTTAAGTACAAATCTTGTCTGAGGCATACAGCCCTCAAACGCATCGACAAGCAGCAGCACGCCGTCAACCATAGTGAGAATTCGCTCAACCTCGCCGCCGAAATCCGCATGTCCCGGCGTATCGACAATATTAATCTTGGTGTCCTTGTAGTGAATGGAAGTGTTCTTTGAAAGGATTGTAATTCCTCTTTCACGCTCAAGGTCATTTGAGTCCATTACCCTTTCGGCAACTTCTTCATTTTCACGGAAGATACCGCTCTGATGGAGCATTTCGTCAACGAGCGTGGTCTTACCGTGGTCGACATGGGCAATTATAGCAATGTTTTTTATATCGTTTCTTGTTTCCAAAATATTCGCCTTACTTTTCCTTATTTCTGAATTTTAAAACCGTCTCTGAGAGCAACTGTCCTGTTGAACACGGGCTTGTCGGCTGTTGAATCCTTGTCCTTGCAGAAATAGCCGTTTCTCATAAACTGATACTTTGTGCCGACCTCACATTCGCCGAGCGCTTTTTCAACATAGCCCTGCTTAACCACAAGGGATTCGGGATTAAGGTTGTCCTCAAAGGAGGAAACGCCCTCCTCGTCGCTCGGGTTTTCAACATTGAAAAGTCTTTCGTAAAGTCTTATCTCGGCAGGTACATTCTCCTTAGCGGAAACCCAGTGAATAGTACCCTTTACCTTTCTTCCGTCAGGTGCGTCGCCGCCGAAGGTCTCGGGGTCATAAGTGCAGTGAACGCAGGTTACATTACCGTTTTCGTCGGTATCATAGCCCGTGCAGGTAACATAGTACGCCTTGTAAAGCCTTACCTCGTTACCCACATAAAGCCTGCGGTACTTCTTAATCGGCTCAGCCATAAAGTCGTTACCCTCAATCCACAGCTCCTTGCTGAAGGGCATTTCCCTCGAGCCGTACTCGGGATGGTCGGGATGATATTCACAGCTTATAAGCTCGGTCTTGTCCTCGGGATAGTTGTCAATCACAAGCTTAACGGGGTCGACAATCGCCATAGCTCTCGGTGAATTTGCGCCGAGATTATCACGCACGCACGCCTCAAGCAGTGCAAAATCAATTACGCTGTAAGCCTTTGAAACGCCGATTCTCTCGCAGAAATCACGGATTGCCTCAGCAGGATATCCGCGCCTTCTCATACCGCTGATTGTCGCCATTCTCGGGTCGTCCCAGCCGTCAACAATACCGTCCTGAACGAGCTTCAGGCACTTCCTCTTTGAAGTAAGAGTGTAGTTTAAATTCATTCTTGCAAATTCAATCTGCCTCGGGCGCTCCCAGTCAATAAGCTCATTTACAAACCAGTCGTAAAGCGGTCTGTGATTTTCAAACTCAAGCGAGCAGAGCGAATGGGTAACCCTCTCGTAAGCGTCGGAAAGAGGATGCGCAAAGTCATACATAGGATAAACGCACCACTTGTCGCCCGTCCTGTGATGATGAGCGTACATAATACGGTAAATAATCGGGTCCCTCATATTGAGATTCGGAGAAGCCATATCAATCTTTGCGCGAAGCACCATTTTGCCCTCGGGGAATTCGCCCTTCGTCATACGCTCAAAGAGGTCGAGATTTTCCTCAATGCTCCTGTCCCTGTAAGGCGAGTTCTTACCGGGCTGCGTAAGCGTGCCCCTGTATTCCCTCATCTGCTCGGGCGTAAGCTCACAGACAAAAGCCTTGCCTTTTTTTATGAGCTTGATTGCACATTCATAGATAAAATCAAAATAGTCGGAGGCATAGTAAACATTGTCGTAATCAAAGCCAAGCCACTTGATATCCTCCTCGATAGCCTCAACATATTCCGTATCCTCTTTAACGGGATTCGTGTCGTCAAGGCGGAGATTACACACTCCGTGGTATTTCTCCTTAACGCCGAAATTAATACAGATAGCCTTGGCATGACCGATGTGGAGATAGCCGTTCGGCTCGGGCGGAAAACGGGTCTGCACCCTACTGTACTTACCCTCCGCTAAATCCTCGTCAATAAAATCGTGTATGAAATTTGAAGAAACGGTTTCGTTTTCTTTTTTAATATCCTCTGCCATTACGCTTCCTCCCTGAAAAAGTTTAATGCGTTTTGTAATCTTTCAAGCACCCTGTCCCTGCCGAGAAGTGCCGTTATGGAATAAAGGTCGGGCGTGTTCGTCCTGCCTGTAAGGGCAACGCGGATAACGGTTGAAACATCGCCGACATGACCTCTGAAAGCCTCGGGATTCTGCTTGAACTCCTTGACATTCGGCGTACAGCCGCAGGGCTCGCATATGCTCTTTATTCTCTCAAACCACGCGTCCTTATCATCGCTTATATCAAATGAGTTTATATACAGCTCAAGCACCTTTACGGCAAGGGCGCTGTCAGCGTTACCCGTCAGCTCATAGCAGGGCTTGAAGGTTTCGTCGTACATATAGCTGATGTAATCGGGAATATCCGACCACTTCGCAATATCCTTCCTCGGCTTTTTATTGCCGCGGTCAATATTCAGCACCGCCTCAGCATAAGCGGCGTCCTTCTCATATAACGCCGCAAGGTCGGCTCTGTACTGCTTCGCCCACTCGTACGAGAGGGCAAAAACCTTATCTGCGCTCATCTTGCTTATAACATTTTTTGAAACATCCGTAAGCTTCATCATATCAAAAAGCGCGCCCGAAACGGACATCTTTTTGAGATTGAACGGGAACTGAGAAAGCTCGGCGTCCTTATTTGCTCTGCGCCAGTCTTCAAAATTACTGTTTAAAATTGTGAGGATGTACTCGCTTACGCTCTCCTGAGGGAAGCCCTCCTCAACATAATAGGAAACCGCAGCCTCGGGGTCCTTTCGTTTTGAAAGCTTACGCTTGCCGCCGTCCTCTTCCTTCATAATAGGCGCGATATGCGCATATTTTACAGGCTTAAAGCCTAAGGTTCTGAAAAGCTGGAGGTGAAGCGGTACGGAAGCAATCCACTCGTCGCCCCTGACAACATGGGTTGTCCTCATAAGATGGTCGTCAACCGCGTGTGCAAAATGATAGGTCGGGATTCCGTCAGTCTTTAGAATAACAACATCAATGACATTCTCCTGCATTTCAATCTTACCGCGGATTAAGTCGTCAAACTTAATTCTGTTGTCGGGGTCGCCCTGCGATTTAAGCCTCAGGGTCCAGCTCTTACCGTCGTTTATATTTTTCTCAATCTCATCGTAGGTAAGCTTGCGGCACCTTGCGTACTCGCCCCAGTAGCCCTTGATGTCCTCGTCAGCCTGCGCCTCGCGGATTTCCTCAAGCTCCTGCGCCGAGCAGAAGCAGGGATAGGCAAGTCCTTTTGAAACAAGGTCCTTAGCAAAGGTCTGATAAATCTCCGCCCTCTTGCTCTGGGTATACGGACCGTAGTCGCCGCTCTCGCTGTTTTCGCCCGTAACGCCCTCGTCAACCTTAATGCCGAAATAATTAAGTCCGTCAACGATTGCCTCAACGCCGCCGTCAACCTCGCGCTTCTTGTCCGTATCCTCTATTCTGAGATAGAACACGCCGCCGGTCGTTTTCGCATTAAGCATTGAAGCCGTTGCCGCGTAGAGTCCGCCGAAATGCAGATAGCCCGTAGGGCTCGGCGAAAAACGGGATACCCTCGCGCCCTCTTTAAGCTTACGCTCAGGGTACATATTTTCATAGTATTCAGGGGTCTTGTCAATCTGCGGAAAAAGCAGATTTGCAAGCTTGTCAAAATCTGTCATAAATAAAACCTCAAATTAAATTATGCTCTATTATCTCACAACTTTATAAAATAATCAATATATTAATTTTATTTGTTTATTTCTATTGCTATTTTACATATATTCCTCTAAAATATATCCGAGGTGATAATATGGAGCTTCCTAAGGAGCCTTTTATGCTTATGAGCGCTGTCAATATGCTTTTAAGGGATAAATACGGCAGCCTTGACGAGCTTTGTGAGGATTTGAATACAGACAGGAAAGAGCTTGAAGGTACATTAAAAAACGCAGGCTTTGAATACAGCGAGGAAAACAAAAAATTCTGGTAAGCTAAATATTTTAAAAGATTGACAATACAGGTTTTTATGGTATAATCAAATTGATAAAAAATTATCAAATACAAGGAAAAGGAGATTTATTATGGCAAAGAAATACTATTGTCCCGTATGCGGATATGAGAGCGACGAGCCTATTGACGAGTGCCCCATCTGCCACGCAAAAATGGCTGTAAGAGATGATTCTGACGAAAAGGCTTGGGCTTCTGAGCATAAGGTTGGTATCATTGACGGCGTTGACGAGGAAATCGTACAGGGTCTTCGTGAGAACTTCACCGGTGAATGTTCCGAGGTAGGTATGTATCTTGCAATGGCAAGAGTTGCTCACAGAGAGGGCTATCCCGAGATAGGTCTTTACTGGGAGAAGGCAGCCTATGAGGAGGCTGAACACGCTGCAAAGTTTGCAGAAATGCTCGGCGAGGTACTTACGGACTCGACAAAGAAGAATCTTGAAATGCGCGTTGCCGCTGAGTACGGCGCAACGGCAGGCAAAACAGAGCTTGCTAAAAAGGCTAAGGCTCAGGGTCTTGACGCCATCCATGACACCGTTCACGAAATGGCACGCGACGAAGCAAGACACGGTAAGGCATTTGAAGGCTTACTTAAGAGATACTTCGGTTAATAAAACGGCTGCATTGCAGTATCTTAAATGCGGAGCAACGCTCCGCATTTTTCTTTTTTATATTGTAATTTTACCTAAAAAAATAAAAGACAAATTCATATAATTAAGCACATATTATCATTGACTTAAAGACGGGCGCATATTATAATAACAATGGTAATTTATATCAAAGTCTATTTTACATATATGAAGGAGAATTGCTATGAAAAAGGTTTTAAGCTTATTTATGGCACTTGTTATGGCGACGAGCGTAACTGCAGGAATTCAATTTTCAGGCTATGCAGTTGACTGTACTCACGAAAATACCGAGCTCAGAAACGCCGCCGAAGCTACCTACACCACGGAGGGCTACACGGGCGACCTTGTATGCCTTGACTGCGAGGAGGTGCTTGAGGAGGGTCAGACTATCCCCGTACTTGAGCACAAGGGCTGGGTTGAGATTGACGGCGTATGGTATCATTACACCGACGAGCAGGTGATGGAAACAGGTTTCATCACTCTCCCGAGCGGAACCTACTATCTCGGCGAGGACGGCGCAATGCAGACGGGCTGGATTGAAATTGAAGGAAAATCCTATTACTTCAAGGAAAGCGGTCCCATGCAGACGGGCTGGCAAAAGATTGACAACAAGTGGTACTATCTCGGCGAGGACGGCGTTATGCAGACGGGCTGGGTTTTCTCCGAAGGCTCAAAGAAGTGGTTTTACCTCAATGAAAACGGCGTTATGCAGACGGGCTGGGTTTTCTCCGAAGGCTCGGGCAAATGGTTCTTTATGAACAAAAACGGCGTTATGCAGACAGGCTGGGTTAAATCTCCGAACAGCGGCAAGTGGTTTTATATGAATGAAAACGGCGCAATGCAGACGGGCTGGAGGAATGTTAACGGCAAGCGTTATTACCTCGGCGACGACGGCGCAATGCGCACGGGCTGGCAGAAAATCAACAATAAATGGTACTATTTTAACAGCAGCGGCGCAATGCAGAAGGGCTGGGTAAAGGTATCGGGCGAATGGTATTACTGCAGCGGCTCGGGTATTATGCAGACGGGCTGGATAAAGCTCAGCGGTAAATGGTACTATCTCGGTTACAACGGCGTAATGCGCACGGGCTGGCAGAAAATCAGCGGCAAGTGGTACTTCTTCAACTCAAGCGGCGTATGGACAACGGGCTGGAATAATGTATACGCAAGCTATTCCTCAGACTATGTTAACAACTATAACAGAACAAGGAATTTAGAGCTTGCCTCCGAGGCTATTGACGGCGTAGTCATCTACCCCGGCGAAATCTTCGACTTCAACAGAATTGTAGGCCCGAGAACAAGCGGCAAGGGCTACCTCCCTGCTCCTGTATTCACAGGCACGACGGGCCACGAGGACGGTATCGGCGGCGGTATCTGTCAGGTAAGCTCAACAATCTTCAATGCTGTTCTTTACGCAAATCTCGATATCGTTGAAAGGCATCAGCACTCGCAGAAGGTTTACTATGTGCCTTTCGGCAGGGACGCCGCAATGTCAGGCACGGTATGTAACTTCCGCTGGAAGAACAACTCCGACCATGCAATCAAGGTTCGTATGAATGTAAGCGGCGGAGTAATCACCTGTACGCTTTACACGGTTGAGCATGTGTCGCCTGCCGATGTTTCGCTCAGCGTAAGCAGAAGCGGAAACACCTACACGCTCAGAAGATATGTAAACGGCAGATGTAATTACACAACATCATCAACATATTAAAGAATATAAATGAATTAATCAGGAAAGCCCTGTTCAGAACTGAACGGGGCTTTCGTTTATTATATTTATTGACTAAAATTTTTGTTAATGTTATAATCATCTATATTATTAAAAGAGGTGTTTTCTGTGAGAAAAAGGATTGTCGCAAATATCTCAGCAATGCTCAAGAGCTTTTCAAGGGACTATTTTTACTTTCAGTGGGCTGTTGCGCTTTCGGCAATAGCGGCTGCAATAGTAATGTTCATAATGCGCGGTAATGTCAGGGAATTTGTAATCGCAGGCGTATGCTGTGTTGCAGGCGCGGTTATCTATATCGCAAAGGCGTATATCACCCTGATGCTTTTTTACGGTCTCGGCGAGCTTATCGACACCAACAGGGCTATACTCAGGGAGCTTGGCGGCGAGGTTGACAAAGAAAGCAAACGCGAAAAGAAAAAGGCTGTGCGCGAGCATATATACGACTCCATTGAATACGACACCGAGGCTTCGCTCAAAAAGAGCGGTAAGCTTGTAATAACCGACAGGCAGCTCAAAATATCCTCGCAGCGCATACCTCTTTCCGACATAACCGCTTTTGACAGCGGTAAGGCAATGCTTTCAAATTACGGCTTTGACGAGCCCGAACTGAATGTATACCACATCAAGACAAAGGACAACAGGCATTTTTATTTCTCCTTCACGGAGGAAAACAGCGAGAAGGCTTTTCGCACCGACCTCCACGAAATGCTTACAAAATAAGGTAAAATTATGTTTGTAGATATTGCAAAAATCAAAATAAAGGCAGGCGATGGCGGCGCAGGCGCAGTGGCGTTTCACCGCGAAAAATATGTTGCCGCAGGCGGACCCGACGGCGGCGACGGCGGCAAGGGCGGCGACATTGTCTTTGTTGTTGACGACAATCTGGCAACGCTTGCCGATTTCCGCTACAAAAGAAAATACACTGCAAAAAACGGCGAAAACGGCAGGGGCTCGCGCCAGTACGGCAAGAAAACGCCCCACCCTTAAATAAAAGGGCCGAGGGGGACTGGTATCAGGGAAGCCCCAAACGGCGCCGCTATGGCGTGGAT
>ODAI010196162.1_pt1 | contig 17931 bp, 15 predicted proteins | sample 1539321 | NCBI WGS metagenome assembly ODAI01 (sample SAMN02144231, study PRJEB22623) | gut metagenome | biome: sheep rumen | host: Ovis aries | place: New Zealand | reverse complement strand
GCCGCGCCGACTGACAGGCTGCCTTCAGCCGACCGGTCATCCTTCTTTCCCCGAAGCCGCCTTCCGGAAATCGCGGCCTCCGGAGCCGAAACCCATGACAGAAGAAAGGGGCGTTCACAGAAGCCTTGTTCCAGACCCTGCAGGCCTATCTGGCCTACCCCTTCGTTCAGCATGCGCTGATCGTCGGCGCGCTGATTGCCTTCTGCTCCTCGCTCTTTGGCGCCACCCTGGTCCTGAAGCGCTTTTCCTTTCTGGGAGACGGGCTTTCGCATGTGGCCTTCGGCGCCATCGCCATCGCCAGCGTGCTGCATCTGTCCGATAACATGATGCTCGTGCTTCCGATCACGGTGCTCAGCGCGGTGCTGCTCCTGCGCACCGGGCAGAACGCCCGCGTCCAGGGAGACGCGGCCATCGCCCTCGTCTCCGTCGCCACGCTCGCCCTCGGATACCTGCTGATGAATCTGTTTTCCGCCTCCAGCAACATTTCCGGGGATGTCTGCTCCTCCCTGTTCGGCTCCACCTCGATTCTGACCCTCTCCATGCCGGAGGTCTGGCTCTGCGTCGTTCTATCCCTGCTGGTGGCCGGCCTCTTCGCGCTGTGCTATCACCGGATTTTCGCCGTCACCTTTGATCCGACCTTCGCCCGCGCCGTCGGGCTCCGGACCGAGGCCTGGAACCTGCTGATCGCCATCGTCATCGCGGTGATCATCGTGCTGGCCATGAATCTGGTCGGCTCCCTGCTGATTTCCGCGCTGCTGGTCTTCCCGGCCATCAGCGCCATGCGCCTGGCCGGAAGCTTCCGGAGCGTCCTCCTGCTTTCCGCTGTGATCTCCGTCTGCTGTACGGTGGGCGGCATTCTCTGCGCCATCGTGCTGAACACCCCGGTCGGCGCCACCATCGTCATCCTGAACATCGTGCTGTTTCTGCTTTTCACGCTGATCGGGCATCTCAGGGGAGGAAACTGAAAGAACCCTGTCCGTGCCCGGCGCAAAAGAAAACAGCCTGCGAAGGCAGGCTGTGAAGAAAACCGATGGAATTACTTGTCCAGCTGGCTGGTGCAGTGGGGGCAGCGGGTCGCCTTGATCGGCACCTCGCTCAGGCAGAAGGGGCACTCCTTGGTGGTGGGAGCTTCGGCCTTGGCGGGCTTTTTCTTGATGTTCTTGGCCGCGTTGATCGCCTTGATGATGGCGAAGAGCACCAGCGCGGTCAGGATGAACTCAACCACCACGGCCAGGAAGGAAATCAGGCTGCCCACAAAACCGGTTCCGCCGTTCTCCAGCTTCGGCAGGGCCTCCAGGATGGGGGTCAGGAAGATGTCAATCAGCGCAGTCACGATCTTGCCAAAGGCGGCGCCGATCACGACGCCGACGGCCATATCCACAACGTTGCCGCGCATCGCAAATTCCTTGAACTCATTCAGCAGCTTTTTCATGAAAATATACCTCCTCCGATTTGTTGGATACATTGTAGCACAGCGCTTTTCCCGGTGCAAGGGGAAAAATCGCAGAAGCGCTCAGGCTCCCTTTTCCGGTGTCGATCCCTTCCGTTCCGCGCATCCGGAGCAGGCTCCGCAGGAGCCACAGCAGCCCTTTCCCTTTTGCTTCCGCGTCCGGATGGACCGAAAGGCCAACGCCAGCACGCAGGCCAGCGCGCCCAGCACAAGCCAGTCCGACAGGCTCATCCTTCTCTCCCCTCTCCCGAAACAGATCCGGCTTCTCCCCCACGCGAAGCGGAGGCTTATCCGATTCCCAGCAGCATGCCCGCCAGCCGGACGAGCAGCGCCACGATCCAGGCGACCGCACACTGCCAGACCACCACGCCGGCGGCCCACCGGTTCCCCATTTCCCGCCGGATGGAGGCCACCGCCGCCACGCAGGGGGTATACAGCAAACTGAAGGCCAGCATGGACAGCGCGGTGAGCGTTGTCATCACCGCGCTCACGCCGCCTTCCCCGACGAAGAGGACGTCCATCACCGAGACCACGCTTTCCTTGGCCATGAAGCCCGTGATCAGGGAGGTGCAGATCCGCCAGTCTCCCAGGCCCAGGGGCCGGAACACCGGCGCAATGAAGCCGGAAAGCGTCGCCAGGATGCTCTGATGCATATCCTCCACCAGGTTCAGATGGAAGTCAAAGCTCTTCAGGAACCAGACCACCACCGTTGCGATCAGGATGATCGAGAAGGCCCGGTGCAGGAAATCCTTGGCCTTTTCCCACAGCAGCTGCAGCACGCTGCGCACGCTGGGCAGGCGGTAGTTGGGCAGCTCCATGACGAAGGGCACCGGTTCCCCCCTGAACAGCGTCTTTTTGTACAGGAAGGCCGCCAGAATGCCCAGCACGATGCCCAGCACATACACCCCGGTCGTGATCAGCCAGCCGTTATGCGGAAAGAACGCCGCCACAAAGAAGGAATAGATCGGCAGCTTCGCCGTGCAGCTCATGAAGGGGGTCAGCAGAATGGTCATTTTCCGGTCCCGGTCGCTGGGCAGCGTCCGGGTGGACATGACCGCCGGCACCGTGCAGCCGAAGCCGATCAGCATCGGCACGATGCTCCGGCCGGACAGGCCGATGCGCCTGAGCAGCTTGTCCATGAAGAAGGCCACCCGGGCAATATAACCGCTGTCCTCCAGGATGGACAGGAAGAAGAACATCGTCACCACGATGGGCAGGAAGCTGAGCACGCTGCCGACGCCCTCAAAAATCCCTTCGACGATCAGACTGTGAATGGATTCATTGACATCGGCCGAGGTCAGCGCCCGATCCACGACGCCCGTCAGGGCCTCCACCCCCATGGCCAGCAGATCCTGCAGCCAGGCGCCGATCACGTTGAAGGTCAGGAAGAAGACCAGGGCCATGATCCCGATGAAGAAGGGAATCGCCGTAAACCGCCCGGTCAGCACCCGGTCCAGCTTTTCGCTCCGCCTGTGCTCCCGGCTTTCGTGCGGCTTTCGGACGCAGGCGTCGCAGATTTTGCTGATAAAGGCAAAGCGCATATCCGCGATCGCGGCGCTCCGGTCCAGCCCGCGCTCCGCCTCCATCTGGACCACGATATGCTCCAGCATTTCCCTCTCGTTCTGGTCCAGATTCAGCTGATCCGTGATCAGCGGATCCCCCTCGATGACCTTGCTGGCCGCGAAGCGCAGCGGGAGCCCCGCCTTTTCCGCGTGGTCCTCGATCAGATGCTCCACCGCGTGCAGGCTGCGGTGCACCGCGCCGCCGTGATCGCTGGCGTCGCAGAAATCCTGCCGCATGGGTTTTTCCTGATACCGGGCAATATGCACCGCGTGCCGGACCAGCTCATCCACGCCCTCGTTCCGGGCCGCGGAGATGGGCACCACGGGCACCCCCAGCATGCTCTCCATGGCGTTGATATCCACCGAGCCGCCGTTGCCGCGGAGCTCATCCATCATGTTCAGGGCTACCACGGTCGGGATGTTCATCTCCAGCACCTGCATGGTCAGGTACAGGTTGCGTTCGATGTTCGTGGCATCCACGATGTTAATGATCGCCCGGGGCTTTTCCTTCAGCACATGATCCCGGCTGACCAGCTCCTCGCTGGAATAGGGAGACATGGAATAGATGCCCGGCAGGTCCGTGATGGAGGTGTTCTTCTGTCCCCGGATGGCACCGTCCTTGCGGTCCACGGTGACCCCCGGGAAGTTGCCCACATGCTGATTGGATCCGGTCAGCTGATTGAACAGCGTGGTTTTGCCGCTGTTCTGGTTGCCCACCAGGGCGAAGGTCAGGGTTTCACTTTCCGGCAGCGGCTCCCCGGTTCCCTTCGGATGGAAGCGGCCCTCCTCGCCCAGGCCGGGATGCTCCCTGTGGTGCTTTCTCTCCCGGTTTTCCCGGCTCTGATCCCTGTCCTTCGTCTCCACCAGCGTCGCTTCAATGCGTCCGGCATCCTCCAGGCGCAGCGTCAGCTCATAATCATGAATACGCAGCTCCATGGGATCCCCCAGCGGAGCCAGCTTCACCAGCGTCATTTCCACCCCGGGAATCACGCCCATATCCAGAAAATGCTGGCGAAGCGCTCCTTCTCCGCCAACCTTGTCAACCCTGGCCGTCTGGCCGATTTTCAGCTCCCGAATTGTCATTTCGTTCTCTCCCCAAAGCAGGAAATGTACCTTTCCCGAAGTTCCTCCATGGTCATTCTGCGCTGGATGTATGTGCCTGCCTGCTCCACGAGGATCACGTTGACGCCGTCCTCCGTGCGCTTCTTGTCATGCGCGACGGCCCGCATGACCCGGGAGGGCTCCGCGGCGCAGCGCGTTGGCAGCCCCAGGCGCTCCAGCACCGGCAGCAGGCGAGAGCGCACCGGCTCCGAGCACATGGGCAGCATGCCCAGCGCGACGCACTCCCCGTGATACAGCCCGTTTTCCTCGTGCAGGCTCTCAATGCCATGGCCCAGGGTGTGTCCGAAGTTCAGCACCCGGCGCAGGCCCTGCTCCTTTTCATCCTGCTCCACCACATCCTTCTTGATGCGCAGAGAGCGCTCGATGATCTCGTCCATATGCTCCAGGGGATCTGCCTGCTCGAAAAGGGAGAAGGCCTTCTCATCGAAGCACAGCAGCATCTTGACCGCCTCCGCCAGTCCGTTCGCCACCTGGCGGGGCGGCAGCGTCAGCAGGAGCTCGGTGTCCACCAGCACCCCCCGGGGCTGATGAAAGGCGCCCACAATGTTCTTGAAGCCGTCCAGATCAATGGCGGTCTTTCCCCCGATGGAGGAATCCACCTGGGAGAGCACCGTCGTCGGCACATTGTAAAAATCGATTCCGCGCATGAAGCACGCGGCCGCAAATCCCGTCAGGTCGCCCACCATGCCGCCGCCCACGGCCACCGCGCAGTCGCCCCGGGACATGCCGAATTCAACCATTTCCCGCAGCAGGCGGATCAGGCTGTCAAAGCACTTGGTGCTTTCCCCCTGCGGCAGACAGACCACCCGCGCCTCCGCGCACTGCTCCGCCAGCGCATCCGCGTAAGCCCGGGGCACGCCGTCATCCGTGACGATCAGCACCTTTCGCCGGAGCCGGAACCATCGTCCCGCGTCCGCCAGCGCGCCGCGCTCCATCACAATCTCATAGCTGTCCGGCCCCAGCTGCAGCGGTATGATCATGCTTCCTCACGCTCCTTCAGACTGATCTCGCCAAAGAACCGCCCCGCCACCTTCACGATATTGCAGTGCCGGGCCAGCTCCCGGATCATCTCCTGCCCGGCCTCGCTGCGGTCGTCCCCCTCCATCTCCGCGAAGAAGTAATACTGCCAAGGCAGCTCCTTCATGGGACGGGAGCGGAGAATCCGCATATTGAAGCCATATCGGGCGATGACCTGAATCGCGCCGGCCAGCGCGCCGGCCACGTGGTTCACCGTGAAGAGCAGCAGGAAGCGCTCCTCCCGCCCGGCGGGCTGCAGATTTTCCGCCCGGGAAAACACGCCGAAGCGCGTCGCGTTCAGCCCGCTCTCATTGATTTCCCTTTCCAGCACGGTCAGCCCGTACCGCTCCGCGGTTTCGAGGCTCGCGACCGCCGCCATCGACGGATCTCCCTGCTCCAGCACGGTCTGGGCGGCCCGGGCGGTATTGGAGGCCTGCACGGTTTCGAATCCGTGCCGCTGCAGATATCCCGCGCACTGCGCCAGCGCCTGGGGATGGCTCATGACCCGGCGGATGCCGCTGAGGGTCGCACCCGGAATGCCCAGCAGGTGATGCCGGACCGGCAAAGTATACATGCCGGTCACATGCAGCGGGCCGCTGAACATCAGATCCGTGACCTGCCCCACCTCGCCGGCATAGCTGTTTTCCAGCGGCAGCACGCAGACGTCGCAGTCGCCCGTTTCCACCGCCCGGTAGGCGGCGGCAAAATCCGGGCAGGCCACCGCCTCGCCCTCCGGGAAAATCCGCCTCGCCGCGATCCAGGCGAAGGCCCCCTCCACGCCGCTGTAGGCCGCCCGGATGCCGTTCATCAGCCGCCGCTGATACAATTTGGAAACATCCATGACGTCCTGCATGAAGCGGACATAAAAGCTTCGAAGCTCCTCCTGAGGCACATAGCTCAGATTGCGGGCAATGATCTCCTGCTCCCGGCCCGCGTCCAGGATCGGAATCCCCCGCGCCCGCTTGTAGGCCGCAATCCGTTTGGCCGCCTCCATGCGGCGGCTGAATAATCGGGCCATCTCCCGATCTGTCTCGTTGATGATGGCCCGTGCTTCATTCAATTCATCGTTCATGCTTCAGTGAATGGACGCCCATGCAGCGTCGATGGTCTGCTGGTGACTGGTGGCGTAGGGGCCGATGGCTTCCACCTGCTCCTGGGTTCTGGGAAAATGCAGGCAGGAGTGGCCCGGAAAGTTGTTGTCCGTAATATGCTGCACGTCGTGCGGCTTGGAGTGCGTGGAAGCCAGATACACGCTTCCGTCCGCGAAGATGACCCAGACGGCCTTCGGATTCCAGGTGTTCCCCCCGAAAACCTTCTCCAGCCTGGAGGTATCGTTGGCCGTCAGCGGCTCATAGTCCGCGTGGGCGCCCAGGGAGAAGATATGAATCTGCCAGGAAATGCCGGAGCCGGGCTCATACACCGTGCAGTAGGGATATTTCTTCGCCTTGGCCTTCACGGTGGTATACCAGTTGGCATAAATCACCTGGCTGGCGGTGGGTTTGGTCACCGTCACGGGCTTCGCGGTGGGCGCGGCCGTGGCGGTCGCGTTCGCCTTGTCCCCGGAGGAGGCGCCCACGGCGCTCCCGCTGGTCAGCCGGGTCTGGGTTTTCTCCCCCACGACGCCATCCGCGGTCAGCCGGTTCGCCTGCTGAAAGGACACCACTGCCTGATAGGTGTCGGCTCCGAAAACGCCGTCCGCCCTGCCGGTCAGGTAGCCCAGCTCGATCAGCTTCGTCTGCAGCGTTTTGACCGCGCTCCCGCTGTCGCCCCGGCGCAGCACGCCCTCGCTCTCCGATGGCGCGGGGGTAGCCGTCGCTCCGGCCGTCGCCTTCGGGGTGGGACTGGGCGTCGCGGTCGCGGGCGCGGGCGTCACCGCCGCCTTCGCCTGGCCGCTCATGAGGAGCGTCATCGTCTCCTCGCCCGCCGTGCCGTCCACCGTCAGCCCGTTGTTCCGCTGAAACGCGCGCACGGCCGCCCGGGTCTGCTCCCCGTAGTTTCCGTCCGCCTTGCCCTCCAGATAGTCCAGCGCGATCAGGGCCTCCTGCAGCAGCGCCACCGCATCGCCCCCGTCCCCCGGACGAAGAACTCCATAGCTCACCGCGGTCGGCGCGGCAATGGTGGGCACCGCCTCCGGCGCGGCCGTCTGCTCGGGTTCCGGCGTGGCCGTTTCCCCGGCCCGCTTCGCGCTGTCGCTGAACAGCAGCTCATAGGTGCTCTTTCCCGCGATCCCGTCCGCCTCCAGGCCGTTGGCCTCCTGGAACTTTTTCAGGGCGGACACGCTGGCATAGCCAAACTTGCCGTCCACGTTTCCGCGATAGTATCCCAGCTCCTTCAGCCGCTTCTGCACGGTCTTCGCCTCGTCGCCCTCGGAGTCCCGCTTCACGGCAGAGGTGGGAATGGCATAGGTCGGCGCGGGGGTGGGGGTCGCGGTCGGCGCCGGAGTCAGCGTTTCATCCGCCTTCAGCGCGCCGCCGGAGGCCAGAGCGTCCTGCGTGTCCCGGCCCGCAATCCCGTCCGCGGTCAGGCCGGTTTTTTTCTGGAAGGCCTTCACCGCCTTCACGGTCGCGTCGTCATAGGTGCCGTTCAGCTCGCCCGCGTAATAGCCCAGCTCCTTCAGCCGCTCCTGCAGCGCCGTCACGGCGTCGCCCGTGTTTCCCTTGCGCATGGTGACGCCGGAAACCGGGCTGAGGGCATTGATTTTTTTCGCCGTGCCTTCCGCGTTCTTCGGCTTGCCGGCATACAGAAAGGCCTGCAGATTGGCATCCACGATCCCCGTCACCGGGTAGTCGTTCGTCCGCTGGAACTGAATCACCGCGTTCTCCGTGGCCGCGCCGAAGCTTCCGTCCGCCTTTCCGGTCAGATAGCCCATTTCAATCAGCGCCAGCTGCAGCGCCCGGACCTCCGTGCCGCTGTCGCCGCGCCGGAGGGTGGTATAGCCGCCGGCATCCTCCTCCGGACTCAGGGTGGGCACGGGCGTGGGCGTCGGGGTCACCTTCACCTTCACGATCTTCTTGACCACGATGTATTCCTTGAGCACATATCCGCTGTACTTCCCGTAGGTCACCTCGGCCCAGGAGCCGCTGACGGCGTTCACCGTGATTTCCGCGGCCTCCGGAATCCGCTTGAGCAGCGTGGAGCGCACGCTTCTGCTCGCCCGCAGGTTCACGGACACCCGGGTGACCGTCTGATACGGATAGGCGGGCGCGGTCAGCACGGGCTCCTCCGTCGGCGCGGCCTCTCCCACCGCGCTCCCGACCAGCAGCATCAGCGCCAGCACGATCATCAGCCCCCGGCGCAGGATCCATTTTCCGCTCTTCATCGCTCATCCCTCCGCTTTTTCATCGCGATCAGGCTAAAAAAACCTGTTTCCATACACGTACACAGGGTCATTGTACCGGGTGCTACGTCGAATGTCAACAGGATTTTCATATTTTTGTAACAGTTACTTAATTTTTCCCGGCCTTGCCGCGCTTTCCCAGCGCCGCCAGCGCCGCAGCCTTTTCCGCTTCCTTCTTGGTTCTTCCCTCGCCGGAAGCCAGCTCCTGGCCATGCCAGAACACGGAGGCCCGGAACCTGGGATTGTGGGGCGGCCCGCTCTGCCCGGTAATCTCATAGACAGGCGCCTCGTCCCCGTCCTTCTGCAGCAGCTCCTGCAGGGCGCCCTTGCTGTCCTGCATGGGGCGGCTGACCTCCTCCGGTTTCGGCCAGCAGCGGCGGACGACCTCCTTCGCCGCCTCCAGCCCGCCGTCCAGATACACGGCGGCCAGCACGGCCTCCATCGCGTCGCACAGGACGCTGGGCTTGCTCCGCCCGCCGGTCAGCTCCTCTCCCCGGTCCATGATCAGGGCTTCCCCGAGCTTCAGCCCCTCCGCCACCTGGCTGAGGGCCGATTCGCATACCAGCAGCGCCCGCAGGTGCGTCAGTCCGCCCTCCCGGTCCTCGGGATAATCCCGATACAGCCGGTCGCTCATGATGAACTGCAGCACCGCGTCCCCGAGAAACTCAAGCCGCTGATTGTCCTCCCGTCCTACGGAGGGATGGGTCAGCGCCCTGCGAAGCAGGGCCGGATCCCGAAAGCGGTATCCGAGCGCCGCCATGAGTTGCTCCATCATGTTACTGCTTCACCTTCGAGACGTAATCCAGCACGTCGCCCACGGTGCGCATCTTCATGATCTGGTCATCCTCCACCGTGATGCCGAACTGATCCTCCAGATCCATGATCATCACCATGATGTTGGCGGAATCCGCCTTCAGATCCTCCATCAGCCGGGATTCCCGGGTGATCTTCTCGGGGTCCACCTTCAGCTGCTGCGCAATCAGTCCCCGGATGGTTTCAAAGTCCATGTCTGTTTCCTCCTTCTCGTGATCTATGGTCACCGGCCAGAGCCGGCTGAACCCGTTACTGCAGGGCGGCAACGCCCTTCTCGATGATTTCCACCACCCGGCCGTCGATCATCTTCACGCACTGGCCGATGGCGCTGGCGAAGGCATGGGCATCGCTGGAGCCGTGCGCCTTGACGACCGCTCCCTGTACGCCCAGAAGCGGGGCGCCCCCCACCTCCTTGTAGTCCATCAGGTGCTTGACCCGGCGGAAGGCGGGCTTGCCGATCAGCCCGGACAGCTTGCCCCGGAGATCCGCCATCATCTCCTGCTTAATGATCCCCATCAGGGTCATGGCCACGCCTTCCATAAATTTCAGGATCAGGTTGCCGCTGAATCCGTCGGCCACCAGCACGTCGGCCTGATCGGCCGTAATGTCCCGGGCCTCGACGTTTCCGATAAAGTTGTAGGGCGCGTTTTCCATCAGGGGGTAGGTTTCCTTCACCAGGGCGTTGCCCTTTTCCGCCTCCGCACCGATGTTGATCAGCCCGACCCGGGGCTTCTCCATGCCCATGACGCCGCGCATGTAGGCTTCGCCCATCAGGCCGAACTGCACCAGATATTCCGGCTTGCAGTCCACATTGGCCCCGCAGTCGATCAGCAGAAAGTGCCCGTTGCCGTTGGGCAGCAGCGGAGCCAGCGCGGGCCGTTCAATGCCGGGGATCCGGCCCAGGCGGAACATGCCGCCCGCCAGCGTGGCCCCGGTCGAGCCCGCGGACACGAAGCCCTGGGCCTCCCCCTCGCGCACCTTCAGCATGCCCTGCACCGTGGCGGAATGCACCTTTTTCCGCACGCCCATCACCGGGCTTTCATGATTCGTGATCACCTCCGGCGCGTCCTCCAGGGTGATCCGGCTGCGCACGTCCTCGCAGTCCGTCAGCAGCGGCTGGATTTCATCCAGCCTGCCCGCCAGAATCACCTCCAGCTCCGGAAAGCGGCGCAGCGCCTCAATCGTGCCGCGCACCGGTGCTTCCGGCGCTTCGTCCCCGCCCATGGCGTCAATATAGATCTTCATGGTTTTCTGTCCTTCCTTCAGGCCCTGGCGGCCGTTCATCAGTATGCCTTGGCGAAATACATGACCCGGTCGGCCTTCCTGCCGCAGCATACGCAGGTCTCGCCGAACCGCTGGCCCTCCTGGTCAAAGGGCATGTTCCGGGAGGAGGCGTTGAAGCGATCCTTGATCGTGTCCTCGCAGGCCCTGTCGCCGCACCACATGGCCCGGGCAAAGCCCTTTTCCACCGCCGCGCCCAGCTCGTCCATATTCGTGACGGAAACCGTCCGCTCGTCGCGGAAGGCCTTCGCCTGCTCGTACAGGGTGTGCTGAATGTCCTCCAGCAGGCTGCCCAGCTTTTCGGCCAGCCCCTCCAGCGGCAGCGTGAACTTCTCCAGCGTATCCCGGCGGAAGACGGTCACCACGCCGTTTTCCAGATCCCGGGGGCCGACCTCCAGCCGAACCGGCACGCCCTTGAGCTCCCAGTCGTTGAACTTGAAGCCGGGGCTCACGGTATCCCGGTCATCCAGCTTCACCCGGAAGCCGGCGGCCTTCAGATCCTGGAACAGCTTTTCGCAGGCCTCCAGCACGCCGCCCTTGTGGGCCGCGATCGGCAGGATCACCGCCTGGATCGGCGCGATTTTCGGCGGCAGGCGCAGTCCGCGCTCGTCCCCGTGGGTCATGATGATGGCCCCGATCAGCCGGGTGCTGACGCCCCAGCTGGTCTCATGCACGTATTCCAGCTTGCCTTCCTTGCTCTGGTACTGAATGTCGTAGGCCTCGGCGAAGTTGGTGCCGAAGTTGTGGCTCGTGCCGGCCTGCAGGGCCTTTCCGTCCTGCATCATGGCCTCCATGGAATAGGTCGCCCGGGCGCCCGCGAACTTTTCCTTCTCGCTCTTGCGGCCGACATACACCGGCAGCGCCAGCACGTCCTCCGCCACCTCCCGGTAGACCTCCAGCATCTTCAGGGTTTCCTCCTCGGCCTCCTCCGCGGTGGCATGGATGGTGTGTCCCTCCTGCCAGAGGAACTCGCTGGTGCGCAGGAAGGGGCGCGTCGCCTTTTCCCAGCGCATGACCGAGCACCACTGATTATACATCATCGGCAGATCCCGCCAGGTCTGCACCCACTTGGAATACATGGAGCAGAAGATGGTTTCGCTGGTCGGCCGGACCGCCAGGCGCTCCTGCAGCTGCTCTCCGCCGCCCTGGGTGACCCAGGCCACCTCCGGAGCAAAGCCTTCCACGTGCTCCGCTTCCTTCAGCAGCAGGCTTTCCGGGATCAGCATGGGGAAATACACGTTCTGCGCCCCGGTTTCCTTGAAGCGCGCGTCCATCTCCGCCTGAATCCGCTCCCAGATGGCATAGCCGGAGGGGCAGATGAGCATGCAGCCGCGGACCGGTGCATAGTCGCACAGCTCCGTCTGCTTGATGACGTCGGTGTACCACTGGGAGAAGTCTTCACTCCGGGGAGTGATATGGGTTACGAATTCCTGTTTCTGTTCCTTTGCCATGGTTCACAATCTCCTGCTAAATATTTTACTGCGGAAGCAGCATAGAATACATGGTTTCCCCGACGGAGATCAGGATCTTTCCGTCCGAGGTAATCCCGTGGTAGGCGGAAATCTTCTCCCCGTCCTTCAGCGGAATCCGGTAGCCGAAGAAGCGCTGGCTTCCGACATCCGCCCGGTAGATGTAGTCCTCGGATACCGCGTAGATGTTCCCCCGGTAGATGCTGGCTCCGACGCAGCTGGTCGGCAGGGTGTACCGCCGGTCGTTCTCGCCTTCCAGCACGCGCAGCTCGGAGATGATCTGCGTACTGGAGGTCTGGCTCGTCGGGGCGAGCAGGATCTTCGCCCGCCCCCGGTCCGGAATGTCGCAGGCAATCGCCTTCCATCCGTAGACCAGCATCGTGGCGTTCGTATCCTGCACGCACTTGTAATCGTAGGAATACACCTGCTGCGTCGTGAACACGCGCAGCCGCCCGTTCTCGTAGATCACCCGGTAGGTCAGGTCGTCGCCCAGCGAAACCTCGCCGGTGTTCATCTTGCCGACCTGGAAGGTGTTCATCACCGTGTTCGGCGCGGTTCCGAAAACATCCAGCGCCAGGGTCCACATGTACTGGCCCTGGTCCCCGTAAAAGCCGACATCCAGCATCATCAGGCCGCTGAAGGCATCGGCTTCCACGTCCACCTGCGCGCCGTTGAGATCCTTCACGCTCAGCTTCGGCTCCGTATCCTTCCCGACCACGATGCCCACGTACCGTTCCCCAACCCGGGCGAACTGGACCGTGTCCTCCATCGCCTCGTTGTAGGTCGCGTTTCCGTTCTGATCCACCAGGAAGAGCTGGCTTCCGCTCCACAGGGCGATGTGCGTCGGCCCGACGCTGAATTTGATCTCGGTTCCGGCCGGAAAGCTCCACCGGATCGTCCCGCCGCTGGTCAGGTGGTGAATGGACGCCCCGTCGTAGTAGATCAACCCGTCCCGGAACGGCGTTACGTTCTGGTTCGAGTAGCACGGCAGCTTCGAGAGGGTCAGCTCCTTGCCCCGGCCGTATCCGCGGAGAAAGTATACCCCCACCAGCACCGCCACCACGACGATGACCACGATGATCCAGCTGCGGATCATCCGCCGCCGCTTTTCCTCCGGGGCAGCGCTCCGCCGGTCCTCCGCCGCGTTCCGGCTCCTGGACCGGAACAGCTGGTCGCTGCCCATCTGGTTTCCCCTTGCCATGTTATAAAGCCTCTACCCTGTCCACAGCCGGCTTCAGCCAGTCCTCATTGAACAGCTCCACCACGCCCGTATCGCACTCCCGGGCCAGCGCCGGATCCATGGGCAGCTGCGCCAGCAGCGGCACCCCGTGCTCCATGGCGACCTTCGCCGTCGTGCTTTCCCCGAAGGGATAGATCTTCCTGCCGCAGTCGGGACAGGCAATCCAGCTCATGTTCTCGATGATGCCCAGCACCGGGATATTCATCATCTTCGCCATGTTCACGGCCTTCTCCACGATCATGCCGACCAGCTCCTGGGGGCTGGTCACGATCAGGATCCCGTCCACCGGCAGGCTCTGGAACACGGTCAGCGGCACGTCCCCCGTTCCCGGAGGCATATCCACAAACATATAGTCCACATCGCCCCAGACCACATCGGTCCAGAACTGCTTCACCGTGCCGGAGATCAGGCTGCCCCGCCAGATCACCGGATCCGTATCGTTTTCCAGCAGCAGGTTCACGCTCATCATCCGGATGCCCGTCCGGCTTTCCGCCGGATAGATGCCCTCCTCGGATCCCATCGCCTTGTCGTGGATCCCGAACATCTTCGGAATGGACGGCCCGGTAATGTCCGCATCCAGAATGGCGACGCTGTGCCCGTTGCGCTTCATCAGGGTCGCCATCACGCTGGTGACCATGCTCTTGCCGACGCCGCCCTTGCCGCTCATCACGGCGATCACTTTCTTCACATGGCTCAGGGCGTTCTGCGGCTCGAGCATGCTCTCCGGCTTGCGGGACGCGCAGTCCACGCTGCAGCTGGAACAATCATGGGTACATTCTGTCAATTTTCTTCACCTCTGACGATAATTTTGCTGGCTTCCAGCACGGGCACCTGCCCGTGCAGCCCCTGCAGGGAGATGATCTGCAAAAGCGCTTTTCCTTCCTCCCCCAGGTTTTCCTCTGATACCCGGATCCGGCGGGTCTTCTCCCCGGGGGACAGCTGCCCCCGGACTCCGCCGCTCCGCTCCCGGTCCGGCAGCGTCATGGCGTCATCGAAGGCCCATCTCCCGTTCTTCATGGGAATCAGCCGGTAATCCACGCGGGTTTCCCGGCGGACGGTAAAGCGGAAGCTGACCGCCGTCCGGTTTTCCTCCTGCTCCGTCTGATCAAAGCGGATTCCCGTGATGCGCGTTTCCGTCTGCGCCGCCTGCGTCATGCGGAAGACGGCCTTTGCCGCGCCCTCCGTTTCCTCCGGCCCGAAGCCGGCGCCGGAGCACGAAAGCGTGGACGCGCCGTAGATTTCCTCCATCCGCCCGCGCAGCTCCTCCGCCGTCACCCATCCGTCCCCGTCCGGGTCGATCTGCTCCGGCAGACTCGCACGCAGCGCGCCTTCCAGCGCGGAGGTAAAGTATCCCGTTCCCGCCTCCGGCCGGTTCGGCGCAATCCAGAAATAGCTGTCCTCCATCCTTCCGCCGGATGCGATCACCCGGTAATTTTCCCCGGTGATTTCCTCCGCCACCGCGCCGGAGTGGCAGGCATCCAGAATCAGGATCTTCCTTCCGGGAATCCCGTCCAGAATCTCCCGGATCCGGCGCGGTTCCAGCGCGTCCTCCTCCTTCCCGTCGCTGATCAGGAAGGCCATCCGCGTCTCTCCGTTCTCTTCCCAGATCACGCCGTGGGTGCTCAGGTACAGGTACAGAACGTCCGCTTCCGTCGCACCCCGGCAGGTTTCCGCGATCAGCTTCGCGAAATCCTCCGCCCGGGCCGTTCCGCCGAACTTCCGGGTGATTTCCGCCCCCGGCAGGAAGTCACGGAAGACCGCGGTCATGATTTCCACGTTGTTTGCGGAGCACGGGGAGGTATCCTCCATCGTCCGGAAATGATCCCATCCCATCACGATGCAGCGGATTCTGCCTTCCGGCGCGATCTCCGCCACCGAAGCCCCGCAGCCTCCTGCAAGCAGCACTGCCGCAGCCAGGAGACAGATGATTCTTTTCATCAGTATCCGAACAGCACCACCAGCGTCTTTTCGTCGCAGGTGCCCGTCACGGTGATGTTGTTGTTCGCCTGGAAATCCCGGACCGCCTGCACCGTCGCCGCGTCATACAGGCCGCTGGGCGTGCTCATCGTTGTCAGATATCCGAGCTGGATCAGGCAGTCCTGAATCTGGATCACCAGGTCGCCCTGGTCGCCTGAAGCCACCGTCGAATACTGCGGATTGGCTGCCGTCGCGGGGACCGCATCGGAGGAGTACAGCTTTCCCAGGGTATCCTTTCCGGCCACGCCGTCCACGCTCAGATTGTTCTGAATCTGGAAGGCCCGGACCGCATCGGAGGTCGTCTGGCCGTATTCACCGTCCACGGATCCGTCGTAATATCCCAGCTCGTACAGGGTGTACTGCAGGTTCCGGACCGCCGTGCTCGAATCGCCCATCCGCAGCGAGGAGTATTCCACCGCCGCGTTGGCGCCGGTCTGATACAGCTTGCGCTGGGTCGCCGGACCGGCCTTGCCGTCGACCGCCAGGTTATTCTGCAGCTGGAAGGCCATGACGGCCGCCTCCGTGCCGGATCCGAACTTTCCGTCCACGCTGCCCATATAGTATCCCAGGTCCTTCAGCTTCTGCTGCAGGCGCTTCACCGCGTTGCCCTGGGAATCCAGCACCAGCGTTTCATATCCGGTGGAAGCGATACCCGTCGTATCCCGGCCGGATTTCTTCGCCGAATCGTTAGTCGTGTTGTTGATGTTCGCCGCGTTGCCCCTGGCCCGGTTCGCATTGCCCGAATACAGCTTGCTCAGCGTCGCCGTACCGGCCTTGCCGTCCGCCGTCAGGTTGTTGTTCTTCTGGAAGGCGATGACCGCCGCCTGGGTGGCCGTGCCGAATTTTCCGTCCACGCTGCCCGCCAGGTAGCCCAGATCCTTCAGCTTCTGCTGCAGCGTCCGCACCGCGGCGCCCTCGCTGCCGAATTCCAGCGTTGTTCCGCTGCTGGCCACGGATGTTTTCGTCCGGGCCGCGCCGGAGGAATACAGCGCCTTCAGCGTGTCCGGACCGGCCACGCCGTCCTCCCACAGCCCCGTCGTCTTCCGCTGGAAGGCGCGCACGGCCGTTTCCGTCGCCGCGTCAAAGGTGCCGGTCACTTTCCCGTCCAGCCAGCCCAGCTCGATCAGCCGCCGCTGCAGCGTCTGCACCCGGTTTCCGCTGTCCCCCAGGCGCAGGTAGTAGTCCCGACTCAGGTTCGGCGTCGCCGTCGCCCGCGGGGTCGCGGTGGCCTTCGGTGTCGGCGTCGCGTGAGCCTGTCTGTAGGTCACGGCGTTCTTCGCATTCAGCTTCGCCAGCGTTCTGCTGCCGACCTTGCCGTCCGCGCTCAGCCCGTTCGCCTTCTGGAATTCCTTCACGGCCTTCTCCGTATTCGGCCCGAAGTCGCCATCCGCGCTGCCGCTGTAATATCCCAGCTCCTTCACCCGCCGCTGCACCGCGCGCACCGCCTCGCTGCCCTTGAAGCCCAGCTGCAGGCTCGGCGGCGTCGGAGACGGCGTCACCGGCGCCAGGGTCGGCGTCGGAGAAACCGACGGAGAGGGCGATCCCGTAAAGAGCCCGATCGTGCCTTCCGCACCGGGAGAGGTCTCCGGGTTGTCGAATACGATCGTGCCGCCGGTGGGGATGGGCGTCGTTCCGCTGCCCCAGTTGTCCCATCCGTTCGTGCCCGGTGCAGGCGTGTTCGTGTTCAGATTCACGATCTGAATTCCGCCGCTGCTGCCCGTCGGCACGGCCGGCGATTCAACCACCACGGTATCCGGCGTCACGGTGACCGTCGCCGTCGGCGGCATCGTCAGGAACGGCTGGTTGTTGACCGTGGTGCTTCCGCCGCCGTTGTTCACGTCATCCGGCGCGACATAGCAGCCCGTCAGCGCCAGGCACAGTGCCAGCGCACCGGCCACCGCCAGCCATTTCGCATACTTCTTCATCGCTCATACCTCCTCCGGAAACAATTCGACGAACGTGTTGTAGTGATCCTCCGTATACCACACATGCCCGTCATTGGAATAAACGATTCTTTCCGGTCCTCTTCTTCCCGAAACATAGTAGCAGTCCGCTTCGTAGTACTTCCTGCCCTTGATTCTCGGCAGCTTTCCCTCATAATTTCCGAAGCGGTCCCCGCCGATGCTCATGCCCGGCGCCACGTCGCTGAGATAGTTCCGGTCCCATCCCAGCTCCTGCGCTTCCCGCTTCGTGATGAAATTGTCCGGCAGGCAGCCGTATTTGAACAGGTAGTTCGCAATCGCCTGCGGTTCGATGATCGGCCCCTCCGGCTCCTCCTCCGCATCCGGATCCTCCGTCGGAGCCGGGGTCGCCGTCGGCCGGGGCGTCTTCGTCGGCTTCGGCGTCCTCGTGGTTTTCGGCGCCGAAGTCTTCCGCCTGGCCGTGATGTTCATTTCCGCCGCGGCGCCCGCGTCCGTCCCCGGATTCCCGATGACGGAAAGCGTTTCCGCGCATCCGTTCAGCACCAGCAGTACCGCCAGCAGCAGGGCCAGCAGCCCGCCCCGTTTCAGCCATTTCATTCTCAGGTCACCTCGATATTGTTCGGAAAGCATCAAATTCTTTCATCGGAAGGTCCATCGGCGCAGGGCCACGGCGCGGCACTGCGCTGACTACTTGTGATATCTTTCCCCGGCGTTGATCTTCTCCGCCCGGTACAGCTGTTC